>Ga0268255_10001198_pt1 | contig 15708 bp, 12 predicted proteins | sample AgamicOrMarz_FD_200256 | JGI IMG/M metagenome (GOLD analysis project Ga0268255, IMG submission 200256) | Agave microbial communities from Guanajuato, Mexico - Or.Ma.rz (v2) (version 3) | ecosystem: Host-associated > Plants > Phyllosphere > Phylloplane/Leaf | place: Guanajuato, Mexico...
CTTTAATTTTTGGAGCAGTGCCAGCGTTACTCATTATTTTTATTCGCGGTAAATATTTAACTGAATCACCCATTTGGCTTGCAAACCAAGGTGATTTAAAAGGTGCAGCTCAAGTTCTACAAGAGTCTTATGCAATTAATGCAGTCGCTACAGTTGAAAAAGTAGAAAGAACTGCTGAAAAGAAAAAGCGCGAGGGTTTTGCAGTTTTATTTAATAAAACCTATTTACCAAGAACTATTGTGGCAATTGTGATTCACATTTCGGTGGCATTTCAGTACACGACCATTGCCTTCTTTTTACCTTCTATTTTAACGCGTTTCTTTCATACCGATGTCTTGACGACCATTACTACAACACTCGGGCTTAATTTATTGTTTGCATTCACGGGCGGGCTGTTGGGCGTATTTGTTGCTAGCAGATTTAAATCTCGTCATGTGTTGCTTACAGGCTTTTTACTCCAGTTTATTGCGCTCATTGCCTTAGCATTAATTGGTGAACCCGGTAATAGCTTTTTACTCTACACCGCAATTGGCATGCTAGGTTTGTGGCTTTTTGCCGAAGGCTTTGGGCCTGGGGCACAAATGATGGTTTATCCAACTATGGCTTATCCAGCTTCGATTCGTGGCGTTGGTGTTGGCTTTAACCGTGCAGTAACGGGTGTTGCTCAAGCAATTGCTTTGTTTGTTTTACCGATCTGGATGGCGGGATATAAAACCGATGTTTACCTGATTATTTCTATCTTTGCATTTATTCCTTTAATTGTGATTGGACTACTGATTAAGTTTGAACCTACCGCCCAAGATGTCGATGTGATTGATGAAGATAAAACAGAGCTTCCTCTCAACAATTCACCGGTAATTGATTAGAGTGAAAATAAATCTCTAAATAAATCAAAGGCCAACATTTGTTGGCCTTTATTCTGGGAGTTAGAAGTAATAAGCAAAAATTACAAATGCTTTTTTGTTCCATTTATCATTGCTTCCACCAGCCGCTAGACCTTCGCTATCTCCTAGATATGGATCGTGTTTACCCATCAGCAACTCGGCTTGTACTGTCAATTTTTGATAGTTAAAGGCAATGCCGGGAATAAAACGAGTTGAATCTTTAAAGCCATCTTGCTCTTTTCGATAAGAACTATAGTTGAGGTAAGGGCGAACAGAGGTAATTGGACCAAACTGCTGAGGGAATAGATAGCTCAGTTCTGCTGAATAAATCTGACCTTTGGTTGCAGAGTTAAATGAATAATCGAAACCACCCAAAGTTAGATGGTCTTTATATTGGGTGTCGGCATTATCAATGTCTTGATAACCAGCCAAAAGCTGTAAATTCCATTGGTTATAATTGGTATTGCTAAAAACTGAATAGACTTGGCGATCGCCATCTTGCCCTGAACGTTTATTTTCAATGGTGGAATACCAAAGAGAGGCGCCCAGTTGGGTAGAGAAATTTTCTTGGCCTAAGACATTTTTAAAGGTATGAGCACCGCGAACAACAATCGAGTTCTTTTCTTTGGTATTGGTGCCTTGTGGTACTGAGTCATCCGCATTGACAGGATTGATACTAAATCGACTCGAGTCTTTGCTTTTACCTCTATAGGTGCCACCATCGGTAGGATAAAAGGCGAGTTGTGCTTCATTGATTCCATCATTGAAATCATATTTCACCCCAAGGTTATGTACATCTTCCCAACCTGCACTATTGGCAATGCCTAAATAATAAGTATTTCCCCAAAAGCGACCCAAGCCAAAAGGAACCGGGTTTAAGCCAGCAATAATTTTACTGTTGTCATTAATTTTATAACCCAACCACGCATCGGTAAGCCAATTGGCATCGCCTAAACGCCCGTAATATTCATAAACCCGATAATCTAGGCGGCCTATCCATTTCGGGGAGTTGTAATCTAGCCATAAGACCGCGTCATTAAAGGAAAATTTACTGGTAGTGGGATCAGAGTCAAAATCATAAACATATTTAGCTCGAACAGTACCACTCACTTTAAGTTGACCTTCTTCAGCACTACCAAAGGTAAGGGCTGCATGACTTGAGAGGCTGAATGTAATTAAAGACGCTGTAGTTAATGTTTTTTTCAAAATTTGATAATGTTTAAACAAAAGAATTTTTCTCCTCTTAAAAAATAAAAATTAAATTTGCGTCATGTATAAACCAGAAAAAGATTTGTTCAAATCTTAATATTTGCAGAAGATTCAAGATAAAAAGATAATAAAATCTGAACTTTATATAAAAGAATGAAAATTAATGAGATGCAAAACTCTGGATGCGATAAGCAAAAATAAAAATGATGAAATGAGTAGGATAAGATAATTAGAGTAGGTGTGTCAGGTTTTTCTCATCATGTGTTTTTTGAATATCCTTTTTAATTATTGATATATAAGTATTTTAATTTTACCGCTAATCTGAAACATTGCTTAAAATTTGCTTTTTACCAAAAGATAAAAACTTATGAAGAAAAGTTATTTATAAAAACCTGATAAGCAACTCATATTTTTTTATTTTTCATTATAAAGCCAGCTGCATACCATGAGCTTATATTATTGAAAGATCATGAAATTATGAGCACAAAGACCAAACCGTTGATTATCACGGCAATTGTGGTTGTAGCAATTGTTGCATTTATCGTATGGCAAAATAAGAAAGACAATAATACAAGTGCTTCAGTTCGCGACAGCAAACCTGTCGTGATTGCCTATCAGACAGGGGTGGACCCAAGCAAAGTTGCGCAGGCCAATGGGGAATATGAAAAACATAGCCAACGTAATATTCAATGGAAAAAATTTGATGCGGGTTCAGATGTTGTAAACGCACTTGCTTCAGGTGATGTTGTACTTGGCAATATTGGCTCAAGTCCACTTGCTGCTGCGGCAAGCCGTGATTTACCGATTGAAGTATTCTTAATTACATCAAAACTTGGTGGATCTGAAGCACTCGTAGTAAGTAATAAATCAGGCATTAAAACTCCTCAAGATTTAATTGGCAAAACCATTGCTGTACCGTTTGTTTCAACTACACATTACAGCCTTTTGTCGGCACTTAAACATTGGAACATTCCAGAAGACAAAGTAAAAATTATTAACTTGCGTCCACCTGAAATTTCAGCTGCTTGGGAACGTGGTGATATTGATGCAGCATATGTGTGGGAACCTGCTTTAAGTAAAGCTAAAGCATCTGGTACGGTTTTAACCGACTCAAAACAAGTGGGTGAATGGGGCGCTCCAACTTATGACTTATGGGTTGTGCGTAAAGATTTTGCAGAGAAAAATCCTGATTTCTTAAAAGCTTTTGTTAAAACTACGCTTGAGCAGCTTGAAAAATATAATCAAGATCCAGCCGCTTACGTTAAAGATGCCGATAACGTGCAAAAAATTGCGCAGCTCACAGGTTCTGATCCAAAAGATATCCCACTTTTATTAAGTGGAAATATTTACCTTGACCACGCTCAGCAAAAACAAACGTTAGATGGTGAATTTGCGCAAAATATTTTTGATACAGCGAAGTTCTTAAAAGGTCAGGGCAAGGTCGATCAACTGAAAGCCGATTATAAAGGCAACGTGAATTCTTCATTTTTGCAGCCTTAAGGAGTTGTCATGAGTGTACTAGAAGCCAAACATATTCATCTGACTTTTCCTAAACAGCAAAAGCCAGTTTTACAAGACATTAACCTAACCATTGAAGAAGGTTCTTTAACCGTGATTTTGGGCGAGTCAGGTTGTGGCAAAACAACTTTGCTTAATATCTTGGCAGGGTTTCAAAAGCCGAGTTCAGGTGATGTGCTTGTAAATCATGAAGTGGTAAATGGACCAGATGTAACCCGCGCTGTCGTGTTTCAGGATCATGCACTCCTTCCTTGGTTGAATGTTGCAGATAATGTTGGCTTCGCTTTGCAGTTAAAAGGTTTAAAGCGCGCGGATATCGAAGCACAAGTGAACGCAATTTTAAAAATTGTAGGTTTAAGTCACGTTGAAAAAGCCAATATTTGGGAACTTTCCGGTGGTATGAAACAACGTGTTGGTATTGCCAGAGCTTTGATTAGTCACGCGCCGTTTATTTTATTAGATGAACCTTTTGCTGCATTAGATGCTTTTACACGTGAAAACATGCAGCAGTTAGTGCTCGATTTATGGATTCAACAAAATAAAAGCTTCTTTTTAATTACTCATGACATTGAAGAAGCGTTATTGCTCAGCAATCAGTTAGTTCTGATGACAGCGCATCCAGGCAAAATTGTAGAAACTCTACATCTCGATTTTGCTAATCGATATCGTCAGGGCGAGTCTATTCGTTCAATTAAATCGGACCCTCAATTTATTCAGCTCAGAGAGCAGCTGTTTGAAAGTTTAAGGGCACAAAAGCAAAGCGGTAAGGAGGCGTTAACCACATGAGTACTAAAGATAACGTCTATGAATATGACAAAGCAGGGCTAAAACTTAAGCCAGATGTGCAAACAGAAAATGCTTCATTTCTATCGTCATTTTTTGAGAAGCATCGCACTTTGGCAGTTAGCATAATTAGTGTGGGAAGTGTGGTTGCACTCTGGTTCCTCATTACTGCTTTGCATGTCGTACCCGAACTGTTTCTACCGAGCCCACAAGCAGTCTGGCAAAAATTTATATCGGTTAGCCAAGAAGGCTTTATGAAGGCTACTTTGTGGCAACACTTGGCAGCCAGTATCTCTCGTGTGTTTTTAGCCTTGATTGCTGCTGTGGTGATTGGCGTACCACTAGGTTTATGGATGGGTCTGAACAAATGGGTTCGCGCTGTTCTAGATCCTTTGGTTGAATTATTACGTCCAATTCCGCCGTTAGCTTATTTACCCTTACTCGTAATTTGGTTCGGTATTGGCGAAACCACAAAAGTACTTTTGATTTTCTTCTCGATTTTGGCGCCTGTCATCATTAGTAGTGCGCATGGTGTGTTAAGCCATCAGCTGAATCGTGAGCGTGCGGCATTGTCGCTAGGAGCAAGTCAGACACAAGTATTTTGGCATGTCATTTTACCAACAGCTTTACCTCATATTATTACCGGTATTCGTATTGGTCTTGGGGTAGGTTGGTCAACATTAGTTGCAGCAGAGTTGGTTGCAGCAGATCGTGGTATTGGTTTTATGGTGCAATCGGCAGCACAGTTCTTAATTACCGATACGGTGATTCTGGGCATTATTGTGATTGCGATTGTCGCAGTTAGTTTTGAGCTGTTTTTACGTTGGTTACAAAAACAGTTTTCTCCTTGGTATGGTCAGCAGTTGTAGTAAAGAAGATGAATACAGTAGTAGCAAACTTAAATATTGAAGTGATCAAGCCTACCATTGGCGCAATTATTCACGATATTGATTTGAATGCGTTAAATGAACAGACAACGCAACAAATCCAGCAGGCTTTGCTTGATCATCAGGTTATTTTTTTTCGAAACCAACAATTAGCACCGCAAGCACAAGCAGACTTGGCACGCAGTTTTGGCAGTTTACATGTGCACCCGATTTATCCTTCAATTGAAGATGTGCCAGAAGTGATGGTGCTCGACAGTTGGAAACAAGATTTGCGTGACAATGAACTTTGGCACACAGATGTGACTTTTAGTAAAAATCCACCTTTAGGTTGTGTGTTGCAAGCCATTAAAATTCCACCTGTAGGCGGTGACACGTTGTGGTCGAGTAATACAGCAGCTTTTAAAGGGCTTCCGCTTGAGTTACAGCAAAAATTACGTGGCTTAACTGCAATACATGATATTCGTAAGTCTTTTCCACTTGAACGTTTTGCCCATAACGAAGAAGAACGTGAAAAGCTTTTGCAAACATTTAAGCGTAACCCACCAGTAGTTCACCCAGTGGTGCGTACCCATCCGGTTACAGGTGAGCCTTTGTTGTTTGTAAGCGAGGGTTTTACCACTCGAATTAATGAGTTACCTGAACAAGAAAGTGAGCAATTACTTGATTTCTTGTTTGAACATGCGACCCAAGAGCAATTTCATTTGCGTTGGAAGTGGCAAGATAGTGATATCGCGATTTGGGATAACCGTTGTACGCAACATAAAGCATTGTTTGATTATGGCGATGCTCATCGCATCATGCACCGTGCAACTATTAACGGTGATGTGCCATTTTATAAAAATGAACAACAGCCAGAGTTAGCCGAAGTTTAATTCTTTGGTTTTCAGCCGTTTCAATTCCAACGCAGTGTTTTGAGTTGGAATTGAAATAGTAATTTATTTCTAATGTGCTCCAAATCCTGACAATATGCCTGTGTAACTCTTTACGGGAGGTGAGGCCCAATCACCAATTTTGCTGGTTTTTAAATTTAACTGAACTAACATTTCAGCTTGTTTAACTGCTGCTGCAACGCCGTCAATAACAATCACTCCCAACTCGTTTTGTAGCTTTAGACATAAATCACTCATACCTGCACAGCCCAAAACAATCACATCGCTTTTATCTTCAGCCAGCGCTTTTTTGCACTCATCTCGTATGGTCCGATAAGCATCTGAGTCAGAAAGCTCTAACTCTTCAACTGCAATGTCACAAGCTCGAACATTTTTGCAAAATGGTGTAACGCCATAGCGATGAGCCAGATGCCAACTCATATTCACTGTGCGTTGTAAGGTTGTGACCACACTAAAACCAGTACTTACATAACTTGCAGTTCGCATAGCTGCTTCGGCAATCCCAATCACAGGTGCTGAAGTTATTTCACGGGCAGCATAAAGCGCAGGGTCACCAAAACAGGCAATAACATAAGCATTTACACCTAGAAATTCACCTTGGCGAATTTCCTCTAGTACACCTACTGCACTTAGGGCATCATCATAATAACTTTCAATTGTTGCAGGGCCCATTTGAGGACTCACTGCAATAATTTGAGTACCAGAACCTGCGACTATCTTTGCTGATGCAGCAATTTTGTCTGTCATGCTTTGAGTAGTATTGGGATTAATAATTTTAATTTTCATTGTACTTTTACCTTAGTCATTGCCGATTTAGCGTGGGCAATCGGTTGGTTAAGAAATCGGTAAATCACAAAACCGAATCCCATCCCAATAAACCATGTGAAATTAGCAAGAGCAGATAATTGTGGTAACAGCACACATAGAATAGGAATTAATGAAGCTGGAATTAAGGCATAAAAGGCAGAGTAGTTATAACCATTTTTATACCAATACAAACCTTTGGTATCTAAGGTATATAAATCATCTACTTCGATTTTTTGTTTTTTAACGAGGTAAAAATCGGCTATTAATACGCCAAAAAGCGGACCGATAAATGCACCTAAAATATCAATGGTGTAATGGATCACTTGAGGGTTATTAAACAAATTCCATGGGGTAATGAAAATTGAACCTACTGCTGCAATCATTCCACCCATGCGCCAGCTAATTTTGCTCGGTGAAACGTTGGAAAAATCAAAGGCAGGTGATACAAAGTTAGCGACAATATTAATCCCAATGGTGGCAATCATTAAGGTTAAACTGCCTAAAATAACCACAAATGTATTATCAAGTTTTCCAACCATCTCGACAGGGTCTGTAATGAGTTTGCCGTAGACTGGAAGCGTTGCCGCAATACACACCACAGTAAGTAAAGAAAAGCCTAAGAAATTAATCGGTAGTCCAAGAAAGTTTCCCATTTTTATGGCATTAAAACTTTTGCCATAACGAGAAAAGTCACCAAAGTTCAGCATTGGTCCAGAAAAATATGAAACAACAAGCGCAATAGCACCAATCATGACTGGTACAACCGCAAAACCGTCGTATTGAACACCGCTCAAGTTTAAATCAATATTCTGCCAGCCAGCTTTCCAGATGAGCCATACTGCCATCGCAAACATTACAACGTAGACAGCTGGACCTGCCCAGTCAATGAATTTACGAATGCTGTCCATGCCAGACCAAAAAACAATCGCTTGCAGTAGCCAAAGCAACATAAAGCCAACCCATCCTAAATAGGAAAGTCCAAGAAAGCCATAAGTCGAAACATCGGCATAGACCGACCATTCTGGAAAGAACTTTAAAATGACCAATAAAAAGGCACTGGAGGCCAAATAGGTTTGAATGCCATACCATGCGACAGCAATAAGCCCACGAATAACGGCAGGAATATTTGCACCAAGCACACCAAAGGTTGCGCGGCAAATAACAGGATAGGGCGTACCAGTTTGTTGGCTAGACTTGGCAATCAGGTTTGTAAAAAACTGAACTATGGCAATGCCGATGAGTAAAGAGAGAAGTACCTGCCAGCTATTGAGCCCAAGTGCAAAAAGGCTCCCAGCCATGACATAACCACCGACGCTATGAACATCAGACATCCAGAAAGCAAAAATATTATAAGCGCCCCATGTTTGCTTTTTTAAAGGAGCTAAGTCTTGATTTGTTAGCTTTGCATCATAAGAAGGTTTAATTATTGCTTCCGTATTATTCATCTTGAACACTCACTTCTTTAAGATGGAGGCACTTTCAGCAGCATTGTTTTTCTGTCTAAAAGAATGAAATTAAAATTGTGTACAATGTGATATTTAAATTGTGCACAATATTAATTGAGCAAAAGTTATGCCAAATTTACGAAGTAGCGCTTATGAGTCATTTAAACTGGTATAGATTTTGGATATGAAGAGACAGATTTATATAATGGGAAGGGCTTAATTTTTTATAAAAAGTAAGTAAATTTAGGTGTATAAGTGAATATTTAGAGGTCTAATATTGAATTGTTTAGCTCAACATAAGTGTTTGGGGAATGAGAGCAATATTCCAAAATGCTTAAGTTAAACTTACACTACTGTCATTAAATAAAGTTTTAAAAAGAGGGAGCATCAATAAAAAATGGAAAAATCAATGCCATCGAATGCACCAAAAAAAGCCGTAGAAATGAGCAATGATGAAATTGATGACCATATATATAACGCTATTGTAGATGCTATTTTAAATCGACAACTTGCCCCTGGCGCACGTTTAGTTGAAGCACCTTTGTGTGAAGCATTCGGTGTAACGCGAGGAGTGTTAAGACGTGTTTTTGTCAAACTTGCACATGATAAGGTCATCGAAATTCAGCCCAATCGTGGGGCACTCATTGCAAAACATAGTGCTCATGAAACAAAAGAGGTTTTTGAAGCACGCAGCATGCTTGAAATCGCCACTGTAAAAAAGCTCGCTCAAAAGTCACATAGCGTAGATTTTGGTGAGCTTCGAAGCTTAGTAGATCAAGAGTCTCAAGAGCGTTTAGCTGGAAATTGGGCTGAGTGGATTAAGCTATCAGGTCAATTTCACCTAAAGCTGATTGAGGCAAATCAAAATACGATTATGACCAGTTATTTGCAGACACTTATTGCAAGGACTTCGTTATTGATTGGATTATATGAAATTCCCAAACATAATAATTGTTCGGCAGATGAACATCGTGCAATTTTAAATGCTATTGAGCAAGGCGATGAAAAACGGGCAACTCAACTGATGGAAGAACATTTAGAACACTACGCAACGACATTTATTGAACAAGACAGCCCAGCAACAGCAGAGCAAAATTTATTAAATTTATTTAAAAATAAGAAAATTGAAGCTATTTAAACTAGCTAAAAATAGTGGGCCAATTCTTATCGAAAAGGCCCAGTTCACTTATTTTACGGGCATGATCTGATGCGTTAAAAAATCAATAAATAGTTTTACTTTCTTCGATAAAATTTTACGGTTTGGCCATGTCACATATAAGTGAAGTGGTTGACTGGTATAGTCCTCCAAACATTTCTGTAATTTACCTTCTTTGTAGTAAGGCTCTGCAATAAACTCTGGAAGAAACACAATACCATGATCCTTTAGGCACATATCTAATAATAATTCACCATTATTACAGGTCATCACTGGGAAGCAATTAAAGGACACTTCTTTTTGATCTTTTTGGAAAATCAATTTCTTATGTCGACTATCTTGATAGTAAATCAGAAATTTATGATCTTTAAGTTCTTCTAATGAAGCTGGTAATCCCTGCTGATTAAAATACTCAGGTGTTGCATATAAATATCGTTGATAGGTATTTAATATTTTACTATTTGCTAAGTTTGGAGGAGAGCCATCTACACGAATGGTTAAATCGAATTTATTATTATTCATGTCTAATAGCTGATCTGTCATGAATAAATCGATTTTGATGCTGGGATATTTCTCAATAAAGTCTGAAATAATATTTTGAAGAAAAATATTGCTAAAAGACATTGGCGTATTGAGTTTAAGTTCACCTTCTGGGTACTGCTGATTATAGCTAATTTCGTAGGCAGCCCATTCAAACTCACTTAAAATGACTTTACTATGCTGATAAAACTTTTCTCCACAAGAGGTGAGATTCATCTGTCTTGTGGTTCGAGTTAACAGTGTAGTTTTTAGGTCATTTTCAAGGTAGCAAACACGTTTGGCCACTAAGTCACGAGAGATGTCGAGTGCTCTGGCTGCGCTACTAAAATTCCCATGTTCTACGACACTTACAAAAGTGGAAATACAGTCTAATCGATCCATGGTTAAGCAAAAGTTAAAAAAATATATATCAATGATTAAACTATAAAAATTAAAAAGCAATCATTGATTTTATTGTATTCGTACAGCATACAGATTCGTGCTGATTTACTGTCTATGCTTTTACATTTTTATCTGTTTTGATAATGACCAGTAAGCAATTTTAATGCATTACTCATAAGGAATAATGGAGTTTACCCATGAATAAGTCACTTTTAGAACAACTTTCACCAACAAATTGTCAGGTTATTTTTATTGATCATCAGCCACAAATGGCTTTTGGGGTACAGTCAATAGACCGCCAAGTATTAAAGAATAATACGGTAGGATTAGCAAAAGCAGCTAAAACATTCAATATTCCTGTCACCATTACCACGGTTGAAACTGAAAGCTTTTCTGGTCATACCTATCCAGAACTTTTAGATGTATTTCCAGATACTCCATTACTAGAACGTACTTCAATGAATTCATGGGATGACCAAAAAGTACGTGATTCGCTTGCAAAAAATAATCGTAAAAAAGTGATTGTTTCAGGTTTGTGGACTGAAGTGTGTAATAACACCTTTGCTTTTGGCGCCATGCTTGAAGGCGATTATGAAATTTATATGGTTGCAGATGCTTCTGGTGGTACATCGAAAGAGGCACATGACTATGCCATGCAACGTATGATTCAAGCAGGTGTTATTCCAGTAACTTGGCAACAAGTCTTACTCGAATGGCAACGTGATTGGGCACACCGTGATACGTATGATGCTGTTATGGCAATTGTACGCGAGCATTCTGGTGCTTATGGTATGGGCGTTGATTATGCCTATACGATGGTACATAAGGCACCTGAGCGTACAACATCAAAACATGAAGTACTTGCACCAGTTCCTGCAAAATAAGAAATAGTTGAGTTAAGGGTATTTCGATATTTAAGTTGATTTATTCGATTTTTGACTATATTGGATAAGTGGAAAAGCCATCTGCAACTGTTCGAGGCAGGACAAAATCTGAAAAGATTGTAATTGAACGAGTTTTGCAGATGGCAATGGTTTTGGTTACTTTTCCCGAAAGAAAAGTAACAGAATTAACTACTCTTATTGGATGTAAAACGGTCAGACTCCGTCGTGTAAAATCAAAAAGAATAATGAAATATATATGTTGCTATACCTTTATTTTTTAGAACGATAATTCACAAGAATGGAGTTCAGAATGACCGAAATAAACCTCATACTCATAAACGGTAAAATCACAACACTAGATCCTCAGAACCCCGAAGTACAAGCAATTGCGATTGCAGACGGTAAAGTCGTACGCACAGGCACAAATGATGAGGTTATGAAGCTCGCAACACCTACAAGCAAAGTCGTAGACTTAAATGGTCGTCGCGTTATACCGGGTCTAAATGACAGTCATCTGCATATTATTCGTGGTGGCTTAAATTACAATATGGAACTGCGCTGGGAAGGTGTACCATCCGTTGCAGATGCACTACGCTTACTTAAAGAGCAAGCAGATAATACGCCAGCTCCACAATGGGTCCGTGTAGTAGGTGGTTGGACCGAGTTCCAATTTGCCGAAAAGCGTTTACCGACTTTAGAAGAAATTAATAAAGCTGCGCCAAATACTCCTGTATTCGTTTTACATTTATACGCCAGTGCCTTGTTGAACCGAGCTGCGCTTGATGTATTAGGTTTTAACAAAGACACGCCAGACCCGCCGGGTGGCAAGATTGTAAGAGATGAAAAGGGTGAGCCAACTGGTCTATTGCTGGCAACTCCATCCGCTATGATTTTATATTCGACCTTAGGTAAAGCGCCGAAATTGCCAGTTGAAGATCAAGTCAATTCAACTCGTCATTTCATGCGTGAGTTGAACCGATTAGGTATTACTTCAGCAATTGATGCAGGTGGTGGTGGTCAAAACTACCCTGAAGATTATGACGTAATTAAGCAATTGCACGATCAAAATCAAATGACAGTGCGAATTGCTTATAACCTATTTGCTCAGAAGGCAGGCCAAGAGCTTGATGATTATCGCCGTTGGACAGAAATGACATTTCCGGGCGATGGTGATGAGCTATTTAGAATGAATGGAGCAGGTGAGAACCTGACTTGGTCGGCAGGTGACTTCGAAGATTTCTATGAGCCACGTCCAGATTTACCGGAAAAAATGGAAGGTGAACTCGAAGCTATTGTAGAGCACTTGGCTGAAAAGAAATGGCCATTCCGTATTCATGCAACCTATGATGAAAGTATTAATCGCCTGCTCAATGTATTTGAGCGCGTCAATTCAAAACAGCCATTTGCAACTCGATTTATTATTGACCATGCCGAAACTGTATCTGAGCGTAATATCGAACGTATTGGTGCGTTGGGTGGTGGTATCGCCATTCAACATCGTATGGCATATCAAGGTGAGATTTTCGTAAAACGCTATGGTGCCGAGGCTGCTCAGGCAACGCCACCAGTTAAGAAAATGTTAGAACTTGGTGTTCCTGTGGGTGCGGGGACAGATGCGACTCGTGTTGCCTCTTATAACCCTTGGGTGTGTTTGTATTGGCTAAGTACGGGTAAAACAGTCGGTGGGTTACCGCTGTATGATGAAAAAAATCTGTTAGATCGCCAGACAGCACTCAAACTCTGGACTAAAGGTTCAGCTTGGTTCTCAGGTGAAAAAGATGTTAAAGGTTCACTCACAGCAGGGGAACTTGCCGACTTGGTTGTGCTGTCTGATGACTACTTTAAAGTTGAAGCAGAAGATATCCAGTGGATTGAGTCTGTACTCACTGTTTTAGGCGGAAAAGTGGTATATGCAGGTGCAGAGTTTAAGCAAGACGATCCACCGTTACCGCCAGCATCTCCAACATGGTCGCCAGTAAAACGCTTTGGTGGTCAGTGGCGTTTATCCGAAAATCGTAATGCACCTTCGAATCAATCATTACAGTCACAAAGTGCATTGTGTGAATGTGCTAGTAGTTGTGGCATGCATGGACATAGTCACTCTTGGATGCTTGATGTTCCTGTAAATGATAAAGATAAAAAATCGTTCTGGGGTGCACTCGGGTGTTCTTGTTTTGCATTTTAAATAAAACAGTTTGGGAACCTGCCTCGTTAAATGGCTTGCTTCCCTAAGGTATGTACGATGAAAATGTACTTGTTATCTTTGGCTGTAGGGTTGCTTGTTGGTGTCTTATATTATGTTTTGAATGTTAAGTCACCAGCTCCACCTCTTGTTGCGTTAGTCGGATTATTAGGCATGGTAATAGGAGAGCAACTTCTTCCTTTTATCAAATCCTATTTTTAATCTGTTTCATTCAAAAAAAAGCTAAATGGTGTCATGCCATTTAGCTTTTTATATTAATAAGTATCTTCAATTACTTTATACGACGGCCTTGTTCATCAATAATCACTTCGCCATCTTCTTTTGCAAAATAGCCTAAGTTTTTTGAATCTAAAATGTCGAGCACCACTTCAGATGGGCGGCAAAGTCGCGTGCCTCTTGATGTAACCACAAATGGGCGATTAATTAAAATTGGATATTGCAACATAAAATCAATTAACTGCTCATCGGTCCAATGGTCTTGTTCTAGCTCTAAATCTTTATATGGATCAACATTTTTACGAATTGCTTCACGTACAGTTAAGCCTGCATTTTTAATGAGTTGTATAAGCTCATCTTTAGTAGAAGGTGTTTGTAAATATTCGATAATTATAGGCTCAAGACCTGCATGACGAATAAGTGCCAATGTATTTCGTGAGGTTCCACATGCAGGGTTATGATAGATTTTTACTTGCTCAGTCATGGCGGTAAATTCAGCGTTGAATTAAGATATTGCTTTTATATATGGATATCCGTATATTTGCAATAACGAATATATTCTGTTGAAGATATGATCAGCCAAGTCGATTTCTTTAAATGTCTATCTGACCAAACTCGGTTAAATATTCTTAAATTAGTTCTAAACAAACAAAATATTTGTGTTTGTGAGCTAACCGAACAGCTGGAGTTGAGCCAGCCGAAAATCTCCAGACATTTAGCTTTATTAAGAACTCATGGTGTATTACTGGATGAAAGAAAAGGACAGTGGGTCTATTACAGCATAAACCCTGATTTACCTGTCTGGGCCTTAGATATTTTAAAGGTTATAGAAAATGAAGAGCGCGAGACAAGAATAAAGCAACAAGATCAGCCTTTCACTACTACAACGTGCTGTGATTAATCTACCTAGTTTTTTGTCTTAAAAATTCGTTTTTTAGCATCAGTACTTAGTCAGTTGTATGCATTGAACAACATTAATCAATTCTTTCATCGAGTAGAGCATGACCAAACAAGGGCTTTCCTTTTTAGATCGAAACCTGACGCTATGGATTTTTATTGCTATGGCCTTAGGCGTAGCCATTGGAGTTTTCTTTCCTCAAGCATCTGTGTCTTTAAATGAATTAAGCGTAGATAATGTTAATATTCCAATTGCAATCGGCTTAATTTTAATGATGTATCCACCTTTAGCAAAGGTTGATTACGCTGCGTTACCAGAAGTATTTAAAGATAAGAAAACATTAACTCTATCGTTGGTACAAAACTGGATTATTGCTCCAGTTTTAATGTTTATTCTTGCGATTGTTTTTTTGCATAGCTATCCGGAATATATGACAGGTCTCATTTTAATTGGCTTAGCACGTTGTATTGCAATGGTATTGGTCTGGAATGGCTTGGCTTGTGGCGATAACCAATATGTTGCAGCGTTGGTTGCTTTTAACAGTATTTTCCAAATTTTGTTCTTTAGTACTTATGCATGGTTATTCTTGACCTTTTTGCCGCCTTATTTTGGTGTGGCAGGACAAGTCATTGATGTCAATTTCTGGATCATCACGCATGCTGTTTTGGTGTATTTGGGGATTCCATTTTTGATGGGTTTCTTGACTCGTCTAGTTTTAGTTAAATCAATAGGGTTAGATTGGTATCAAACCAAATTCTTACCAAAGATTAGTCCATTAAGTCTAATCGCCTTGCTATTCACCATTATCGCCATGTTTAGTCTAAAAGGTGGCGATGTGGTGAGCTTACCTTTAGATGTATTACGTATTGCGATTCCACTGACGATTTACTTTGTGATGATGTTCTTTATTAGCTTCTTTATGAGTAAACGGATGGGGAATAACTACCCGCGTACAGCGGCAATTTCATTTACCGCAGCTGGAAACAACTTTGAGTTAGCTTTAGCCG
>Ga0268255_10001203_pt1 | contig 15672 bp, 15 predicted proteins | sample AgamicOrMarz_FD_200256 | JGI IMG/M metagenome (GOLD analysis project Ga0268255, IMG submission 200256) | Agave microbial communities from Guanajuato, Mexico - Or.Ma.rz (v2) (version 3) | ecosystem: Host-associated > Plants > Phyllosphere > Phylloplane/Leaf | place: Guanajuato, Mexico...
GGTGGAGCGGTAGTTCAGTCGGTTAGAATACCTGCCTGTCACGCAGGGGGTCGCGGGTTCGAGTCCCGTCCGTTCCGCCACTTATTAAAAGCCCTGAGTTAACGCTCAGGGCTTTTTTCATATCTGTCGTATCATTATTGCTAAATCGGCAAAAATCCTCTGCATTTAACGCCCTTTTTCTGCATAACAGCAGCAGCGATAATTCTCCTCAGTTAACAATCATTATGAATAACGAGGATTACATGACTATCCCTGCACTGGGTCTGGGCACTTTCCGCCTGAAAGACGACGTTGTTATCGCATCTGTAAAAACCGCACTTGAGCTTGGTTACCGCGCAATTGATACCGCGCAGATCTATGACAACGAAGCGGCTGTTGGTCAGGCTCTCGAAGAGAGCGGTGTACCGCGCAGCGCGCTTTTCATCACCACCAAAATCTGGATCGAAAACCTCAGCAAAGATAAATTGATCCCGAGCCTGAAAGAGAGTCTGAAAAAACTGCGCACCGACTATGTCGATCTCACGTTGATCCACTGGCCATCGCCGAACGATGCCGTGTCAGTTGAGGCGTTCATGCAGGCATTGCTCGAAGCAAAAGAGCAGGGCTTAACACGTGAAATTGGTATCTCTAACTTCACCATCCCGCTGATGGAGAAAGCGATCGCAGCGGTTGGTGCAGAGAATATTGCCACTAACCAAATTGAGCTTTCGCCCTACCTGCAAAACCGAAAAGTCGTGGACTGGGCAAAACAGCACGGTATTCATATTACCTCTTATATGACGCTGGCGTACGGTAAGGCGTTGAAAGATGAAGTGATTAACCGTATTGCTAAGAAACATAATGCGACAGCCGCACAGGTGATTCTGGCCTGGGCGATGGGGGAGGGTTACGCTGTAATTCCGTCCTCTACAAGGCGTGAAAACCTGGCCAGCAACCTGCTAGCCCTGGATCTTCAACTGGACGACGAGGACAAAAAAGCGATCGCTGACCTTGAGTGCAACGATCGTCTGGTCAGTCCGGAAGGTCTGGCTCCGGACTGGGATTAATACAGTTCTGGCCCTCTGCCGCCTGAAACCCTCACACAGCTCCTTTGGGAGCTGTTTTTATATGCTCACTGAGAAAGTCGATAAAAGCGCGTATACGCGTACTCACCGCTCTGTCGCTGTAGTAGACGGCGCTAAAAGGCATCTCTACCGGCAGACGTTTATCGGCCATCAATTCAACCAGCTCACCGCGCGCAATTTCTTTATCAATCATATAATCGGATAAACAGGCGATCCCATTTCCTTCAAGACAAAGCTGCTTCAGGGTCTCTCCACTGTTAGAGGATAATCCACAGCTGATTTCATGAAGCTGCCCATCATGACACGCCACCGGCCAGGTATTCAGTGATACCGGTTCAGTGAAGCCCAGACAGAGATGTTGTTTCAGCGCTTCAACCGTCTCGGGTTTGCCAAATTCGGCAATATACTGTGGCGAAGCAACGATTTTGCGATAGCTGGTAAATAAGGGGCGGGCACGCAAGCTCGAGTCCGTTAACGTACCTGCACGAATGGCCACATCGACCTTACGCTCTATCAGGTTGATGAAGGTTTCCGATGAGACCAGCGATAAAGTCATCTCCGGATAGCGTTCGCGAAAAGGCTTAATCAAGGGCATCAGAAAATGCAGAACAACGGGCGTGGCGGCATCAATTCGCAATAATCCTCGCGGCGTACTGCGCGTTTCCATAATTTCTGTTTCTGCTGCGGCCATTTCCTGCAATATAGACTGCACGCGGCGAAAGTAGCGCTCGCCTTCTTCTGTCAGACTCAGTTGCCGCGTGGTTCGATTAAGTAAACTGACCCCAAGCTTCATCTCCAGCTTTTTAACCGAACGGCTTACCGCTGAGTTTGCCTGCGCTAATCGCTCCGCTGCACGGCTAAAACTGCCACTTTCGACCACGGCGACGAAAATTGCCAGCTCTTCAGAAGTTGCTTTCATTATTGCACCACCTGCAAAATTCTATTGATACTTTGACCATTTTTGTTATTTAAACATCGGCGCATACTGCCTGTCATCTTAATCCTGATGAAACGGAGTATTTTATGCCACTGGCGCTTCTTGCCCTGACGATCAGTGCTTATGCAATTGGCACGACCGAATTTGTTATCGTAGGCCTGGTTCCTGTTATCGCGAATCAGCTGAGTATCACCCTGCCTTCCGCTGGCCTGCTGGTCTCGATTTATGCCCTGGGAGTCGCTATCGGCGCCCCTGTGTTGACGGCGCTGACCGGACGTTTTCCGCGTAAACAGCTTTTAATGGCGCTGATGGTCCTGTTCACTGCCGGAAATATTCTGGCATGGCAGGCGCCTGACTATTCAACCCTGGTCCTGGCACGTCTGCTCACCGGACTGGCACATGGTGTCTTTTTCTCCATTGGCTCAACCATCGCGACAAGCCTGGTACCCAAAGAGAAAGCCGCGTCTGCCATTGCCATTATGTTTGGTGGTTTAACCGTCGCGCTGGTCACCGGCGTTCCATTAGGCACATTTATCGGTCAACACTTCGGCTGGCGCGAGACATTCCTGGCTGTATCAATGCTGGGCTTGATAGCTCTGGTGGCGACGCTGATACTTGTACCGTCGAGCATTCCCGGTCGGGCAAGTGCCAGTTTGCGCGATCAGCTGAAGGTGCTGACACATCCTCGCCTGCTGCTGATTTACGCCATCACAGCGCTGGGCTACGGTGGCGTCTTTACGGCCTTCACCTTCCTGGCTCCCATGATGCAGGATCTCGCTGGTTTCTCACCGACGGCAGTAAGCTGGATTTTACTGGGGTACGGTGTTTCGGTGGCGATAGGCAACATCTGGGGCGGTAAACTCGCTGATAAGCATGGTGCCGTGCCTGCTTTGAAGCTCATCTTTGCGGCTTTGGTCGTTCTGTTAATCATCTTCCAGTTCACCGCCTCAATTCAGTATGCGGCGCTGGTAACGGTTCTGGTGATGGGGATCTTCGCGTTCGGCAATGTGCCTGGCCTGCAGGTTTACGTTGTGCAGAAAGCAGAGCTGTACACGCCAAATGCGGTGGATGTCGCTTCGGGTCTTAATATTGCCGCGTTCAATATCGGCATTGCCCTGGGCTCTATCATTGGTGGGCAGACCGTCGAGCACATGGGGTTAACACAAACACCATGGATTGGGGCGATTATCGTTCTGGTGGCGTTGCTGCTTATTGGTCTCAGCGGTCGTCTCGACAAGTCCGTTCGGGTGGCCGCTAACTGAAAAACCTCAATGTCCGCTTACAAATGAGATGAGGTTTCTGAGTAATTGCGTTGAAAGTGTGACCTGAAAACCCTATAACAGTAGAACCCGTTCGTTTTCCGGACGGGTTCATGTATAGAGGCCGTTGCTAAAAGTGCGAAAGAATACCTATGCCATGCGTTACATTGCCGGACAACCTGCGGAGCGAATATTGCCTCCGGGGTCGTTTGCGAGCATTGGCCAGGCATTGCCCGCCGGTGCTCCGTTAAGCAGCGATGAAAAAATCCGCGTGCTGGTGTGGAACATCTTCAAGCAGCAGCGCGCTGAATGGTTATCCGTACTGAAGAACTTCGGTAAAGATGCACACTTAGTTCTGCTGCAGGAAGCGCAAACCACCCCCGAGCTGGTTCAATTTGCGACAACTAACTATCTGGCGGCAGACCAGGTACCCGCTTTTGTTTTGCCTCAGCATCCTTCAGGCGTCATGACATTGTCAGCCGCGCATCCCGTCTACTGCTGCCCGTTGCGTGAGAGAGAACCTATCCTGCGCCTGGCGAAATCAGCTTTAGTCACCGTCTACCCACTGCCCGACAGCCGGTTACTGATGGTTGTGAATATACACGCCGTCAATTTCAGCCTGGGTGTTGACGTCTACAGCAAGCAACTGCTTCCCATCGGGGATCAAATTGCTCACCACAGTGGTCCTGTCATCATGGCCGGGGATTTTAACGCCTGGAGCCGTCCACGCATGAACGCGCTGTATCGTTTTGCGCGTGAGATGACCTTACGTGAGGTCCGTTTTACCGACGATCAGCGACGCAAAGCCTTTGGACGTCCTCTTGATTTTGTCTTTTATCGTGGTCTGAACGTACATGAAGCCTCAGTACTGGTGACCCGTGCTTCCGATCATAACCCGCTACTCGTTGAATTCAGTCCCGGCAAACCTGGCTAATAGGTAAGTCAGGCCTGCCGTGGGGCAGGCCTGAGTCGGTGAGGTGCTGCCCTTTAATTTTTCAAACACAAAAAGGACAGTACGATGACAACACAACAATCCACGCATCATGACAACGTAGAAAAACAGTTTGGCTCTCAGGCAAAGGCGTACCTGACCAGTGCAGTGCACGCGACTGGCCGCGATCTGGAACGCCTGAGCGCGCGTCTGGCGGAATATTTCGATGCACATCTGCTCGACTTAGGCTGTGGAGCAGGGCATGCCAGTTTTGTCGCTGCAGGTCAGGTGGCTCAGGTGACTGCTTATGATTTATCGAGCCAGATGCTGGACGTGGTGAATGCGGCTGCCACCGAGAAAGGCCTGCATAACATTACTACCCGGCAGGGCTATGCAGAATCTTTACCCTTTGCGGATGAATCTTTTGATGTGGTGATAAGTCGCTACTCTGCGCATCACTGGCATGATGTCGGTCAGGCATTGCGTGAAGTGAAACGCGTGCTTAAGCCGGGCGGGATTTTCATTATGATGGATATCATGGCGCCCGGTCATCCGGTACGGGATATCTGGTTACAAACGATAGAGGCGCTGCGGGATACTTCCCATGTTTGTAACTACTCCAGCGGGCAGTGGTTCTCGATGATAACGGCGTCAGGGTTAATTTCCCGTTCACTGGTTACAGACCGCCTGCCGCTCGAATTCAGCACCTGGATAGCGCGTATGCGTACGCCTGAAGTATTAAGCCATGCGATCCGCCTGTATCAGGAAAGCGCCTCTGCGGAAGTGAAGGCCTATTTTGAACTGCAGGAGGAGGGCTCTTTTACCAGTGATACGATCCTGGCAGAGGCACAAAAAGCAGGATAAATAAAAAAGCACCGGGATCCGGTGCTTTTTTGATATGGACTGTTCTATCAGGAATCTGGCGTTGCGTTGTTCTTCACAAACAACGTCAGCTGATCGCCCGGTTGCAGATTGCCGGTATCGTCATTCCAGCGCATCACATCCTTGATGTTCACGCCGTGCGTTTTCGCGATGCTGGACAGCGAATCACCCTTACGTACACGATAAGTAATGCTATCGCTATTACGTGCAAGACGTTGTGCACTGCTGCCAGCACCTACTGTCAGATTCTGTCCCACTTTCAAGTTCGAGCCGCGCAGATTATTCCACTGCTGCAGATCTTTTGTCGTCACGCCAAGACGTGAGGCAATCCCTGAAAGCGTATCGCCTGAACGCACCTTATAGCCACGGCTGGTCATCGGCGATGCATCTGCAATCAGCGTAGACTGAACGGCAGCAATCTCACCTGATGCTAAAGACTCACGCAGCTGGTCTGCATGTTTCTGCGGTACCAGGACATACTGTGGTCCGCTTGCGCCCAGCGTTGATCCTTTAACGCCTGCATTAAAGGTCTTCAGTTTCTTAACCGACATACCCGTCATATCAGCAACCTGTTTCATATCAACCGGGCTGCTGAGGCTGACTCTTGCCAGGGCACGACTTTCGTCGGTCGATGGCAGCTGTACCCCGTAGCGTTTGCTATTTTTGAGAATGTCACTCAAAGCCAGCATTTTAGGGACGTAAATCTTTGTTTCCTGTGGCAGTGAGAGCGACCAAAAATCGGTGGGTTTACCCCGTGCTTTATTCGCTTTCATTGCCTTCAGTACACGACCTTCACCGCTGTTATACGCTGCGACAGTTAACAACCAGTCGCCGTCAAACATCTTATTCAGACGTTGCATCATGTCGAGGGCTGCCGTTGTAGAGGCGACAACATCTCGACGCGCATCGTAGCTGCGGGTCTGTTTCAATCCATAATTGCGCCCTGTGCTCGGTATGATCTGCCAAATGCCTGCGGCATTGGCGCCAGACGTTGCGTGCGGGTCAAAAGCGCTCTCCACTATGGGTAGGAGTACCAGCTCCATCGGCATGTTACGTTTCTTAACTTGCCCGGCTATCCAGTACATATACGGCTCTGCCCGTAACGTTACATCGTGGAGATAGCTCTTATTTCTCAAATACTTTTGTTTCTGATCGCGAATCCGGTTGTTCTCCGGAATCCCCATCTTCAGCTCGTCGCTAATAGAGGCCCACAAGTCTTGATCCTGCGCGAACGATGTCCCATCGTCCATCCATCGCGCATGACTTATAAACTTCCCTGCTTCCCCTTGACCAGCTGCAGAAAGGCTCTGTGCGTGCTGTTGGACATTACCAGCGTTCTGAGACGACTGGCACCCAACAAGCAGGACCGAGGCGAGTAATATCGCTTTTGCCTTCATGTGTGTGTCAATAGTTGCTTAAAAGACGAGCGATGATAACGGTGAAATTTTAAAAAGGCAACCCGCAATTATCTGAAGTTATCTTTCTTTGACCTTAACCATGCGAATCGCTCTTCAGGCTGTTGCAAAGATGTTTCTTGGTTAATTTTATCTATTAAATCAATATCATTAGTGCGTAAGAATAAATTTATTTTACGCTCATTTTTCAGAATAACGGGCAGTGTATTTTGCTTTTTTACCCGTAACTCCTTCACTTTGTGGTAATAATCCTGAATCGCTGGATCCTCAGGAAGGATGCTTTCCGCAAACTTCATATTTGCTAATGTATATTCATGCGCACAACAAATTAACGTTTCTTCCGGAAGCGCATTAATTTTCTCGAAAGATTGATACATCTGAAGTGGTGTCCCTTCAAACAACCTTCCGCAACCCCCGGAGAACATTGTGTCCCCGCAGAAAAGATAAGGGGAACTGAAGTAACTTACATGTCCCAAAGTGTGACCCGGTGTAGCAAATACAGAAAAATGCCACCCCTGTATGAGAACATTCTCACCGTCTTCGACTATGTGGGTCGTCCCCTTATCTTGTGTCTCTTTTGGCCCATAAACCACAAGATGAGGATATTTTGCGCAGAGGGTCGCAACGCCGCCGACATGATCGTTATGGTGATGCGTCAGCAAAATCGCCTCGGGCTGCCAGCCGTTTTCATCAATGGCGTCCAACACCGGATTCGCATCTCCGGGATCGACAATGACGCAGCGACGCGCCTCATCGACCAAAACCCAGATGTAGTTATCCTGAAACGCTGGAATACTGATAAGATTCATAAATTACCTCTTCATACGTAGCGGGAGTTTGGATGAAACCGGCAAGGATACCTCAGACTGTCGCAGCACCTGTCCAGTGGAATGAATTGCCCTGGGGCGAACATTATCGCGAGGCGCTGGAGCAACAGCTTAAACCCTGGCTGGCAAAAATGTATGGTTTTCATCTGCTTAAAATTGGCAATCTGAGCGCGGAGATTGCCACCGAAAGCTGTGCCATTTCACACCAGGTTAACGTCTCGCTCAATGGTCAGCATGCGCAGGTTAAAGCTGACCCGTTGCATCTTCCCTTTGCGGAGAAATCCGTCGATGCCTGTTTACTGGCTCACACGCTGCCCTGGTGCAGCGATCCTCACGGTCTTCTGCGCGAAGCCGACCGCGTACTGATTGACGATGGCTGGCTGATCCTGAGCGGCTTTAATCCGATAAGCCTGATGGGGTTACGCAAGCTGGTGCCCATACTGCGTCGTTCGCCACCGTATAACAGCCGCATGTTCACCTCGACGCGACAGCTCGACTGGCTCTCACTGCTTAATTTTGAAGTGATGTATTATAGCGGTTTTCAGGTGATCCCCTGGACCCGCAAGGGCGGTGTACTGCTCAGTACACATTTTCCGGCGCTGGGATGCATGCAGGTTATTGTGGCGCGTAAGCGGACGATTCCTCTTACGCTTAATCCCATGAAACAAAAAAAATCAAAAGCCGCGATTCGCCAGCCGGTAGGGGCGACGCGTCAGTATCGCAAGCCTTAGTCGGCCTGAACCTTATAGCCCACATCCTCATGGACCGGGTTCATCGCTGCGGCACGCGCCAGCTCGTCACAGCGTTCGTTCTCAGGATGGCCTGCGTGGCCTTTAACCCACTCCCATTTTATCTGGTGATGGCTTAATGCCGCATCAAGGCGCTTCCACAAATCGACATTTTTGACCGGCTTTTTATCCGCCGTTTTCCAGCCGCGTTTTTTCCAGTTATGGATCCACTGGGTGATGCCCTGACGGACATACTGGCTGTCGGTGCTAAGCACCACCTCACAATCTTCTTTCAGCGCTTCCAGCGCCACGATAGCCGCCATTAACTCCATGCGGTTATTGGTTGTCAGGTGGTAGCCTTCGTTAAAGGTTTTTTCATGCTGGCCGTAACGTAAAATTGCGCCATAGCCGCCAGGGCCTGGATTTCCGAGGCAAGATCCATCGGTGAAAATTTCTACCTGTTTACGCATCTCTGGTAGACTTCCTGTATTTGAAACGATAAATAATCGACAAGTCTGACATAAATGACCGATATGAGCACTGCAATTACACGACAGATCGTACTCGATACCGAAACAACGGGTATGAATCAGATCGGCGCACACTACGAAGGGCATAAGATTATTGAGATCGGTGCCGTCGAGGTGATAAACCGTCGTCTTACTGGCAATAACTTTCACGTCTATCTCAAGCCCGATCGGCTGGTGGATCCCGAAGCCTTCGGCGTCCACGGTATTGCGGATGAGTTCCTGTTAGATAAGCCGACCTTCGCCGAGGTCGCAGATGAGTTTATGGATTACATCCGCGGGGCTGAGCTGGTCATCCATAACGCTTCGTTTGATATCGGCTTTATGGATTACGAGTTCAGTAAACTCAACCGCGGTATTCCTAAAACCAACACTTTCTGTAAAGTGACGGATAGTCTGGCGCTGGCAAGGAAGATGTTCCCTGGCAAGCGTAACAGCCTGGATGCGCTTTGCTCACGTTACGAAATCGATAACACCAAGCGTACGCTTCACGGCGCGTTACTGGATGCCCAAATCCTGGCCGATGTCTATCTGACCATGACGGGGGGTCAAACTTCGATGGCGTTTAGCATGGAAGGCGACACGCAACAGAAGCAGGGCGATGCTGGCATTCAACGCGTAGTACGTCAGGCCAGCCGGTTAAAAGTTGTTTTAGCCAGCGATGAAGAGTTACTCAATCACGAATCGCGTCTGGATTTGGTTCAGAAGAAGGGTGGAAGCTGCCTCTGGCGGGCATAATGCTGCCGTTACGGAGATAAATTCGCCGTGTCGGCGTTTTTTGCAGCAAACGATTCAAAAGTGAAGAAAAAGCGTTGACGGGATCGAAGGGTATCCGTAATATTCGCTTCGTTCCCAAGGGAACACAGCGGAGCGGTAGTTCAGTCGGTTAGAATACCTGCCTGTCACGCAGGGGGTCGCGGGTTCGAGTCCCGTCCGTTCCGCCACATTTGTTTCAGGATGTTTTTATACATCCTGATGAGTTAAAAAACCGTATCGCTATTTAGGTGATACGGTTTTTTTTCGTCTGATACATCCCCTCGATAGTGTGGAAGGCGGAGCAAGATCCAAACACCGTAATGTAAACCAGGTCGTCCTTTTCCAACTGTTGGCTGAGCATTATCAGCAGATAATGGGCAGATGCCGGCAACTAAACTGAAGACCCATTCCCTCATTATTCCAGTGCCTTTTCTGAGAATTTCAAACCCTCATTCGTTCAGTATCCCCAGAACTGTTTTTACCGTTGAGAATGATGATAAAGCCTCATGATAGTAAAGTTTTTTACGGGCGGATTGAGCTCAGGGTTTTGGACGATTACCCGATTTTACAGCAATAAGGATACCGAGTTATCCCTCGAATCAATTAAAATTCCAGCATTTATACCGTGTAAAAGAAAAAATACTGTTTGCTCGTTTTCATTATCTGACTAATATGTTTTTAAATTTACAGGCTTTCTAAAATCCAGGTGAGTAATTTTAATGGCGAGTCATGCTAAATCTCTATGTATCGAATTAATATGAGTTATTTCTTGTATAAATAACTACATTCTGTCCTGGACGAGTTTTCAAGATCAGGTTTTTTTATGATTCCGTTTTTAACTTCTCTTTCAGTTTCGTTGTTTTGCATTACTCCGGCAAATGTTTTATAGGTATTTATTGGCAAAATGAATAATTTGTTTTCCTTATGCGGTGAATGAAATTCGGTATAATAGAAAGCATGTTTTGTACTCAATAGAATTTATATTCAAATGCAAATGAGGCTTCACATGAACGTCAAATTGTTGTTTCTTATTTCGGCTTCTTTTCTGCTGGCTGGATGTTCAAAGTCATCTTCTATTGATGCCCGGAAAACAGGATCGGTACCTCATAGGTTAGAAATTTCTACCATGCCAGAGTTATCTGATGAGGACGTCTTCGGTAATGAACTGACGCTGGATATTTCTGAAGAGGATATCCAGAATGCTGTTGAAGAGGCGAGTGGGGAATTCGACATTCCCCTTCATTCATCGGTGGTTCTTGTTCAGTCTGGCGCGCGCGCGCCGGATAGCGTTATGCAGAATGAAATGCAGAAGTATTTCCGGGTATCCACATTTTCCGGCATTCCTGCGAGCAGGAAAAAACTAACAACTCGGCCTTCAACACCTGTGAAAGATATCGCGGAGTCTGATGAAGATGAGTTATCAGAGAGCAAAAATGGCGTAATCAACTCCAATTATATGCAGGTTATGCGATATATTTCTGCGAAGGGTCGACAAAAGACGATAGTGGTTTACTGGGGAGAGTTAGAGGCCGGGAAATTTAATTCGGCAACGAATAGCGTTTCATGGAAACGCTATTCCGGTGAAAAGCTTATTGATAGTTCGTTACGCTATTTGATCCGTTTTGCGCTGGTGGATGTTGCCACCGGAGAATGGGCTATATACTCACCAGTAAATACAGAATCGGCCACGCTACTTTCCTCGGGGAACAAAGGGGAAAGTACTGAAGTCGACGAACAACAGATTGCTATCTTGAAGCAGAAAGCCTGCCAAATGGCGGCTAGCGATCTGGTAAGCCGGTATAGCAATAAAATTTGAGGTTGCAGAGGGCTATCCGCCAGAAACCTGCCGCCGATAATTTATAGTGGCCCCTAAGAAAGATAATCAGTTCCACTGAATTATTTATTTTCCTTAAGGGCCACTTTTCGATATCAGTCTGTCGACAAGTTGGATTTTAACACTAGAGTAGGACTCTAGGGTAAAATAAGAAGCAATAATGATTGTGCCTAAGAATGGAATGTTATTATTTTATTTCGCGTAGGTTTTAGGGGGGCAACGAGAGTAATGTCTGAAAAAATGAGGCTATATCCCGATTAATATTGCGTATGATTTTTCACATTAAAGGTATTGTTTATAATTTCCTTCAGAAACTAACTTCGCTATTTGTCTCACCACCAAAGAAAGTCGGGGCGTCAGTCTCTGGTGGCAAGCATTGCTTATCAGAAAGACAAAAGTTTCAAAATCATTCTAATGGAAAAAATTAATGTCCCCCGCCTCCAGTCTTAATCACATCCAGCGTATGAATGTGTAAAACCTGTTCCAAATGGTTATATCAACTGGGGATATTATAAATTATCCATGGCTATTCAATTTTACCATGAGGCTTTAAGTTAAAACATCCTTTCTTCCCACAGACTGTAAACACTGGTTCCGGCAATGCAATGTTCTTGAGTTATACTTTCATAAGTGAAAGATACCGTTTCTTCTGGCTGTCCACCACTGTCGGTAATGCTATGTGGAACTGACACATGGATATCTGAAATTCGTGCGTTTACCAGTTTCACTTTGTAATACAGTTCATTGATACCAAAGCGGTTGGTGCGGTAAAATTCAAAATCGCACGTCAGACATTCATTTTCGATAATAGACTTGCTTAGTAAAGGTGTGGATTTATCTACCGGTTTCTGGATATTAAAGGCAAGATGATTAACGTTCTGTGTACGGGTCAGTCCGTGGGACAGTCCCAGCACCATAATTTGATCCATGTGTGCAATCTGCGCCTTGTTGCCAATGGAGGCCAGGGATGAACAACCTGCTGAGATCAGCCCCTGAAGGTCGCCGTTGAGTGTAAGATAAACAGGATTTGCCATAATTAACTCCTTTTTGATTTAGCGTTATTTCCCGGATGTTTCTTTGATTGCCGTTTCCGGTATTACATTATTTTTTAGCATCAACCAGCGGCTTAATACTCCAGCTAGCCGTTCATTAATCTTCTTTTCCAGCGCATCCGTGTTCTGCCCCAGCGCACGGTTGTCCTGATACTGCGTCAGCAGGGATTCCAGTGGTGTTTCCTGATTCAGTTTTCGTTCCGCCTGCCAGACCACGTTTTTGATATAAGAAAGTGTTAACCCCTCTTTCTCCCGCTGCATTACAAGGTCGGCAAAGGCTTTTAAGTCCTGTCGGGTTTGCTCCCAGCCCCGGAGTTGAGGACTATTCTGTGCGCGGGTATTCAGAGTCTCATTCCACTGGGCGGTTGCCTGCTGCTGTTGCAGGCTCTCTGGCCAGTGGTTGTCTGCGATACGTATCATCTTCATACCTGTTTCCAGCGCCTGTAACGGCGGGGCGTCGTGAATCTGTTGCAGCCGTTGGCTGTAACTGCCCAATTCCGGAGAGCTCAGCCAGGTGGTGGCCGCCCCCTGAGCGGTATCATTTACTTGTGCCAGTTGTTGATGCATCGGGTAAACCCGCCACCACCAGAGTGCGGCAGTTACGGCAGCGGTGCAGGCGATACCCATCATAAATCCCTTCACACCATTCCGGGGTGCGGCGGCATTATCCGACATGGCCCGGGGGTGAACTTCCACCTTCATTTCTGGCAGACCATGTAGTGCGTGATGAGCTTCAGCCAATGATGGAGTAATGCATTCCGGCGCATAGACCAGCGTCCTGACGGTGGACTGTGCTGGTTTATTCACACCGTCTTTCGACTGCGGCTCCAGCCGTTTACGTGTGTTTTGCACAAACCAAAGCAGGTTTTCCACGCGTGGCTGGCGTTTCAGTTCTACCTGCTGGAGCTTATCGCAGATAAGCTGTAATGCCCGTTCAGTTCGGTATAGCAGCGGCAAATCTGCGCTGGAGAAAGACAACTGCTGGCGGAGGATGTTGCCGGTGCGGGTATTGAACCAGTCAAGCATTTCAGTACGCGCCAGGCCGCCCTGCGGCCAGAATTTTTCCCATTCATGGCTTATCATCGCCGCCAGCAGCTCCGTGCCCTCACAGAATCCGGTCAGTCCTTGTGTGCGGGTGCGTGCCAGCGTGTAGTAGGCAGTGGTGTGCAGATCCACGCCATTCGATTTAAAAATCGCCAGCGCCAGCGATTCAACCAATGTCCAGTTCAGTTCCGGCTGTGACGGGTGGCTGGCCTTGTTAATTTCCTCGCGGATAGCGATGAACTCAGGCAGATTGCGCGGGTCTGTTCCCGTTATAATGCTCTGAGAGCAAGTAGCCATATTCATTTTATTTTAGTATCCGCAGGTGTTAGAGAAGTCGGGGTTGCACCAGATTTATCATTTTCAGGATGGTATTCAAATTGCTCACACATTTTGCGATCTTTTACATAATGAACTCCGGAAAAGGGGCCATTAAGACCGCATGAGTGATAATCCCCAAGGGGAAAGAACGAAATATATAGCGACAATGGGATGGTAAGAATAAATATGAGTATAGCGTATCCCGTGATAACATTTATCATGTTAAACCATAATTTCACTATTCGATAAGTCCATGGGTAAAATAAAAATAATAAAATAAACACATCACAATACCCTATTACAGGTAAAAACAGTACAAAAAACACATCCCGCCAACTATAATAAACCGTATCGGCTCCAGCAAAGACGTCTATTATTACATTGCCGCTGATGTTGGCAAAAAAAATCAACGCACTTGTAAGTACTGAAACTAATAAGAAAGATGCAAGAAAAAATTTCACCCTTTCCTTTAAGGTCATTTCCTTCGTAAATAATTCCTTTCTTTTTGACATGTGATATCCTTACCAATGCGTATTAATCAAACCAGGCGTTAGTGGGTCGGCATGTTCAAAATTCCAGACTTCAATATCCTGCCGGGATTGTATTCCTTCTCTAATTGCCGTAATGAGATTTTTAGATAAATTATATTTATTATCCAGATAGTCCAGGACATACGTTATTCCAAAACCTATGCCAATAACAAGCACTATCCCAAATGCAATTGGGAGCGTAAAGCCTGCGGATGCAATCACTGCAGAGAAGAGACTGCCTGTTACAACCAGGACTTTCGTCACAAATATCATAACAATAATCTTGGCAATATCCATTGTAATATTGCCAATAAACGCCGCTACATCATGTTCTGATTTGAAAATGAATTCCACTGTGCGCCAGGCGAGTGAAAACCAGATGCAAAATTTGGCACCTTCTATAATCCCGGCATTAATTCCCGCCTTACCAATACCTAATTCCAGTATGCGTGGGTGATTGATTTTATACCTCGTTCCATTAAGGATGCGGCGTAGCGAGGCATACCCGGTAATTTTAATATAGAGTTGCCCGCCATATTTGTATTGAATAGCTTTGATACCTAACCCTTTTAACCGATAAACCAGTTTACCGGCATCCGCATAACTCATTAGTTTTGAAATGTTCTGCGTTCCGGTTATGCTATCTTTGACATTTCCCGCGTAGGTGGTGGCAAGCGTCATGGGCTTACTGTTACATAAATCATCTACAACGCTCTGTGCTTCAGCCAGAGTTAGTAACATTATATGCTGTGTATTTTTCTCAAACGCTTCAGCCAGTCCCAATGTATCAAGAATATAAGGATGCTGCGGAATCAACTGATTAACAGGCACATTACCACGTAGTGCATCACCAAGGTAATCTGACCATGATGGATTTTGGTTGTTAAATTCAGTCATTTCTGCCTCCATATATTTTGGGAGAAATGGGTGACGGCACAAAAAAGAAAGTCTTCTTATTATGCTCTTTATGCACCCACCTGCTAAAACCTGTCATAGTCACTCCCTGTTTCTTCATCTGACCATACCTTTTCAGTACAACGTATCCGGTAGCCGGAACTGACTGAACAGCCCGCCGGTGAAAGGATTATCTTCAGTGTCTGTATGCACCCGGTACACCATCGCGCCACCGTCCACGTAAAAGCGTACGCTGAAGGTACCGTCCTGTACGCCAGTGAGTTGCCCGGCACCAAAAAGCCGGAACTGTGCCCATGGCCCGCTGAAGCTGATACTGCGCGGTGGGGTGATACGAGTGCTGATGAGTGTCAGCTTACTCTCGTTGCCTTCACGCATATTATTCGGCCATACCAGATGGGCGGTGTAGTTACGTCCCTGGCTGTAGTCCACCAGTTGGCCGTCCAGGTTTAGTACGCTGCGGCGTTTGCTGGCGGAAAGCGTGACGGTTTCCACTGCAAACTGCGCCCCCAGGCCATTTTGCTGGCTGAAGAAGATATCGCGGATTTTCCGGGCAGTGCCCAGTTGTTGCTGAATATCTTCACGGATCAATATCCTGCCGTTTTCACCGAAGGTCAGATCGTTTTCCAGGAATAGCCGCAGATTCTCTTTATAGA
>Ga0268255_10001213_pt1 | contig 15587 bp, 14 predicted proteins | sample AgamicOrMarz_FD_200256 | JGI IMG/M metagenome (GOLD analysis project Ga0268255, IMG submission 200256) | Agave microbial communities from Guanajuato, Mexico - Or.Ma.rz (v2) (version 3) | ecosystem: Host-associated > Plants > Phyllosphere > Phylloplane/Leaf | place: Guanajuato, Mexico...
AAAGGAGGAGTGAAAGTCAGTTATAGACTTTGAATTATAGTATACTATGAATAATAATTTGGAAGCGTATTCATTTGAAAAGGGGGCTCTTTAATGCTGAAAGGTAACAAACGTTGGATTTATATTGCGATGCCTATATTCTTCTTTTGGTTTTTTGGACAAATTGATAAATTAGGTATTTCTATTATTCAGACCGATCAAGGCTTCTTACATGATCTTGGATTAACAGGAGCAGATAGGAATGCCAAGATTGGAATGATTACCTTTGTATTTACCATTTCCTATGCATTGTCTAATATCTTTTGGGGATTTATCATTGACAAACTTGGAGCTAGAAAGACAGGTATTTTAGGTCTTTCTGTATGGGCACTGACTATGGTTATTGGCGGGTTATCCACTTCTTATGAAATGTTTATTTTTAGCCGTATTGTTCTTGGGATGGGTGAAGGTATGATGATTCCCATTTGCGGTAAGTTCATTTCAAACTGGTTTCATCAGCGTGAACTTGGCCGGGCGCAATCTTCTTGGCTTGCAGGAAACTATTTAGGACCTGCATGTGGAGCTGTTATATTAACGCTTGTTATTGCTACCTTCCATTGGCAGGCTGCCTTTTTCGCTTTAGCTGCGTTTAATATTTTAATTGTACTTCCAATGTTTATATTCCTTACTCGTGATACCCCTGAAGAACATCCAGGATTGGATAAAAATGAATTAGCCTATATTCGGCAATCAGATTCTAAAGAATCTACTAAAAAACTAAACTTTACTCAAGACTTCCGTTATTGGATTGTTTGGTTTGGAATGTTAGTTTCGTCGTTCTTATTTTTTGGTATTAGCATTTGGCTCCCGACTTATTTAGTCGGAGCAAAGGGCTTCACAAGAGAGGCAATGACTGGGATCACCTCTTTATCGTGGCTATTTGCTTTAGGTTTTGTATTAATTTGCGGGTTTTTAGCGGATAAAACGAAGCGCCCTGGTTTAATAGCAACTATTTTATTTCTTTTAACTGCTTCCTTCTTAACTGCTGCGATATTAGCTCCACAGCCAGTAATGGCCGGGGTTTGCATGGGCTTGGCGATGGGATCGCAAGGCGGTGTTTTCCATATCAGTAATTTGTTTATCGTCAAATTCTCTACGCCTGAAACAGCTGGACGTGCTGCCGGGTTGATGGGATTCACCAATATCCTTGGCGGTTTTTCAAGCTATATCATGGGATGGATGGTTGATGTTTCTGGCGGGGACTTTGGACCTTCTATCGTTATGCTAATTATTGCTGCTGCGCTAGGTTTTGCTGCTTATCTGTTTACATTGAAAAAAGAAGCATCTGAGCTTAAAATGGAGAATTTGCCGCCTAAGCATGTAACTATCTAACAACGATATAAATACGGCTTTTTGTTTCGTATACAAAACACAGTTGTAAAAAATGAATTTTCTCAATATTTTTAATTGACAATTATAATATTGGGATTTATTATTGGTTTATAAACAAAACAATGTTTTATATATAAAACACAAAAGGAGTGTTATGAATGTCCCAGGAAAAATTTTCATTAGAAGCGTTTGAGAACAAATATGTTGCGAGGTTAAAGGATCGCTCTCTTGATTGGAACGTGTTGAAGTTTCAGGAAGAAATAAACCCGGCATATCGTAGAGCGCAAATGAGATACATTGGACGTGGTGCCACAGCTAATAACGATGCCAATGTTATTGCGGCTGAACACTTTACATTAAGCACGATGGTTTTACCAGCGGGATGTGAGGGACCGCTTCATTTACACGACGATGTGGAAGAAGTTTTCTTTGTTATCAAAGGAAGTGTGACAGCACTTATCCAGGAAGAGGGAGAAAACGAAATCCATGAAATCGTCTTAAATGAGAGAGATTGTATTAGCTCCCCACCGGGAGTATATCGCGGTATTCGAAATGATGGTGATGAAGAGGCTTTGATGCTGGTTATGTTAGGAGCAGTGAAGCCGAATTTACCAACCTATCCAAGAGGCAGTGCTTTAGAAGAACTTCGTATCCAACGAGCAAAAGAAAGAGAAGCCATTATTAAAGGAAACTAATTTTAAAATTAGGCAGTTGTTTCAACTAAGCATACTCCCTGATTCCTGAAAAAGTCTTCATTGACAGGGATGGTCCTCCTACTTCAATACGGGATCATCCCTGCCTGAATTTAAAAGTTAATTAAAAGTGGAGGTGGCGAGATGTTAGGAATTACACATTTACGGCATATTAGCTTAATTACCCCAGTGCTAAAAGAACAAGCTGACTTTTATGAAAAAATTTGGGGCTTAGATAAAGTTTCGCAGGATGATCAATCAGTTTACTTTCGGGGGGCAGGTCCAGAAAATCATATCTTAAGCCTGCATGCCGGTGAAAAAAGTGGATTGCACCATATTGCATTTGGAATGGTGGATAAAAATGCCGTCGACCTGGCAGCCGAAATTCTTGCGTCAAAGGGCGTGAAGATTGTTTCACCTCCCGGGTATCTAGATGAAGGGGGTAAGGGTTATGGTTTGCGTTTTGTCGATCCTGAAAATCGCTGTATCGAATTATCCGCCTGGGTGGAAATGCATACCACTATTTGGCAAAAGAAAAATGTGGATCCGGTCAAACTTAACCATGTCGTGATGAATACGAAAGACCTTGATATGATTACTGATTTCTATACGAATGTCTTAGGGTTTAAGGTGACCGACTGGAGTGAGCACCAAATGTCCTTCCTTCGCTGTAACAGGAAACACCACTCCATTGCCTTCAATCAGGATCAACACGCCTCTGTTAATCATATCGCGTATGAAGTGGATACAGTGGATGAGGTTATGAGGGGAATTAGTAATGTAAGAAAAGCAGGCTATCAAGAGATTTGGGGCCCGGGACGCCATGGTCCTGGAAATAATGTTTTTTGTTACTTTCAAGATCCAGGGAAGTTTGTGATGGAGTATACCTGTTATCTAGAAACGATTGAAGATGAGTCAGAATGGAGAGCGCGTGTCTGGAAACGGGTTCCGCATCTAATGGACCAATGGGGAATTGCTGGACCTCCAAAACCGGAAACACGGGCAGCGATGGCTGGAAAGCCAGATCCGGGTTGGGTGGATGTAATAGAATTGGTTTAGCGTCTGGATGAAAAGGGGTGGTACCATGGATTTAGGATTAAAAGATATGGTAGCTGTTATTATGGGCGGCACATCTGGCGTTGGGTTAAAAACAGCTGAGATGTTTCTTCAGGAAGGTGCCAGAGTAGCAGTTTGTGGAAGAGATCCGGAAAGAAAAGAAAAAGCATACGATCATTTGCTGGAATTTGGAACAGTAGATTCCATTTTTGCAGCGACATGTGACGTAACGAGTAAGGACGATGTGAACACTTTTATAAACGGAGCAGCTGCTAATTTTGGCGGGATAGATATCCTTGTGAATGCTGCCGGACAAAGTGTGATGGGCTACTTCTTTGATGTAACGGACGAACAATGGGAACAGCAGATTAAGTTAAAATACTTTGCCATTATTTATGCAGTCAAGGCGGTTCATCCTTATTTTATCAAGCGGGGCGGTGGCAGAATCATTAATATTAATGCCACATTAGCAAAAGAGCCGGAAAGGCATATGATTGCTACAGCTGCAACAAGAGCAGGATTATTGAATTTAAGTAAGACGCTGTCACAAGAGCTTGCGTCAGAGAACATTTTAGTCAACTCTGTAAGCTTAGGTTTGATTCGAACGGATCAATGGGAGCGGCGCAGGTTAAAAAATGCCCCCGACATGAAAGCAGAAGATTATTATGCCGATTTAGCTAAAAAGAGAAATATCCCATTAGGCAGAGTAGGGGAAGCAGAAGAAGTAGCCAGTGTTATTTTGTTTTTAGCCTCAAGCCAAGCAAGCTATGTATCGGGATCAACCATAGAAACAGCTGGAGCGTTAGGGAAAGCGCTTTAATTTTAGAAGAAGGCAGGAATGAATGATGAGTGAACAAAATCAAAAGGAATTTACGACTGCTGATGCAGTTGTGAAAGAACTTGTTCGTGCTGGAGTGGAAGTAGCATTTGGAATTGTTAGTATCCATAATATGCCGATTTATGATGCTATTCTTCGTGAAGGAAGTATTCATTTAGTCTGTTCCCGCGGGGAGAGCGGAGCGGTCAATATGGCAGATGGATATGCCAGAGCAACAGGTAAATTAGGAGTTGTAATTACTAGCACTGGGACAGGAGCAGGAAATGCAGCAGGCTCCTTAATTGAGGCATGGGCAGCAGGAGTTCCTGTTCTTCATCTTACCGGTGAGGTTGCTTCTCCATACTTAGGAACTGGCAGAGGGTATATCCATGAATGCAAAGACCAGCTGTCCATGATGGAAGGTTCGTGTAAAAAAGCAGCCCGCTTAAGAAGACCCGAGCAAGCTGCAGCAGTCGTGAGACAAGCCATACAAGACGCGTTTGCTTATCCAGCAGGACCAGTAACACTTGAAATCCCCATTGATTTCCAATCTGCTATTATCCCAAATCATCCGATTGAAGAAATCATAACAACAGCTCCAACTAATAAAACTATTCCATCCTTGCCTGAAGAGGCAATAACTAAAATCTGTCATGCCCGTAGGCCGGTGATTTGGGCAGGAGGAGGAGTGATTTCCTCCGGCGCATCCAGAGAGGTCGAGGCATTAGCTGAAATGATTGGGGCAGCTGTGATTACAAGCCAATCTGGAAAAGGAAGTATACCTGAAAATCATCCACAATGCATCGGCCATTTTGCCGCGTCTGAATTAACGAAAAACCTGCTGCAAACCGCTGACTTGTTGATCAGTATCGGTGTTCGATTCAGAGGAAATGAAACATCGAATTGGAAAGTTCCTGTTCCAAAAGAACATATAGCCATCGATGCCGACTGGCTGGCGATTAATCGTAACTATGAAGCTACCTGCGGACTCGTAGGAGATGCTAAACAGATTTTACAGGCTTTAAACGAAGAATTATGCCATAAATCCATTACTCCAGATCCTTCCTATCTTGATGAAGTGCAGTCTGTACGGGAAGAGCTGCGAGCTCAGTTACGAGCAACACTTGGTCCCTATGAACAAATCCTTGATGGTATGAGAGAAGTGTTACCTCTTAATACGATTTTGGTCCGTGATGTAACCGTTCAAGCAAATGTGTGGGGCAGTCGCCTGTTTGAGATATATGAACCAAGAACCTCGATACATGCGTCGGGCGGCGGGATTGGTCAAGGACTGCCAACAGCCATTGGTGCGCAAATGAGTGATAAAGATCGAACTGTCGTACTAATGGCAGGAGATGGAGGCTTCATGGTCAATGTCGGTGAAATGGCAACCGCAGCGCAGGAAAAACTGCCTTTGATTGTTGTGTTATTTGATGATGCTGGTTATGGTGTGCTCCGAAATATTCAAAGTGCAGCTTACGGACGTCAGGTAGCCGTGGATTTATTAAGCCCTGACTTTGTGTTATTGGCAAAGTCGATGGGATTCGATGCCTCACGAATTAGTTCCCCAACGGAGTTTGTTACAGAGCTTGAGAAAGCTGTAGAAAACAAAAAGCCAACGATGATTGTTGTAGACATGGAGGCGGTCGGCCCAATGGCGAAACCATTTGGAGGACCTCCGGGAGCAGCAGATGCCTTTAAACCGAAAAAATTATAAGGAGGAAAGAAAGTGATTTCAACACATCCATTTGTTTCAGGAAAATATCTGATCGGCGGGAAGTGGATTCTAGCTGAACAAACAGCAACTGTCACCAACCCAGCTAATACGAGTGAAGTGGTTGGTGAAGTGGCTTTATGTTCAAAAAAGGATGTAGACCAAGCCGTGTTCACTGCTGCTAAGGCCTATGAAGGCTGGTCACAAAGTGATATTTGTGACCGGGCAAACCGGATGAGGCGTGCAGCCGAGGAAATTAAAGCAATTGTTGAAGAGAATGTCACCTTACTAGTCCGCGAGAATGGTAAGGTATTAGTGGAGGCGAAGAAGGATTTACTTAGGTGTGTAGATATTATGAAACAAGGGGCGGAAGAATTATTAGAATGGTGGCAGCCTGAAAGTTTACCCGGCAGCCAAAAAGTGCAAATCAGAAAGCGGCCGCGCGGTGTGGCAGCCATTATCTCTCCTTGGAATTCTCCACTGATTCTTACATTTAAGCGGGTTATACCAGCAGTATTGGCAGGAAACACAGTAGTCGTAAAGCCGGCGACCAGTTGTCCATTAACGATTATGACTTTCTTAAAGGTGGTAGCTTCCTATTTTCCGGATGGAGTCATTAATGTGGTAACAGGTTCCGGTAGTGTGATTGGCGATGCTCTTTGCTCTGACCCAAGAGTTCGTACGATTGCGTTCGTTGGCAGTACGGAAACGGGTAAAGAAATCATGCGCCAAGCAGCCGGTACGGTAAAGAAACTGTACATGGAACTGGGCGGAAATGATGCGGCGATTGTTCTGGCTGATGCCAAATTGGATGAAGAAGCGATCAAACGCTTGCGTTTTGGAATCCTTCGTGCGGCAGGGCAAGTATGCTCAGCGATTAAAAGAATCTATGTTCATGAATCGAAGTATGAGGAAGTCATTGAAAAATTAAAGAAGGAATTCAGTCGAATTCGAGTTGGAAACGGTATACAGCCTGATGTTGAAATGGGTCCATTAAATAATAAATCCCAATATGACTATGTTAACGGTTTGATCAAACGGGCAGCAGAATCAGGGGCAACTGTATGGACTGGAGGAATTCAACTCGATCCTGAATCGTGGGATCAAGGCTATTTTATCATGCCAACCATCATTACTGGAGTAGACCAAACAAGTGAGATTGTACGTACAGAACAATTTGGTCCGGTTATCCCAGTATTGCCGTTTTCAGATATTGATGAAGTCGTAAGGCTTGCAAATGATAGTGAATTTGGTTTACGGGCGTCTGTTTGGACAGAGGATGAAACACTTGCGATGAAATTAGCTGACCGCTTGGAAGCTGGAGCCGTATTTCATAATAACCACACGGTTTTCCAGGACCTTCACCTTGATTTCCCTGGATTAAAAGAAAGCGGCCTGTCCCGTGAAACGAGACATTGCGGGCTTGAGTATTTCGCAGATTCATATGGTCTGGCCAACTAAAAAGGGGGATGCCTGATGAGAATAGGGTTGATTGGCGGAGGAAATATTGGAAAGTTCCTTCTTCAAAGCATCAATATGAATGGTCTTCTTCCAGACGGAAAAATTGTTGGCCTTTATTCCCGCAACCAGCAAAGTGCCGAACAGCTTGCTAGGGAATTTGATACAGAAAACTATTTAGATATTCAATCACTAATCGAATCTGCTGCGATTGATTTAGTCATAGAAGCGGCGAATATTCAAGTAGTAAAAGACTACGCTGCTACTATTTTAAAAAGCGGAAAAGATTTAGTCGTAAGCAGTGTGGGTGCTCTAGCTGATGGCGATTTTTATCAGCAGCTAGAAAAAATATGCCAAGAAGCCCGCTCGAAAATTTATTTACCGGCAGGGGCAATTGGTGGACTGGATATATTGAAAGCGGCGAAATCTATTGGTGAACTTGAGTCCGTTTCCATTATTACAAGGAAACCTCCTCAGGCGCTGCCCGGCGCTCCTGTCGATAGAGAACAAGTGATGTTCGAAGGAACTGCAAAGGAAGCGATTGAATTATTCCCTAAAAATATAAATGTATCGATTATTTTGTCTTTGGCGGGGCTAGGACCGTATAAAACAGGTGTAAAAATTATTTCCGATCCAGCTGTTAGAAAAAATAGTCATTTAATAGAGGCGGCAGGGTCTTTCGGAGCATTATCACTTCAAGTAGAAAATGATCCGATGCCCAATAATCCTAAAACAAGCTACTTGGCAGCTTTAAGTGTATTGGCTGTATTGAAAAATAAAGATGCAGTCGTTAAGGTGGGTTAGATGGTAGAATGAAGATATGGATAGCCATTCTAGTATTCTAGTAAAGAAAACAGGGGAAACCCAATCTTTTTAAACAATATTCTCCTGTAAAATAGGAAACATCATTTAATAGCAAGGGGGAATCGGCATATGATGAAAACAAACATCAAGCTTGAAGAAATGTCGCAAACAGACATGATTGACTATTTAAAAGAATCCGTGCAGCCTGAAAGTGGCGCAATTCCTGCTTTTCTTTTAGGTGATCCAAAGGTTTATGACATCGAACACAAAAAAGTATTTTTAAAAACCTGGCTGTTTATTGGCCATGAATCAGAAATCGCCAACAAAAATGATTTTATTACAAGAGACCTAGCAGGCTATTCCGTCATTATTTCCAGAGGTGCAGATGGTAAAATCCGCGGTCTTTATAATATGTGTACCCATCGTGGCATGAAACTTTGCCGGGCAGATGCAGGAAATAAATCATCATTTACTTGTCCGTATCATGGCTTTAATTTTAAAAATACGGGGGATTGTATTGGGGTACCGCTTCAAAAGGATCTTTATGGGGAGGGATTCGATAAATCTGGATTAGGGCTCCATAAAATCAGAATCGAATCTTACAAAGGTCTTATGTTTGGCACGTGGAATGACGAAGCCGGGCCTTTAGTAGATTTTTTAGGTGACTTTAAATGGTATCTTGATATTTTAGCAGGCCGGGCGGAAATGGAAGTCATCGGGCCGCCGCAAAGATTTATTATCCAATCAAACTGGAAAATTGGTGCGGATAATTTTGTTGGTGACTCCTATCATACCATGGTTACTCATGGTTCAATAGTTAAATTGGGAATGGTCCCGAGTGCGACTTATTCGAAAAAAGGCTATCAAATCTATACTAAAAACGGGCATGGGCTAAATCTTGGTACACCGAATCCTGATTTTGCTTTTCCGGAAGAACTTAAAGCCGAGTACAAGTCTAATTTAACAGAAGAACAGTATGACGTTTTATCTAATCTGAAAAATATGATTGGCAATATCTTTCCTAATCTATCTTTCTTAATTTCACATACGAAAGTAAAAGGCCAGTTGATCTCAAATACCTCAGTCCGCCTTTGGAGACCTGTTGGTGTGGATAAAATGGAGGTCATTACTTGGTTTTTAGTAGAGAAAAACGCTTCAGATGATTGGAAACGACGTTCTCGAGAGTCGTTTATTTTAACATTCAGTCCTTCAGGAATCTTTGAACAGGATGACACCGAAGTATTTACGGATATTACCGCTGCAGCCACTGGTACGATGCCTTTAGTGAAAGGGCTCACCTTTAATTATACGATGGGCTTACATCGGAAGCCTGTAGCCGATTTTATTGGACCAGGAGTCGTTTTTGATGATAAATTCACAGAGGCCAATCAACGGAACTTTTATCGATACTGGCTCGATCTCATGACTTCTTGATTTTTTCTGAAGCTGGAGAGATTCTATTAAAACGATTGGAGGAGTCATGATGAGTTTAGAGAAGATGCTTGCAACCTATGAATTTGAACAATGGTTGTATACAGAAGCAAAGCTGCTTGATGATATTGAATTTGATGGCTGGTTTAGCTTGCTTCACCCTGACATTACCTACCAAATGCCAGTAAGAGTGAATAAGGAAGGGATTGAACGTCCGGATTATTCCTTAGATATGTTTGCTTTTCATGATGATATTGAATTATTGAAGATTCGCGTAGATCGTTTGAAAACAGATTACGCCTGGGCGGAAATTCCTCCTTCACGGACACGAAGATCTGTCAATAATGTCCGCCTTCTTGACTACATTCCGAATGAAAAGGCCGTTGTAAACAGTTATTTGACGATTTATCGAAGCCGAAGTACAGATATCCATCACGATTTAATTTCTGGGGAACGTCAGGATGAATTCACGTATGTGGATGGGGAATGGAAGCTGTCGAAGCGCGTATTCATTGTAGACCAAACCACATTAAATACAAGAAATCTCGCTATTTTTGTTTAATGGTTAAAGAGAAAGGGGCAGACTTGATGGCTCAGCTTAGCGGCAAATCTATTTATTTGACCGGAGGTGCCTCCGGTATTGGAAGGGCTGTCACCGAAGCGTTTATCAAAGAAGGTGCAGCTGTTACAATCCTTGATAAGTCGCCAGTAGGATTGCAGGAATTAAAACAGCAATTTGGTGAAAAGGTTCAATGTATCGAAGGTGACGTAACGGTCTATGAAGACCATGTTCGTGCAGTTGAAACTGCAGTAGAATTCTTTGGGAAGTTAGATGTCTTTGTTGCTAATGCAGGTGTTTTTGATGGATTTGCCAAGTTTGAACATGTTACACCGGAAGCGATGTCAGCAGCTTATGACCTGCTGATGGATATTAATGTGAAGGGCTATTTTAATGGGGCAAGAGCTTCGGTTGCGGAACTTAAGAAAACATCCGGGAATATGATTTTTACTGTTTCTGGGGCAGGATTCTATCCAGATGGAGGCGGAGTCTGGTACACCGCGAGCAAACATGCTCAAATTGGTTTAATGCGTCAGCTTGCGTTTGAATTAGCACCTGAAGTTCGAGTGAATGCGGTGGCCCCAGGAGGTACTTTAACTGCATTACATGTTATTCCGCCGCTCGAGCCCTTCGTAAAGATCGTTGATAATGACACGAAAGAGAAGAGCATTAAAAAACGGAATCCACTGCAAATTGCGATGAAATCAGAAGACCATGTAGGGGCATATATCTTGCTTGCTTCGGACCAGGCACGTGCTATTACTGGTGAGGTAATCTCAAGCGATGGAGGATTAGCTGTTCGCGGGCTTGGTTGATTACGATTTAAAAGACAAACTGAGGTGATTGTGAAATGGCCCACTCATAACTGATAAAAAGCCGTTAGCTGGAAATAACGTCATTAATCAAATTGCATTTGTTGTTCGGGATATTGAGCGGGCATCAGAAGCATTTGCTCAACTTCTAGGTATACCGAAACCAAATTGGTTTTTAACTGGTGATCATGAAGTTTCACAAGTCACTTTTCGCGGCCAGCCAAGTGATTCCCGCAGTAAGCTCGTATTCATGAATACACCTACAGTGCAAATTGAACTGATTGAACCAGATCAAGAACCTGGGACAATAAGTGAATTTTTGGATACGGTAGGTGAAGGGATTCATCATTTTGCCTTTGACGTGGATTCTATTAAAGATAAACTTCCTGATTTTGAGGAAAATGGTTATGCATTGCTCCAAAGCGGAAAATTTACTTCCAGCGATGGAAGATATGTATATGTCGATACCTTAAAGAGTCATAAGATTCTAATGGAGCTCTTAGAAAGTGCTGAACCGAGAGATACAGCTCCTAAAACGGATGTCTTCACCCCGTTATTAGGAACGAATAAAATAGAGCAGCTTGCTATTGTCGTAAAAGATCTTGATGCTGCTGCAGAAGAGTACTGTAAGTTATTAGGTGTAGAAAAACGTCCTGTTATTCAGTCCGGTCCAAGTAAGCTTACTCAAGTTGTTTTTGAAGGAAAACCAACTGAGGGTGAGTCAAAATATATGTTTATTAATACCCCTTTACTTCAACTTGAATTAATCGAGCCAGGGGATTCACCAAGTACGTGGAAAAAGCACCTGGAAACACAAGGAGAAGGGGTCCACCATATTTCATTTTTGATAAATGATATGGACGAAAAAGTCAAGTTAATGGAGAATATGGGCTATCCAATTATTCGGAGAGGAAATTTCTGGAATGGCAAAGGAAGATACGCTTATATGGATACCACCTCTACATATAAAGTAGTAATTGAACTGCTTGAAAGATTTTGATTGGCAAGAAAAACGGACTTGTGACCAAAGTCCGTTTTCTTTTATATCCACCAGTATATTAATTTCACTCGTTAATATGATGTTATGGAAGAGGTGATTGGATGACGGTACATGTCGTTGGTACTGGTGAAAATTTGTGGTCTATTTCCCAAAGGTATAATGTGTCAATGAAAACCATCGTTAGTGTAAACGGGTTACCATCTACCACAGCCCTTGTTCCCGGGCTGGCTCTTTATATTCCGGACAATACTCTGCCGATACGGGCGTACCAAATAAAAGCTGGAGACACCCTTTGGGAATTGGCCGAGCGATTTAAAACGAATCCTTCATCAATAAGTCCTGCTAATCCAGGAATTGATTTGAAACGACTTCGAATCGGTCAAGTCATTAATATTCCCTCACCAATCAAATTGACCCTTAGTACGCTTGGATTCTTAGTGCCTTCCGGAACGACGACAAACCTTCCCATCATAGATTCACTTTCCAATCAACTAACCTACTTAGCGATCGTGAACTATGCCTTTACCAGTGAGGGTTTCGCTTACGCTCAAATAGATGACTCTGCCATCATTGCGAAATGCAAACAATTAAATATTATCCCATTATTAATGATCCGGAACTTTACTACTAGTGGGTTTAGTGCTGAGCTAGCAGGAGGGGTCCTTGGAAATGCCGCTTACCGCCAGAATTTAATCGCAAGCATCGTCAATCTCACAACAAGCCGAGGGTTTGGAGGTGTAAGTCTCGATCTTGAATTTATCCCTCCGGCAAGGCGAAATGATTTTAATTCGTTTTTACAGGAATTAAAGGGACAATTAGGACAGTTGATTCTGAATGTGAACGTCCACGCCAAAGCCGCGGATATGCCGACGAATCGGATTGTGGGGGCTTATGACTATGCGGCGATTGGAAATATAGTTGATCTTATGGCAGTCATGACGATTGATTATGGCTATCCGGGCGGTCCTCCAGATCCAATCTCACCAATTCAATGGGTAGAACAAGTGATTAATTACGCAATCACACAAGTTAGCCCACAAAAGTTGCTGATTGCCATGTCGTTTTATGGCTATGACAAGGTGGTCGCCACAAATGCTACTAAAGGATTATCTGTACTTGCTGCACAAAATCAAGCCATTTCCGTTCGAGAACCCATTCAATTTGATTATACAGCGAAATCGCCGTGGTATCGGTATTGGATTGGTAATGTAGAGCATGCTGTCTGGTTCGAAGACATACGGAGCTATATAGAAAAGTATAAACTGATTGATATTCACCAATTAGTTGGAACCACTTTTTGGCAAATCAGTTTGCCGGCACCTCAGAATTGGATGTTTCTAAAAATGGATATAACGGTTATTAAAAACAGGGGAAACGAATAAAGGACTTTAAAGTCACTTAACCTTCGCCACCCCTATAGCAAAATGATCCCAGAGGATTTTTTCAATCACCTCGGATTGTGAATCGTCACAGTCAATGATGACGATTACTTCTCCATGCTTGCCTTTTAATGATCGTTTTTTCTTTTTCACTATCAGCTCAATCACAAGCCTGATGGCAAACCCTAGTACAAAACCGATAATGGCAGTGATCAGTCCCCAATAAATGGGACCCCATGCCAGCTTAAAACCAATACTTGCGCCCGCGACAGAAAAAGCTGTGGCCAAGTGCCATTCCGATATCAATCAACGAGGTGCCATCGGAGCGATGGAGGGTATCAAATAGTCGTTTGTCCTCCGAGCGGTTATCCAGAGGGACTGCAAAGATTTTTTCTTTGTCGATTCCTCTTTTTTCTAATGTTGAAAGCATCATTTCTAGATATACGGTTGTCTCGAATGTTGAAAATAGCTGCAAGTTTTATCACTTCACCTTTTGTCCTTTACGTATACAAAAGCCTTTTGATTGGTAATTTTTTTTCATATAGGTTCGTAATTCTGTTTCATATAGCTTGTTATTTTCAATGGTATTAGCATATGCGTCATAGATAGCAAAGCCGTAATGGGAAGGAATAAGTAGGAGCCACTCCGGTTTTAAGACAGTGGTTGCCTCTTCTACTTTTCCTATTAATAAGAGGGAAGCTGCCTCTAGAAAATGGGAATAGTAAAAGAAAATGACTAACCAAATGATGATAAAAAAGGAAGCCAAGATCCTATGGATATAGAGCTGCCCTAACCCAGGTATAAAGAATGACCACATAATCGCTACAAGGGGGTTCCGTTTATCTAAGTAATTAATTTCTATTGCCCCCATTGTGAAGGAATTATACGGATGGTTCTCTTGTTCGGCTAATAGGTAGATTTTATTCATGTCCACAGCAGTTCGGTAACTATCCCAAATCGCAAAAGTGTATACGGGGATATACATCAAAAGCCACCTAGTATCTAATACTTCCTTCGCTGCGTCGATGTTTCCTTGGAAGGAATAAATCATTGCATGGTTGACATGGGCATTTAAGTTAACGATTACCTCCCAAATAAATAAGGCGTAGCCTCTAAGATATTTGGATAAAAGTAAATGACCGAATCCTGGAAAGGCTGCCGACCACCAAGCAATGATGTAGGGGTTCCGCAAATGAAGCTGGGTTGTCCCAAAAATACTCACATGGGCTTTATAGCGTATTGCCGTGTTATCACTTGAATAGTTATTCATTTGGTCACCCTAAAGGAGTTATTTAGTATATCATTCCAGAAATGTGCACCAGTAATTCTCAATAACTCAAGTTTCTGTAAACATATTTATAATATAGAAAAAGATAGTTTCCTATTGAGTAGGTGAATTACAATGGAGATAAGAGAAATTTGGATAAAAGGGGGGAGAATCAATGAAACATGAAGCTGTAAGTGAAGACAAGAGAAGGACTTCTAGACAGACTTTAGTAGAGCTATGGCTTGTATCAACAAAATTGGGATTAACCTCTTTTGGCGGGCCGATTGCTCATTTAGGTTATTTTCACGAGGAGTATGTTAGACGTAGAAAGTGGATGGATGAAAAAAGTTATGCTGATTTAGTGGCTCTATGTCAGTTTTTACCCGGTCCTGCTAGTTCCCAAGTAGGAATTGGAATTGGTGTGATGCGTGCGGGTGTTTTAGGCGGCATTATCTCCTTTCTTGGATTTACGTTACCATCTGTATTGGCTCTGATTATTTTTGCATTGATCTTGCAAGGAATAGACATTAAGAATTCTGGCTGGATTCACGGTTTAAAAGTTGTAGCTGTTGCAGTTGTGGCGCAGGCTATTTTAGGCATGGCCCAAAAGTTGACGCCCGATTTAAAAAGAAAAGCGCTTGCCTTATTCGCATTGGTTGCCACTTTATTATGGCAAACCTCATACACGCAGGTAGTGGTCATCTTGATTGCAGCCATTTTTGGTTTTCTTATCTACTCTAAGAACAATGGAAATATAGATTCTAAAAATCAATTTCCTATATCACGCAGGTTTGGCGTTATTTGTTTAAGCTTATTTCTTACATTACTGATCCTTCTTCCTCTAGTAAGAGAGGTTACTTCGTGGCATTGGATTGCGGTTTTTGACAGTTTTTATCGGTCTGGTTCCCTTGTTTTTGGCGGGGGACATGTAGTACTGCCATTGCTTGAACGGGAATTTGTACCGAACGGATGGATCAGTAAAGAAGTATTCCTTGCGGGATATGGTGCGGCACAAGCTGTTCCTGGTCCGTTATTCACTTTTGCCGCTTATTTAGGTGCGGTTATGAATGGGGGGATTGGCGGGCTAATTGCTACGCTTGCAATCTTTTTACCGGCATTCCTGCTTATTCTTGGGACCCTGCCTTTTTGGGAGGCTCTGCGGCGTAATCAAAAAATTAATGGAGCGTTAATGGGCGTAAATGCAGCAGTGGTTGGGATCTTAATTTC
>Ga0268255_10001219_pt1 | contig 15498 bp, 8 predicted proteins | sample AgamicOrMarz_FD_200256 | JGI IMG/M metagenome (GOLD analysis project Ga0268255, IMG submission 200256) | Agave microbial communities from Guanajuato, Mexico - Or.Ma.rz (v2) (version 3) | ecosystem: Host-associated > Plants > Phyllosphere > Phylloplane/Leaf | place: Guanajuato, Mexico | collected...
TTGTTCAACGTCTCGAAACGCACGAAACGGCGGATCGACAGGTTTTCACCGATCTTGCCGACCAGCGCGAGACGCACTGCGTCGACGGTCTGGCCGTCGAGCGGCAGAGCCGACAGCGCGGCGACGTCAGCCGGGTTTTGCGTTGCGACCAGCTCGGCGATCTTCTTCGAGAAAGCGAGGAAGTCGTCGTTCTTCGAGACGAAGTCGGTTTCGCAGTTCAGTTCGACCAGCGAGCCCGCATTGCCGCCAATGAACGAGGCAACCACGCCTTCAGCCGTAACGCGCGACGCAGCCTTGCTCGCCTTGTTGCCCAGCTTCACGCGCAGCAGCTCTTCAGCGCGCGCCATGTCGCCGTCGGCTTCCGTCAGCGCTTTCTTGCATTCCATCATCGGCGCGTCGGTCTTTGCGCGCAGTTCTGCAACCATGCTTGCGGTAATTGCCGCCATCATTTGCTCCTTGAGTTCGATCTGTCACACGCCGCCCGGACTTCGATACCGGCGGCAAGAATTCGTTTCAGCGTTATGCGCATTTTTTACGGATAACGCGTCGGACACAGCCCCAGCCGGAGACAGCGCCCCACTAGGGCGTCGCGGCTTAAAAAAAGGGGGCCTGTAGAAAGCCCCCTTTTTTGCCGGACACAGGGCAGCTTTACGCTTCCGCGTTGACCTCGACGAACTCGTCGCCGTCGTCGCCGCGTGCAGCCTGCACCACTTCGTTGACCGCGTTGGCGCGGCCTTCGAGGATCGCGTCAGCCACGCCAGCCGCGTACAGAGCGACGGCCTTGCTGGCGTCGTCGTTACCCGGGATCACGTAGTCGATGCCTTCCGGCGAGTGGTTCGTATCGACCACTGCGATGACCGGCACGCCGAGCTTGTTAGCTTCGGTAACAGCGATCTTGTGGTAGCCGACGTCGACCACGAAAATCGCGTCCGGAATGCCGCCCATGTCCTTCACGCCGCCAATCGACTTTTGCAGCTTGGCCATTTCGCGTTCGAACAGGAGCGCTTCCTTCTTGCTCATGCGTTCCGTTTCACCTGCTTCCAGCGCTGCTTCCATGTCCTTCAGGCGCTTGATCGAAACCTTCAGCGTCTTGAAGTTGGTCAGCATGCCGCCGAGCCAGCGCGCGTTGACGTACGGCATACCCGCGCGCTGTGCTTCTTGAGCGATCGTGTCGCGCGATTGACGCTTCGTGCCGACGAACAGGATCGTGCCGCGGTTTGCTGCCAGCTGACGCGCGTACTTCAGCGCGTCGTTGTACATCGGCAGCGTCTTTTCGAGGTTGATGATGTGAATCTTGTTGCGATGACCGAAAATGAAGGGGGCCATCTTCGGGTTCCAGAAGCGCGTTTGGTGACCGAAGTGGACACCGGCTTCCAGCATTTGACGCATGGTAACTGCCATGAAAATCTCCGCGAGGGTTGGGTCTTAAGCCGGCTGCCGTATCCGCCGCGCTGCCAGGTCAAGTCTTGCCTGGCTACGCGCCGCGGACACCCTGGGTGCGCCGGCTTGCGAGTCTGCTGCCCGGTACAGCTTTTCCCATGGCTCGGGCAGCCAGCGCCACGGGAAGCGTCGCTCACATCTGCCTGACGCTGCTGACTGCCCAGACGGGTAGCCAGCGGCGACAAGAGAAGGACCGACTTAGCCAAAGATTATAGCATGCGACTATCGGCCGACTCAACCTGCCCGGTTGCCCGCCTTCGCTGCCGCCGGTTGCACCCGGACGCCTGCCGCCGCCTCGTGCCCTGCCGCGAGGCCATAAATGACGGGGCATCAATCCCGGCGCAAAAGCCGTCCGGCGACCGCCAAAACGCTGCGGCACCGGGAATATGGTGCGATAATCCCGGGATAAATCGCATTTCAGGCCCGACTCATGGCTATCACGCTAAAAAACGAACACGATATCGCGCAAATGCGCGTCGCCTGCAAACTGGCGAGCGAAGTGCTCGATTACATCACGCCGTTCGTCACCGCCGGCGTCACGACCGGCGAACTCGACCGCCTGTGTCACGAATACATGCTGAAGGAACAGGGCACGGTCCCCGCGCCGCTGAACTATCAGCCGCCCGGCTATCCGCCCTACCCCAAGGCCACCTGCATTTCTGTCAACGACGTGATCTGCCACGGCATTCCCGGCGACAAGACACTCAAGAATGGCGATGCGCTGAACATCGACATAACGGTGATCAAGAACGGCTATTTCGGCGATACGAGCCGGATGTTCATCGTGGGCGAGGGTTCGATTCTTGCCAAACGGCTCGTTCAGACCACTTTCGAATGCATGTGGCTCGGCATCGACCAGGTGCGCCCGGGTGCGCATCTGGGTGACATCGGCTACGCAATCCAGAAACACGCCGAGGCGCAGGGCTACAGCGTGGTACGCGAGTACTGCGGCCACGGCATCGGCACGGTGTTCCATGAAGATCCGCAGATTCTGCACTATGGCCGTCCCGGCACAGGGCTCGAACTGCAAGCGGGCATGATTTTCACGATCGAGCCGATGATCAACGCCGGCCGCCGCGACATCCGCACCATGCCCGACCAGTGGACGGTCAAGACCAAAGACCGCAGCCTCTCGGCACAATGGGAGCACACAGTGCTCGTGACGGAATCCGGCCACGACGTACTGACCGTTTCCGCCGGCACGCCCGCGCGCCCGCCGATGGTCGCCGCCACGGCCTGACCGATTTCGCTCCCCGACCTTCAGCCGCCCATGAGTAGTGTTCCAGCCGTCGCCCCGTCCCATGCCAAGTCCCTCAAGGCGGACTACAAAGTGGCCAAAGCCCAGTTGCTGGAACGCTTCAAGACCGCCACCAACGTGGAAGCGTTGATGGCGGCGCTTTCGCGCACCACCGACGACTCGCTGCGCGCCGCCTGGAACACCTGCGAACTGCCCGCGGATCTAGCGCTCCTCGCAGTGGGCGGTTATGGCCGTGGCGAACTCGCGCCGCACTCGGACATCGACATTCTGGTGCTGCTGCCCGATGCGCCCCTCGAGCATCTGGAAGCGCGTATCGAGCGTTTCATCAGCCTGGCATGGGATCTGGGACTGGAACTCGGCAGCAGCGTACGCAGCGTTTCGCAGTGTCTAGAAGAAGCCGCGAACGACGTGACCGTGCGCACGTCGCTGCTCGAAGCGCGGCGCATTACGGGCAGCGCGGCGCTGTTCGACGACTTCGCAAAGCGTTATCGCGAGGCGCTCGACCCGAAAGCGTTTTTCCAGGCCAAAGTACTGGAAATGCGCCAGCGCCACGCCAAGTTTCAGGACACGCCTTACGCGCTCGAGCCGAACATCAAGGAAAGCCCGGGCGGGCTGCGGGATCTGCAGCTGATTCTATGGATCACCCAGGCGGCCGATTTCGGCAGCAGTTGGCGCGAACTCGAAGCGCGCGGTCTCATTACGGAGCGCGAAGCGCAGGAACTGCGGCGCAACGAAGGCTTCCTGAAGTCGCTGCGCGCCCGGTTGCACGTCACCGCCGGCCGTCGTCAGGACATTCTGGTGTTCGACCTGCAAACTGCGGTGGCGGAAAGTTTCGGCTACAAGCCCACCGCCACCAAGCGCGCAAGCGAACAGCTGATGCGCCGTTATTACTGGGCCGCCAAGGCGGTCACGCAGCTTGCCACCATCCTGATCCAGAACATCGAGGCGCAGCTTTTCCCGAGCACGAGCGGCATCACGCGGGTGCTGTCGGACCGCTTCGTCGAAAAGCAGGGCATGCTCGAAATTGCGAGCGACGACGTGTTTCAGCGCGAGCCGAACGCGATCCTCGAAGCGTTCCTGCTGTACGAGCAGACGCCGGGCGTCAAAGGCCTGTCGGCGCGCACGCTGCGCGCCATCTACAACGCGCGCGAGGTGATGGACCAGCACTGGCGGCGCGATCCGGAAAACCGGCGCCTCTTCATGGACATCCTGAAGCAGCCGGCGGGCATCACGCACGCGTTGCGCCTGATGAACCAGACGAGCGTGCTCGGGCGCTATCTGCTCAACTTCCGGCGCATCGTCGGACAAATGCAGCACGACCTGTATCACGTCTACACGGTCGACCAGCACATTCTGATGGTGCTGCGCAATCTGCGGCGCTTCGCGGTCGCGGAACACGCGCATGAGTATCCGTTCTGCAGCCAGTTGATCGTCGGCTTCGACCGGCCATGGGTGCTGTACGTCGCGGCGCTGTTTCACGATATCGCCAAGGGCCGCGGCGGCGACCATTCCACGCTCGGTATGGCCGACGCGCGGCGCTTCTGCCGCAATCACGGCATCGAGGGCGAAGACGGCGACCTGGTGGTCTGGCTCGTGCAGCAGCACCTGACCATGAGCCAGGTCGCGCAGAAGCAGGACACGAGCGACCCGGAGGTCATCAAGCGTTTCGCCGAACTGGTCGGCAACGAACGCCGTTTGACCGCGCTGTATCTGCTGACCGTGGCCGACATCCGCGGGACCAGTCCTAAAGTCTGGAACACGTGGAAGGGCAAGCTGCTGGAAGACCTGTACCGCGCGACGCTCGCAGTGCTCGGCGGCGCCCGTCCGGACGCGCATTCGGAACTGGAATCGCGTCAGGAAGAGGCGCTCGCGCTCCTGCGCCTCGAAACGGTGCCTGAAGGCGCGCAGAAAGCGCTGTGGGACAAGCTCGACGTCGGCTACTTCCTACGCCACGACGCGGCGGACATCGCATGGCAAACGCGCGTGCTCTACCGCTACGTCGAGACGCCTACGCCGATCGTTCGCGCCCGCCCCTCTCCGATCGGCGAAGCGCTTCAGGTGCTCGTGTATGTGAAGGACCAGCCGGATCTGTTCGCCGGCATTTGTGCGTATTTCGACCGCAACGGCCTGTCGGTGCTCGATGCCCGGGTCAGCACCACGCGTCACGGCTATGCGCTGGATAATTTCCTCGTCGCGCATACCGAAGAAGACGTGCATTATCGCGACATTGCCAATCTCGTCGAGCAGGAACTGACCGCGCGCCTAACCGGCGACGGCACCTGGCTCCCGGGGCCGTCGAAGGGCCGCTTGTCGCGGCTTTCGCGAACCTTCCCTGTTACACCGCGCGTCGATCTTCGGGCCGACGAGCGCGGCCAGTACTACATCCTGTCCGTGTCGGCGAACGACCGGCCAGGCCTTCTTTATTCGATCGCGCGCGTGCTGGCCGAACACCGGGTCGGCGTCGCGTCGGCGCGGATCAACACGCTCGGCGAACGCGTCGAGGACGTGTTTCTGCTGGACGGACACGGTCTGTCGGACAACCGCCTGCAAATTCAGGTCGAGACGGAACTGCTGCGCGCGATCGCAGTGTGAGATTTCATGCGAGACAAATTAACAGCCAAGCACCCGCGGCCGGCTTCGTCCGAACGCGCCCCTGTCCGTAGCGGCAGCACGTCGGCACGTAAGCCGACACGGCCGGCAGGACCGAAATCGTCGATGGCGGACCCGAGTGGCCCGCGAGGCGAAGGCGCGGGGACGTCGTCCGGTGGGAAGCGTCCGGCTGGCGCAGGCGCGCGCGGACCGCGTGCGCCCCGCGCGGAAGGCTCGTTCTCGCGCGAACGCGAAGCGGGCGGAGCCGGCGTCGCACGACGTGCGACGTCTGACCGGCCGCCGCGCAGCGAGAGTGCGGGCGCACCGGCGCGGCGTTTCGAAGGAAGCGGCGAGCGTGGTCCGCGGCGTGAGGGTGGTGAGCGCGCGCCGCGCAGGTTTGAAAATCGCGCGGCTGGCGACGAGCGGTCGCCGCGCGGCGCTGGCGGTGAACGCAGCGAGCGCGCACCGCGTCGGTTTGAGGATCGGACGGGTGGTGGCGAGCGTGCGCCTCGTGGCCCTGGCGGTGAACGCGCACCGCGCCGTTTTGAGGATCGCACGGGCAGCACCGACCGCGCGCCCCGCCGCTTCGAAGACCGTGCTGGTAACAGCGAGCGGCCGCCGCGTGGGCCTAGTGCCGAACGCAGCGAACGCGCACCGCGCCGCTTTGAAGATCGCTCGGGCAGCACGGACCGCGCGCCCCGCCGCTTCGAAGACCGTGCTGGTGACAGCGAACGGTCGCCCCGTGGCCCAAGTGCCGAACGCAGCGAACGCGCACCGCGCCGCTTTGAAGATCGCTCGGGCAGCACTGACCGCGCGCCCCGCCGCTTTGAAGACCGTGCTGATAGCAGCGAGCGGTCGCCCCGTGGCCCAAGTGCTGAACGCGGCGAACGCGCACCGCGCCGTTTCGAAGACCGCACCAGCAGCACCGACCGCGCGCCTCGCCGTTTCGAAGGAAACGCAGACCGCGGCGCCTCGCGCGGCTTCGACGGCGAACGCCGTCCGACCAGCGGCCCGCGGACAGGAGCAGGCCGTCCCGCGGAAGGCGGCCAGCGTGGCGAGCGTCCGACGCGCGGTGAACGCGACGCTTCCGACCGCCCCCGCTTCAGCGCAGACCGCGGCGCCTCGCAAGACCGCCGCGGCGGCGAGCGCGGACCGCGCAGCGACAGCGCGCCTCGACGCGCAGAAAGCGAGCGCGGCGAGCGCAGCTTTGCCAAGCCCGTCAAGAGCAGCTATGGCGACCGCGCCGATCGCCCGGCCCGCGCAACTGGCGACGCACGAGGGGACCGGGGCGACCGAGGCGACCGCGCACCGGCTCGCCGCGAATTCGGTGACCGCGCGGCCCCGCGCACCGACCGTGCGGAACGCCCGGCACGCAGCTTCGACAAGGCACCGGCGGCCGAACGCCGTTTCACCGACGACCGCCCCGCGCGAGCCAGCAAGGCGCGCGGCGCCGCTCCGGCCGAACATCGCCCGCACGCTGAGGCTGCCCCGCGCACGCCGCGTCGGGATATCGAGGACGCGCCCGGCACCCTGCGCCTGTCCAAGCTCATGTCCGAACTGGGCCTGTGCTCGCGCCGCGAAGCCGACGAATGGATCGAGAAAGGCTGGGTGCTCGTCGACGGCGAGCGGATCGACACGTTAGGCACGAAAGTTCGCCCTGATCAGCGGATCGAGATCGATCCCGCTGCCGAGGCCGTGCAAGCAAGCCAGGTCACCGTGCTGATCCATAAGACTGTCGGCTACGTCTCGGGCCAGGCGGAAGACGGCTACCAGCCGGCCATCACGCTCGTCACGCCGGAGAATCGCTGGGAAGGCGACCGCTCGGACATCCGCTTCTCCGTCGCGCATCTGCGGCAACTCGCGCCGGCCGGGCGTCTCGACATCGATTCGACAGGCTTGCTGGTGTTGACGCAGGACGGCCGCATCGCGAAGCAGCTGATCGGCGGCCATTCCGACATCGACAAGGAGTATCTGGTGCGCGTCGCCTACGGCGAGCACACGGTCGACGTCGAAAGTCACTTCCCGCCGGAAAGCCTCGCGCTGTTGTGCCACGGTCTTTCGCTCGACGACGTTCCGCTCAAGCCGGCGCAAGTCAACTGGCAAAACGGCGAGCAGTTGCGCTTCGTGCTGCGCGAAGGAAAGAAGCGCCAGATTCGCCGGATGTGCGAACTGGTCGGCCTCGAGGTGCTTGGCCTGAAACGCGTGCGGATGGGCCGCGTGATGCTTGGCGCGCTACCGCCTGGCCAGTGGCGTTACCTCGCAGCGGACGAGTCGTTCTGACGTCATCCGGCAAGCTCAGAGGCTGCGAGATCGACCGCTTCGTGTGATCTTGAAGCGTAGCGAGCGCCGCAGCAGCCCAATAAAAAACCCACGCATTTGCGTGGGTTTTTTATTGTCAACGCGCGGCGCCGGCCAAGGGCCAAGGGCCAACGGGCCGCATCAATCGTCGCTATTCGGATCCATGTCCGGAAACAGCACTTCTGTAAAGCCAAACTTGGCAAAGTCGGTAATCCGCATTGGATACAGCTTGCCGATCAGGTGATCGCATTCGTGCTGTACGACGCGCGCATGAAAACCTTCGGCGACGCGGTCGATCGGCGTGCCGTACTGGTCGAAGCCGTGATACTTGATCATCGAAAAGCGGCTGACCGCGCCGCGCAGGCCCGGAACAGAAAGGCAACCCTCCCAGCCCTCTTCCATATCCAGCGAAACCGGCGTGATAGTCGGATTGATCAGCACCGTTTCCGGCACCGGCGGTGCATCCGGATACCGTTCGTTGCTGCCGAACCCGAAGATCACCACCTGCAGATTGACGCCGATCTGCGGCGCGGCGAGCCCCGCTCCGTTCGCATGGTGCATGGTCTCGAACATGTCTCTCACGAGTTCATGCAATTGCGGCGTGTCGAAGTGATCGACCGGATCGGCAATGCGCAGCAGGCGCGGATCGCCCATCTTGAGAATTTCGCGGATCATAACTGCCCCTCCAGGAGCTTACGCATACCATCTTCGTCGAGTACGGGAATGCCGAGTTCCTCGGCCTTCGCTAACTTGCTGCCTGCTTCGGCCCCCGCCACCACATAGTCTGTTTTCTTGGACACCGAGCCGGCCACTTTTGCGCCGGCCGCTTCGAGCATTTCCTTCGCCTCCTCGCGAGCGAGGCTCGGCAAGGTGCCCGTCAACACAACGGTCTTGCCGGCCAGCACGCCCTGCGGCGCCTTCGGCGCGGGCGGCCCTTCAGGCCACGTGACCTTGCCCGGCGCGCGCAGTTGCTCGATCACCGTGCGGTTATGCTCTTCGGCGAAAAACTGGTGAATGGATTCGGCGACGACCGGCCCGACGTCGTTGACCTCCAGCAATGCTTCCACCGAGGCCTCCATGATCGGATCAAGCGAGCCGAAGTGCTTCGCCAGATCTCTCGCCGTGGATTCGCCGACATGGCGGATGCCGAGCGCGTAAATAAAACGAGCAAGCGTAGTGTGCTTGGCCTTTTCGAGCGAGTCGAGCAGGTTCTGCGCGGACTTGTCGGCGAAACGGTCGAGCTCGGCGAGCGTCGAGAAGCCGAGGTTGAACAGATCGGCGGGCGTGCGCACCAGGTTCTGTTCTACCAGTTGGTCGATGATCTTCTCGCCCAGTCCGTCGATGTCCAACGCGCGCCGCTGCGCGAAATGCCACAGCGCCTGCTTGCGCTGGGCCGGACAGAACAGGCCGCCGGTGCAACGCGCAATCGCCTCGTCGGGTAGCCGCTCGATGTTCGAGCCGCACACCGGACAATGCGTGGGCATCACGAATTCATGCGCGTCAGGCGGGCGGCGGTCGATGAGCGCGCTCACCACTTCCGGAATGACATCGCCCGCGCGCCGAACGATCACCGTGTCGCCAATACGGATGTCCTTGCGACGCACTTCGTCTTCATTGTGCAGCGTGGCGTTCGTGACAGTCGCGCCGCCGACGAACACGGGCTCAAGGCGCGCCACGGGCGTGATCGCGCCGGTGCGCCCCACTTGCACGTCGATCGCGACCAGTTTGGTCAACGCTTCCTGCGCCGGGAATTTGTGCGCGAGCGCGAAACGGGGCGCACGCGACACGAAGCCGAGCGCGTCCTGCTCGTCGCGCCGGTTGACCTTGTACACGACGCCGTCGATGTCGTACGGTAACTTGTCGCGCTTCTCGCCGACCGCATGGAAAAACGCGAGCAGACCTTCGGCGCCTTTCACGACCGCGCGCTCCGCATTGACGGGCAAGCCGAGTTCCTTGTACCAGTCGAGCAGTTCGCTATGCGTGGCCGGCATCTCGACGCCTTCGAGCACGCCGATGCCATACGCAAAAAACGACAGCGGCCTTTGCGCGGTGATTTTCGAATCGAGCTGACGCAAGCTGCCCGCCGCGGCGTTGCGCGGATTGGCAAACTCCTTGTGACCCGAGGCGCGCTGACGTTCGTTCAGACGCTCGAAGTCGCGCTTGAACATCAGCACTTCGCCGCGCACGTCGAGTATGTGCGGCACGCGCTTGCCCTTCAGCTTGAGAGGAATAGAGCGGATCGTGCGGACGTTCTCCGTGACGTTCTCGCCAGTCGTGCCGTCGCCGCGCGTGGCGGCCTGCACGAACACGCCGTCGACATAGCGCAGCGAGATCGCGAGGCCGTCGAACTTCAACTCGGCCGCGTAGTCGACCGGCACCGGCGGTTCCTTCGCATTGTTGCCGAGTGCGTCGCCCACGCGCTTGTCGAACGCGAGGATGTCTTCGTCCGCGAAACCGTTGTTCAGTGACAGCATGGGCTGGTCGTGGACGACCGGCTCAAACCCGCTTGCCGCCTCGCCACCAACGCGCTGCGTAGGCGAATCAGGGACGATCAGATCGGGATGCTGCGCCTCGATGCTCTCCAGTTCCTTGAACAGCTTGTCGTACTCCGCGTCCGGCAAGTCGGGCTGGTCGAGAACGTAGTACGCGTAATTGGCGCGTTCGAGTTCCGCGCGCAGCCACGCGGCCCGCTCGGCCGGAGCGCTGGTTGCTGGATCTGAGGCGGGAGTTCGAGCCATGCTGTAGGCGCTTCTTCAGTGAAATAGGACACTGGATTATCGCAGGAAGCGTGCCCCTTTACATCGGCCGAATGGCCAGCTTGCAGACCTCAACGCGAGTATGCGAAAGTCGGCGGCGTCGCTCTTCAAAACGACAACGGCCGCGCATTGCGCGGCCGCTCGAGGCGTTTGAAACGCGGCGGGTTACTGACTGAACAGACGCCGAGTGGCGGGCGATCCTGCCGGAATGCCGGCCTGTTCGAGCTTCGCGTAAAGCGTCATCAACTGCTTTTCGATGGCGAGCAGCGCGGTCTCCGGCAACGGGCGACGGCCGTCGTCCACCACCCTCCCGCCAATGCGCTCGGCCAGCGACTTCGCGTAGTCGCACATCAGACGGAACGGCAAGATGTCTTCGTCGGCCACCGGCACGTCGAGCACCAGCGTGATCATCTGACCGCCCTTGTACGTGAGGTCGTCGCGCAGGAAGTTCGTGTCGCCGAATTGCAGCATGAACACCGGGCTCTGGCGCGCGTCCAGCTTGACGAAACGCGTGCCGTCGCGCGACAGCAGCAAGCCGTCTTGCGAGGCCACCGCTTGCACGTAGTTGGCCGACCACGGCGCGCCGTCGGAGAGCACGTTGATCGACAACTGCGCGTCGCACTGCGCGGCGAAACCGTCGAGTTCACGCGCCATCGCGACTGTTTCGAGCATGTCGGGAAATTCCGGCGAGGCGTCGATTGCATCGGCAAACTGCTGTACGCCCGTCACGAACTCGGAGAACTCAAGTTCGTTCAACGCACCGCTGCGATTGGCCAGCTGCGCGGCCGCGCGCAACTCTTCATAACGCGCGCCGTTTTGCAGCAACTCCCACGCGCCGCCCTCGAGTTTGCCTTCGATATGTACCGGCTTGCTGCCGGCGCGGCGCAGACGCTGCGCGAGCGGAATCACCTTGTCGCCCGCAACCGGTCCGTTCAGACGAATCGGCACGATGCAGTCGATCCGGCGATCGACGATAGCCGGCGGCGCGGACGAGATCGTCGTGGCAGCCGGCAGAATCGGCTCGATCTGTTCATCCGCTTCGCGCGACGCGTTGCTCGCGGGTTGTTGACCCGCCGCCGCGTCCTTGCCGGCGTCGGCACCGGAGCTCGCCTTTGCGCCACCCTCGGCCTCGGCATCATCGCCGTCCGACAGATAGCCGTTCGGTGTGGTCGTCTCTGCCTGGATGTCGGCCGGCGTATCCAGCGGTGCCGCGCCTACCGGCGCGCCAAAAGTCGGTTCGACGCGGGCCGACGCCGTGTCGGCGGATGCCTCTGCGCCCACTACCGGCTCGCGACGCGTTGTGGGCCGAGCCGGTTCGATAAACGGGCTCTGTTCCTGATGGTCGTCGCGCGCGAAATTTTCCGCGGCGTCCGCGGGCATGGGCCGCGGCATCTTGCGGCGCACCTTGGCGCCCTGCCACGCGTTGTACACCACCACGCCCCCGACCACCACGGCACCCGCGCCGATCAAACCGAGTGTCAACTCGTCCATGCATGCTCCATCAGCAATTCTTTATCTGCGCGTCCTGACGCCCGCCCCACGTATCGCGCGGCGAGTGCCGCAGCGCTGAACGCGGGCGCCCGCGCTTCCTTGATTCAAACGAAAACTTAAACGATATTCTGGGCGAAACCCGCAGCCGTTTCCATGTCGACGGCAACGATGCGCGACACGCCCTGCTCCTGCATTGTCACGCCGATCAGTTGCTGCGCCATTTCCATCGCGATCTTGTTGTGCGAGATGAAAAGGAACTGGGTTTTGTCCGACATCGCGCGTACCAGGTTGGCGAAACGTTCGGTGTTCGCGTCGTCTAGCGGCGCGTCCACTTCGTCGAGCAGACAGAAGGGCGCCGGATTCAACTGGAACATCGCGAACACGAGCGCGGTTGCGGTCAGCGCTTTTTCGCCGCCCGACAGCAAGTGGATCGTCGAATTTTTCTTGCCCGGAGGCTGCGCCATCACCTGTACGCCGGCGTCGAGAATCTCGTCGCCGGTCATGATCAGCTTCGCCTGGCCGCCGCCGAAGAGACGCGGGAACAGTTCGCCGAAATGACGGTTCACTTCGTCGAAGGTGCCTTGCAATAGCGTGCGCGTTTCCGCGTCGATCTTGCGGATTGCGTCTTCGAGCGTCTCGATCGCGCTCGTCAAGTCGGCCGATTGCGAGTCGAGGAACGACTTGCGCTCGGTGGCCGCCTTGAGTTCGTCGAGCGCGGCCATGTTGACCGGACCGAGCGCGGTGATCGCGTTGTTGATGCGCGTGACTTCGCCCTGCAGATACGACGGCTTCATGTCCGGCGTGAGCTTGGCCTGCAGCTCCGCCTCGTCGACGCCCGCTGCCGCCAGTTGCTCTATGAACTGCTCGCCGTTCAGCCGCGCGGCCTGTTCCTTCAGTTGCAATTCGTTGATGCGGTCGCGCAGCGGTTGCAGCGCGCGCTCGGCGGTGAGACGCGTTTCGTCCGCGGCGCGCAGCTTGGCAGTCAGGTCATCCAGTTCGAGACGCGCGGCGTGCAACGCCTCTTCCTTGACCGCGCGAATGTCGAGCGCGTCCTGCAAGCCCGTATGAGCGGTCTGCTCGTTGATGGTTTCGAGTTCGGCGCGTGCATCTTCGAGCGACGCCGCGACCCGCTCGCTCTGCTCGTGCGCCACCTGAATGCTGCGCTTCAATTCGTCGATGCGGTTCGCCATGTTGCGCGCGGCGAAGCGCGCGTCGGTCGCGGCGCGGTCAAGGTCGCGTGCCTCGCCGCGTGCAGCGGTAAGCGCTTCGTCGAGCGCCTCGAAAGCCAGTTGATGATCTTCGAAGCGCGCCTGCAATTCCGCGAGTTCGCCGTCGTAACGCTCGAAGTTCGCTTCGGATTCCGCACGCATCGCGCGCTGCTCTTCGATCTGTGCGTTGATCTCTTCGAGCTCTTCACGAATCTGCGTGCTGCGCTGCGTGTAACGCTCGTGCGCCTGCGTGAGCTTGAGCACGTCGAGTTGCAACGCGTGCACGCGCTGGGTCGCCCGCTCGGCCTGCTGACGCACGTCGGTCAGCGCCTGCGCCGCTTGCGTGTGCGCGGCTTCGGCACGGATCGCGGCGGCCTTCGCTTCGTCGGCGAGCAGGGCTTGTGCGCGCACCTGACGCGCGAGATTTTCGATTTCCTGCTGACGGGCTAGCATGCCGGCCTGTTCCGAATCGGCCGCATACAGTTGCACGCCGACGCGCGTCACCACGTGCCCCGCCTTCACGACGAACGAGCCGCCTTCGGGCAATTGCGAGCGCATGCTGAGCGCCTGCTGCAGATCGTCGGCGACGAACGCAAGGCCGAGCCAGTCGTTCAACACCGCGCGGATGCCCGCGTCGTCGATACGAACCAGCGACAGCAGCGGCCGAAGCGCGGACGACGCCGCGGCCGGCTGACCCGCGACGGGCGGTGCGTAGAACGCGAGCTTGGCGGGCGGCGCGTCGGTAGCGAACGCCTTGACCCAGTCGAGATTCGATACTTCCAGCGCGGCGAGCCGCTCGCGCAGCACGGCTTCAAGCGCGGCTTCCCAACCGGACTCGACGTGCAGCTTCTTCCAGAGTCGCGGCAGGCCGCCGAGTTCGTGCTTTTCGAGCCACGGCTGAATCTTGCCTTCGGTCTGGACGTTTTCCTGCAACTGCTTGAGCGCGGCAAGGCGTGCGTCGAGCTGATGAATCTGCGCGCTTTCCGCCTGCACGCGTTCCTGCGCGGCACGGCGCTCGGCGTCCAGACGCGGCAGGGTTTCCTGGGCATCGGCAAGACGCGTCTGCGCGTCGTGCAGAATCTCTTCGTGTTCCGCGAGTTGCATGCGCAGCTCTTCGAGCTGTGCTTCGTCGGGTGCGTCGAGGCCGCCTGCTTCCGCCTTCAGCCGCTCGTGACGCTGCTGCAACTGCTGCAATTGCTGATCGGCATTGCGCTGATGCGCGGCTTCGAGCTTGAGCGCCTGTTCGGTCTGCGCAATGCCGCCGCGCTCCGCATTCAGTTCGGCTTGCGCATCGCGCCAGCGCGCTTCGAGGGCGGGCATTGCGTCGTGCTTCGCGGCGGCTTCTTCTTCGGCGAGCGCGGCCTTTTCTTCGGCGACGGCGAGTTGCTCTTCGGCGTCTTCGAGATCGCCTTGCGCTTTTTCAGCCTGTGATTGCCACTGTTCACGCTGCGCGGTCAGCGCAGCGATTTGCGCCTGCACGCGGTTGCGCGATTCGACGATGAACTTGATTTCGGCTTCGAGCCGGCTCACTTCGGCGTTCGCTTCGTACAGCGCGCCTTGTGCGCCCTGCATCGCGTCGCTCGCCGAGTAATGCGCGACGCGCAGCGTTTCGAGTTGCGCTTCGACTTCGCGCAGCTTGGCTGTCTGCGCTTCGAGGTCGATTTGCGCCTGTTCGATGGCGCGCTGCTGACGTTCCTGCTCGCTGCCCGCCTCGTTCTTCCGCAGCAGCCACAACAGGCGTTGCTTCTCTTCGCCGTCGGTTTGCAGTTCCTTGTAGCGCGTGGCGACCACCGCTTGCGCTTCGAGCTTCTCGAGGTTCGTGCCCAGTTCACGGACGATGTCTTCGACCCGCGTCAGATTCTCACGCGTGTCGTGCAGGCGGTTCTCCGTCTCGCGGCGGCGCTCCTTGTACTTGGAGACGCCCGCGGCTTCTTCGAGAAAGACGCGCAGTTCTTCGGGCTTCGCTTCGATCAGGCGCGCAATCATGCCTTGCCCGATGATCGCGTAGGCGCGCGGGCCGAGACCGGTGCCGAGGAAAATGTCCTGAATGTCGCGGCGACGCGCCGGCAGGTTGTTGATGTAGTAGCTAGATGTGCCGTCGCGCGTGAGCACGCGCTTCACGGCGATCTCGGCATACTGGCCCCACTGCCCGGCGGCACGCCCGTCGGCGTTGTCGAACACGAGTTCGACGCTGGCGCGGCTGCCCGGTTTGCGCGCAGTCGAGCCGTTGAAGATCACGTCCTGCATCGACTCGCCGCGCAGCTCCGAGGCGCGCGATTCGCCGAGCACCCAGCGCACGGCGTCGATGATGTTGGACTTGCCGCATCCATTGGGTCCGACCACGCCGACTAGCTGGCCCGGAACCTGGAAATGCGTGGGATCGACGAATGACTTGAATCCAGCGAGTTTGATCGAGGTCAGACGCACGGCGATTTCGCTGTTTGAAAGGGAGAAAAAA
>Ga0268255_10001230_pt1 | contig 15448 bp, 19 predicted proteins | sample AgamicOrMarz_FD_200256 | JGI IMG/M metagenome (GOLD analysis project Ga0268255, IMG submission 200256) | Agave microbial communities from Guanajuato, Mexico - Or.Ma.rz (v2) (version 3) | ecosystem: Host-associated > Plants > Phyllosphere > Phylloplane/Leaf | place: Guanajuato, Mexico...
AGAAAAAATCCGTTCCGTATGCCGTCATGAGTCTCATCCTTTGAAAGCCGTGCTCGCTGTGGTGAGACTGTAGCGCGGACATGTCTATTTGGTCAGAGACGGACATCTCAATTTAGCTACTAAAATGTTAGTGCGCATAACAACATATAGCGTCACAACCAGCTGATATTAATACTATATGTTGTGTGACTGGGCCGGTGAGCGGCCGGTGACGATCGGGAGATCCGGAACAATGAGTTTTCGGATCTCTGGAGATATAAAGAGGGATTATTACCGGCGAGTGTTAAAAACGATCTTCCTTCCGGAGAAACTGACAAAAAGCAACTTAAAGAGTAATGGCTATGACAATCAGTTTGATAGTGATTATCATTTACATAATGTTACAATCATCCATATAAAAAACATTGAGAGATATAAATATCTAATCTTATATAAAGTTGTGCCGGACAGGCACATTCCATTATGAATTAATTGTATTCAAGGAGATGGACATGAAAAGTAAGCATGCATTAAAGCAGCGGAAAGACAATACGGTTAATGCAGTAAGTATCAACCGTATCCCCGTCAAGGCAAGTAAGATCACCCGTGGTCACTCAGTTGACCGTATTCCTGAATATTTTGGACCTCCCGGGCTGCCTGGTCCTGTTCTTTTTTATAGTTAATCCATCATAAACTTAATACCGGCGGGGGACGCTCCGCCGTATCACTTCATATGCAATGGACTGATGTGATGCTAATAACTCCCGACACGCTGAGAATTGCCTGTTTCAATAAAGATTTAGTCGTTCTCGACCTTCTCCTCGATGAATATACCGTCCTCGAAAATGCAGCGGATAGTTTCCTGAGGTTTAAGATCCCCGATCCAGATGTTGAAGCATTCCTTAAAGATGAGAAAAACTGTCATTATCTTCAGAAGGACATCCCTAATGATCCTGAATCGTTTCTGGATGTTCGCTGGATGAAACCTCAGGTGAAGATAACGCACAGTCCTGCTCTTTCCAGAATATCTGCGCTCAGGACTATGTTGTACTGCAGAAACAGTCTTCGTCGCGGCGGGCTGATGGCGGTAAAGCGTAGGTTTTCTGAAAAACAGACCACCGGATATGCCACTAAAATAACACCAGAAGTCAATGCCAAGATAGAAGATGAAATGGCTGCGCTCAACAGCATTTTTGACTTTATTGCCCATGACAATCCCTGCCTCGTTTATTCATACGCACTGAAACAGCGCCTGTTTGCCAGAAAAATATGCGCAACGCTTGTTATCGGTGTCAGAACTCGGCCATTCCACAGCCACGCATGGGTGGAAGTGGATAATACCGTGATCAGTGATGATCCCGATCTGAGAAAAAAAACGAGTGTCATACTGGAGTGCTGACCATGTTGATAGTTCCTTTCGTTCTGTCCGAAAGCGTTACTGTTCCGCCACCGTTTACATCGGTCAGAACCAGTATGTACCAGGTGTACCTTGATACAGGCTGGTCATACCGGGAGTATGACGGGAAGCTGTATATTTTCAGTGGCTGGGCTCTGGCCGGGGATGGGGAGGTCATTTCATTTCCTGACACCCCTCCTGAAGTTCTGGAGCAGGAACTAAAATCAGCTGATGGATATTATTGTTTTATCACCGTTGAAAATAACACTATCCAGGTGATGAAAAGTCTCTACCGGTACTGTGATATCTATTATACAAAAACAAAGGCAGGGATAATCGTTGGTACCGGACTGAAGGATATTGCCGTAATTATTGGTTCAAAAACTATCCCCCGAAAGTTTATCAGAGCATTTATAAATGACAGTTTTCAGGCCGCTTTTCTTTCACCCCTGGAAAATACGGGTAAAGCCTGTTCAGGGTGTCTGACATACATTGACAGTGAAAACATACGCACTGAACCTTTTGTCAATCTGTCACCATTAAACAAAAACACACTCGATGTAATTATCTCGATCGCCGGGAAACTCCCCTCTGATCGCCCGCTTGCGCTCTATCTCTCCGGAGGCCTGGACTCTTCCATTGTATTTTTCTGTTTACTGGCGGCAGACAGAGCATTTGATGTGTTTCACAGCCTACCGTTCAGCTTTGAAAGTGATGCCGAGCGCGCAGATGCACACAGACTGTGCCAAAAATATAATATTACTCTGACCGAACTGAAGCCCGATATTGTTACTGATTGGCAGAATCCTGAGAGGATAAATCATCCTTCAGACTGCCCAGTTGTGAATATTGCCTGGGTAAACGCCGGCGACGGGAATACGCAGGATATGACCGGCTGGTTCTGTCTGGATGGTCATGGTGGGGACAGCGTATTTATACAGTCGCCTTCCGCCACGATCGTACGCGACCTGTTCAGAAGCGGAAAACCAGGGAAGGCATTCTGCGCTGCGCACAGGCTCGCAGTGCTGAAATCACGATCCCTGTATTCGGTCATGGCTTCAGCTGTCAGGCCTGTTGCCGGGAAACGGAAAGTGACGCAACCTTTACTTGCAGCGTTTACGCCGGGAACGGCTGAATATGAATATATTGAAGAAGTCATCCGGATCAGTGAGAATACAGCCTGTAATTTTCCTGACGGGCAGCCAGTGAGATTTTCCCCCCTTCTCAGTCTCAGTGTCATCCGCAGCCGTCTGGCCGTTCGTTATGAAGATAATATCAGTGCGGAGTATGATCGTGCGGATATAAGAAGGGCTGCGCTTGTTCGTTTCAGGGACAACATCTTCACCAAGAAAACTAAACGTTCATCTTCTCAGCTCATATTCCGTATCATCAGGCAGTATGAAGAGGACCTTATCGCATTTATAGCCCGGCACGGCAAAAAAATCCTGGATGATCCTGATGCCATGATAAATGAAATAAAATACAACGCCCATATAGAACTCAATGCATCACTTCCGGACATTTTATCATTCATAAAGCTGATGGTGTTTTACAGAACAACGGAAGCTGTTTTTTTCGACGGGGAGTCAGAACATGAACATTTTTAGTATGTTTACAACTATAACCAGGGCAACCGGTACACGGCATGTCGGAAAAATAACGCTTATCATTTTATTATCGGTACTCTCATCAGTACTCATCATCATCTCACCTGTGCTGATTTCCCGAACGACAGGGTATCTGATGAGCGACGCTACAGAAGGTTTACGCATTATTTTTACGCTGGGAGCGGTCTATGTCTTTGCCATTTCCGCCCAGAAAATCATTGCCTTCTGGGCCACTTATCTGCAGTCAGAACTTAGGGTTGAATGCATCGCCTTAATATCAGAATTCTTTCTGAGAAAACTTTATAACAGCGGTTCTCAAAAGGACAATGCCGGAGGGATCAGCCAGCAGCTCAGTCAGGCTACCAACGACATTTACATTATTATCCGCGAACTGACGTTTGGCCTGCTGCCTCCCTTGATCCAGTTATTTATTGCACTCTGGACAATATTATCATCAGATGATTATATTGTGGCCTGTATGTTTTTGATGTTCGCAGTATCTTTTGTTCTTACCAATTATATTTACACCAATAAAATTGTGGCTGCACGTCAGGCTCTGATGGACAGCTCAAGAAGAACATACACGCTGCTTTCTGACAGTGTCCGGAACATCCCTGTGGTCAGGGTTTTCAATGGTTTCAGTCTTTTCATGAAGCGATTCAATTCCCAGCTTACAGAGGATGCAAGAACGCAGAGCGCCTTCTGGAAGGTCAGTTTTCACTCGCAAGTCATATCAGCACTTCTGCAAATAATATTCTTTGGGTCTGCATTCTTCTATACGCTCTACGGTGCAAGTACCGGGCAGGTCACTGTTGAGCATTTTATTCTTGTCTCTTCCTATATTCTCATTCTTTCTGCACCGCTTGAGAATCTCGGGCAGTCTTATATTAATTTCCGACAGTCCGCCCATGCTTTTTCTGTCTTTTCCGGAGAATTGCTGGCACAGCCTGTGCTCCGGGAAGGAAATACCTGCAGTCCTCAAAATGGCGAAATAAATCTGGAGCAGGTCAGTTTCTGCTACCCTGAAGCCACATCATCTACCCTCCATGACATAAACCTTCATTTCAGGTCAGGCGAATTTATTACCATTACCGGTAAAAGTGGTTCGGGCAAATCCACGCTCCTTAAGATCCTGGCTCGTCAGCTTCCGCTCACAACGGGAACGTACTCTCTGGGCGGATGCGATATACATACACTCCCCGAGCAGGATTTTTATGAAAATATCGCCTACGTCTCCCAGGAAGAATATGTGTTCATGGACAGCGTGGCATACAACCTGCAAATTGCGAATCCGGACGCCACGCGCGAGGAGATGATCAGCGCCCTGGATAAATCCGGACTCCGGATTGGCCATCTGCAGGCGGAAGCATTACTGGACCTGGATCTGGCGAACGAAGGCACAAATATATCCGGTGGACAAAGGCAGCGCCTGTCCCTTACCCGTCTCTTTCTGCGCAACCCTGCGGTTATTCTGCTGGATGAAATCACTTCATCCCTGGATCTTATCTCCGAAACCCATGCCATCAACGCCATACTTGCAGCCTTTCCGGCGGCAACCATCATCAGCATCAGTCACCGGATCAGCACATTTAATTATTCAGACCGAATCGTCGTGATGAATGATGGCAGAGTCAGTGACACCGGCTCCCTGAATGAATTACTCCAGCGCAACGACTTTATCGCGCAGTTACACCGGTCAGCAGACGCCACGGCTGCTGAAGGCATGAGCCAAGCAAAATAGCGATTAATATACCTCCCGCCGCCAGTAGACCATTGATCAGATGCCCTGTCATCAGGGCACTTTCTCTGACTCATACCTTCATGAAGTCGGTTCTTTAGACTAGAGCCGGATTGTTTTGGCTAAAATGCCGGGGTGGAAGGAGAGGGCTAAGTTGATATAATGATGTAAGAACAAATCTTACATTAAGAAACGGAGGGGTTATGGCTCGTACGATGACGGTGGATGTGGGTGATGAGCTGCGTGAATTTATCGATGACCTGGTTAAAGCCGGTGATTATCGCACCCAGAGCGAGGTCATGCGTGACGCGCTTCGTCTGCTGCGCGAGAAGCAGGCTGAATCACGGCTTCAGGAACTGCGCGATCTGCTGGCCGAAGGGATCAGCAGCGGCGAGGCGAAACCATGGAACAAGGATGTATTCCTGAAAAGTGTCAGGTCCAGGGTGGCAAATGAAAGAGATTGAGTTGGCACCGAAAGCAGAAGAAGATCTGGAAGCTATCTGGGACTACAGTTTCAGACAGTTCGGAGTTAATCAGGCGGATGCGTATATCGGCCGTATAGCTGCGGTGTTTGACGTTCTGGCCATGCATGACATCGGCACGCATCGTGCAGAGCTGGGAAAAGACATTTACTCGCTGCCGGTGGAACAGCACATGATCTATTTTGTGCCTTCGCACTCTGTGATCACCATTATCCGTATTCTCAGTCAGTCTCAGGACACGATGAGACATGAGCCCTGGAGATAAGCAAGCTTGGAACTAAAAATACTTAACAATCAAATATAATGAAAGATGTTTAGTTACTTTGTCCGCTTTTCGCTCAAAGCGGCCTGTCAACGTGGCCTATCTCTCTAACCGCAGGCAAGTAGTACAAGAAACAACCTAATGAATGGAAGGGACTTCTCCTGATTATGCGCCTGATTAACTCTCGTGCAATCAGGGGGGTACACATCGTCCCGGAGGAATTCGTTATGACTATCACGACTGTCGGTATCGATCTTGCTTAAAATGTGTTTGCTGTTCACTGTTTTGATCAGAATGGCAGAACTGCTCTGGTTAAACCTAAAGTATCGCGTGCTGCACTTCCTGAGTTCATTGCAGGTTTGCCTCCCTGGGTTATCGGGATGGAAGCATGCTCCGGGGCTCACTACTGGGCAAGATTGTTTCGGCAGTATGGTCATGAGCCGCGTCTGATGGCTGCTAAGTTTGTATCGCCTTATCGTATGGCCGGTAAATCAGGGAAAAATGATACTTCTGATTCACAAGCTATCTGTAAAGCGGTTCGTCGTCCACATATGCGATTTGTACTAGTGAAGGACGAAAGCCAGCAAGCGATGCAATGCTTACACCGCACCCGTCAGGGTTTCATAGAAGAGGAAACAGCAACGTATAATTGTAGCGGCTCGCAATCGAAATCCCTCCGACTCGCAATCAGCGCAGATTTCGGCTCACATTAACTGCAAATGAAAAAAGCCACCGGCTCACATTAAGTGATAATGGGCTCGCATTTATCCTGCCCGGCTCGCAATCCATTCCACCGGGCTCACAATAACTGCAAATCAACTTCGTCATATCGGCAGACCGACCGCCAGCATTCTGTCGCGCAGTTCAGCCGTCCGGGCAGGGTCTAACTGATTGTTAAATAATGCCCTGATTTCAGCTGGTTTTGCATCGAACTGCTCCACCATGTCCTTCAGCCGGTAACCATGCCGCGTAAGCGTCGGCTCCAGATCATCCAGCTGGCGTGACAGCACGGATTCAACCAGCGTGGCGGTAATCGGCTTTTCACCTGTCTGGTATCCTGCTTCCATCGCCAGCGTCAGGTGCAACTGGACCTGCAGCGGTGTACGAAGTTTCATCGCCAGCAGGTCAACCGCTTCGGTCGTCAGAATATCTTCCGGCTTCCCCTTGCCGGTGCTGGTCTTCAGCAGCCACCGGATATATTCGCGCTGACTGCCGGTGATCCCGTCCAGCGTAAAAATATCGGTACGATAACCAATTTCCTCCATTGTCGGACGACGCAGGTCATTACGCAGTTTTGGGTGACCAGCCAGTACGACGGACAGCCGTCCACCGCCGTCTTCAACCACTTCCATCAGCCGTTTGAGCCCCGTTAGTGTATTACCGTTCAGGTCATGCGCCTCATCAACAAACAGGGCCACCGGGCGCTTACCTTTTTTGACCAGTTCCTGCAGTTCCCGCTCGCGGCGTTCACCCTGTTTTGGGATCTGCACCTGCTTATCCTGTGCCAGGTCGTAAAACAGGGCGTTAATCAGCGTGGCGAGCCGGACACTCTGTTTGTCCACCGACAGGGAGCGGGCGACAATGATTTTTTTTTCATCCATCAGTTGCTGCTGCAGGCGTCGCAGGGTGACCGTTTTGCCGCTTCCGACTACGCCACAGACCGCTATCAGTCGTCCTTCGCGTATCGCCCCTTTAATGTCTTTCATCAGCTGCTTATGGTGAGCAGTTTCATAATACCCCGCCTGTTCAATAGACTGCGTCAGTCCATAATGCTCCATAACTTCAACCCGCATGATCTTCTCCTGATTGTCTGTTACGAAAATAGTCTCTGATGCGGGCGAGTACTTCACTACGGTTAAGCGTCTCAGTCAGAATACTGTCGATAAACGCCCGGTCTTCATCCGACATCCTGGCCAGCGGTATGGCCAGATCGTCGGCAATTGCCAGTTTTGCCGCAATAACGGTGGGAAAGTGGTATTCAAATTTTCGGGCATCAAAGGGCTGATGTGGCAGCTCATCAATGCGCTGCTGAGTGTCATCACTGACCACGCGGAGATCGCTGCCGGACAACGCGCTGATGGGGATGTTCAGCTGTCTGGCCAGAGCATGGATACGATCGCTGCTTTACCACGCCTGAACGTCCGGTAACGGTGTAGCGGCACAGGCCCCGACACCGGATAATAAGGACCCCATGTTTCACCGGAAAACTCCACATACATCTCTTCGTCAAACAGCCCCCACAGCAGAATGACGGTTTCACCCGCCATATCCGGTTCGACTTCCCATGCGGTGCTGCCTATCGTTACCCGCGCATCAACACCCACCCTGCGGGATTCTGGCTCCCGGGCGAACCGACAGTATTGTTCCCAGCTGCACATATCTCTCACACCTTCCTGAGAGATATTGGCCAGCCAGTCCTCCAGTCGGGAGTGTTTCTCGCTGCGGTGACGCTGCGCATTGTAACGACTCAGATAGTTCCAGAGCCATTCGTTGGCCTGCAGCTCCGTCTCCGGTTTATGGAAATGGTACAGGGTTTCATGCGCCTCTTTGACGGTCCTGAAAGGACGCTCGACTTTACCTTTGGACCGCGCCGTCGTCCGGGTGCCATCCTTGCCTGCCGGCGTATGCGTCAGCCAGTCGACCTTCAGGGACTGCATCACATTCTGGAATACATGGCTTTTGGCCACCGGCCCGTTGTCGAGGTACAGCATTTTCGGGCGGCCCTGGAAAGGAAAATCAGACCTGGCTTTTGGCGCCATGGCGTTAAAGAGAAAACGCAGCGCTGATTCCGCATCCTCACCGTACACACACCGGTATTCCTGGTAAGTAACCCCGCTCCGGTCATCCACCACGCTGAAGAGCATCAGCGTGGGTTCGCCACGGGTGGGGTCAACCCAGTCAGGCTGTTCAATATGCTTGAGATCGGACGGTGACATATCAAACTGCCAGCAGTCATTGCTGCTTTCAGCCTGAAACCGTACCACCGGAGGCTCCCGTAACAGGCGGGGCTGGTCGAGACGCCAGCGGGAAAGCCAGCGATTGACGGTCTGCTTACGAAGTAAGCCTTTGGGACTTTTTATCACCCCCTGAGCTGTCTCCACACCGTGCTCTTCCAGCAACTGTATTGCCCGCCCGGTTGACAGATGGCGACCGGATTTATTCGTCGTTCGCAGTTTTAGCGCGGCAATCAGTTCACAGTAATGTTCCAGTTCAGACGGGGGGAGTATCCGTGGCTGACCATGATCCCGGCGGTGAGCTGTACGTGGTCTGAGGACCAGACGAAGGGCGCGATAGACTGTCGTAGCTGAAATACCATACAGCTGAGCGGCAGCGGCGATCTGGGAGGCCCGTTCAGGGCTTTTTGGCGGCAGGCGATCGAGTCGCTGCCGTAGTTGCAACAGGGAATCAGCCGGGATAGCGCTACGCCGGCTGCTCATAATTTTCCAGCGCCCGGTAGACTGACGCCCTCCCGATCCCGAGCTGACGGGCTATGGCCGTGGCCCCCATTTTCTCCGTGGTGTACAGGCGCCAGACCTCTGCAGGGTCTATTGAGGGCTTTCTTCCGCGGTACACGCCCCGCGCTTTCGCCGCGGCAATCCCTTCCATCTGGCGTTCACGTCGCAGATTGGTTTCAAACTCAGCGAAAACACCAAGCATATCGAGGAAGGCTTTACCTGCTGCTGAACGCGTGTCCACGGGCTGTTCCGTCGCCCTGAGCGTTACGCCCTGCTGAGTCAGGGCATACACGATATCCTGCAGGTCCTTAATGCTGCGGGCCAGGCGATCCACGCGGGTTACCATCAGCGTATCACCGGGGCGCAGGAACTCCAGTAATAGCTGCAACTCGCTCCTTCCGGTCCGGCTGCTTCCGCTGGCTTTTTCTGCACGAATGATTTCACAACCGGCAGCGCGAAGAGTTTGTATCTGCAGGGTAAGATCCTGCTCACTGGTTGAAACGCGGGCATAGCCGTAAAGTGCCATAATGATGAAAACTGTCTCGTTTAACTCTGGATGATGGAAACGTAACACCAGGATGAGACGAAAACAACCCAAATGAGACAGAAAAACTGTCTCACCGGGTTGCCTTCTTTGGGTTTACCCTAACTGGACGCCCGCCGTTTACCACAGGCGGAAATTTCATTTTCACCTGGCGTGAGCGGACAACAGTTGATTGCGGGTCGGTGGGATTTCTATTACAGGCAGTTACGGTTGATCATCTTTTGCTGTACCAGGGTATGAAAAGTCTCAGGGTTCCCCCCCAGAATACGCCATCAACAAGCCCCGTCACACCGCCAAACAACACACAAAAACTTGCGGATGATCCTAATCCGGGCTGCAGATAAATGACCGAGGTAAGGATAAACTTCATACAAAAAGCAATCACAATCAGTCCCAGGGTTAGCGGTGTCCCGGCCCTGATAATCATGCCCGGATTATCTGAATTTCTCAGCGGTGGCTGTGAGCGCCACAACTTGTATCCAAGAGCGGTTCCTGCGAGCAGTCCTGCTGCCATCATTGTAAGACTTACGCCAGCCAGTTTTGTCTCGGTGATAACCCCATATGCTCCCCAAACAAGAAAAAGCACCGGGAGAAAAAACAGCCGACCGGTTGTCATCTCCCGGTCATAAAGAGCAGCAAAACCGCGTCGCAGTAAAAAAGCCAGCAGGATCCATACCCAGACGGGAGTGCCTTTTAAAAAAAGTGCGCTATCCATAATTTGTCCCGGTTACGAAAGTTAATCTTTTTCAGTTCAGGTGAATCAGCACGCCATCACTGTTCAGTGGTTTTGTTATCCGGTCTTTTATTTCCTGACCGAAGAATTTTCTGCAACCTGCGTTGTTGCCATAAAGCGATTTCCCCCCGCATGATAAACACTCTTATTCCCCTGAATATGACAAGTCCTCCCCATATAACAGTGACCCCAACGGACCAGTAACTTTTCGGGGTAAACAGATAGTTAATTATCATTAATGCGGTACATACCAGAACAGCAGTAACCAGAATCCGATAAAACAGGGTTTCCTGCGCTACCTGAGTTTTGGCTTCGCTGATGCGTTCATCAAGAGCCTGGCTGGCGACGTAATTCTCTTCCGAGAGATCAGAGACATTTACATCGAAGGCCGAAGCAATCGCGCTGAGTGTTTCCAGACTCGGCTTCTGGCCTTTTTCAGTCCGCTGCACGGTCCTTACAGAAAGAGAGGCGACTTCAGCCAGTTGTTCCTGTGACCATGCCTTTTTCAGACGGTATGTTTTCACCTTTTCAGCGACAGTCATCATTGTTCCCGTTCTCTGCAATGCTTGTGATAATACTTGCATATCAGTCCGGTGCCGTATACGACACCACCATGACAGCAAGGCGACACGCCAGTGACATCAGGTCGGAATCCGGCACAGGACGGGCCTGGTAAGAACCAAAAGATACAGTTATGCCTGGCAATGGAAACAGGATATCAGACGGGGGAGGAACCGATAACTTCAGTACTGTTATCCAACACTGCGCGGCTGACTTACTCGATAGAATGCTGGCGGTCGGTCTGCCGATATTGATTTGCAGTTATTGTGAGCCCGGTGTAATGGATTGCGAGCCGGGCAGGATAAATGCGAGCCCATTGTCACTTAATGTGAGCCAGGGATGTTTTTCATTTGCAGTTAATGTGAGCCGAAATATGCTCTGATTGCGAGTCGGAGGGATTTCGATTGCGAGCCGCTACATATAATCATCTGCGAGGATTGATATCTGAATTCGGTGTCATCGTACCACAAAGTACTGATGCCCTGCGCCACATAGTTTCTGTGCAGAAGAACTCTTTACCGCTTCAGGTTCAGCAATGTGTTGATGATTTGCTGGAACACATTGATCGCATTGAAGCTAACATCACTGAATATGACCGAATTTTATCCCGCATGGCCAAAACAGATCATCGCAGTCAGCGGCTGATGGAGCTAAAAGGCGTTGGCCCCACAACGGCCTGGGCGCTGGTCGTCAGTATCGGTAATGTACATAATTTTAAAAATGGACGTCAACTGGCAGCTTGGCTGGGACTGACGCCATCACAATACAGCTGCGGCGGAAAGTCGAAGCTTGGCAGGATCACAAAAGTCGGTGATTCGTATCTGCGAACGCTTCTTGTACAGGGGGCTCGTTCAATGCTTATTGGCGCTGAGAAAAGGCATGACTCATTCAGCCGTTGGGTTTGTATGTTGGTTGAGCGCAGAGGGTACTGGCGGGCTGTTGTGGCCATCGCCGCCAAAAATGCGCGGCTATGCTGGGTATCACTACATTACGGTGATGATTTCCGGCTGTACTCAGCCAACTAAATCTCGAGGCAGTATAACCACCATCTGACCTGCAATTCGTTGATGATAAAGGGTTAGACCCCGTGAGGCCTATCTGACTATTGTACAGGATATACGTATCCGCTTAACGAACAAGAACCTTACGCGCGTCTTTCATCAGGGCCTGAATCGATGACGATTCATCATGTCCGTTTATAGTACCGCAGTCTCTCCCCTTTATTTTTACTGAAGAGCAAACAGAAACCATAAATACCGGCGTTGACACGCCGGGAAAGCCCTTATAGTACAATAATCCTCTATATCCAAACTGACCCCAGAAAGCGCTATCGTGAAGGGCAGGAAGACCAGCCAAGAGCGCTGGGACTGGTCACTAACGCTGTGGTGCAGTGGAATATGCGTAAGCACTTTCGCATATAAGAGCAACCATGGGTGAAGCACCGGATGATGAATATATTGCCCGGCGGTCACCGCTGATGCACGGGCATATGAATATGCTGGGGCATTACACATTCACGCTGCCGAAGGATATTCTGAAGGGAGAGCTTCGCCCTATAAATTTTAATATAAACATTGAAGTATCTTCTTAACGTAGTTTTTACATCATTGACCTTCAATCCCCGTAATCCACTGCTTCGTGGCTTTATGTCCTCAGGAGCTGCAGCCTTTTGATTTACAGGTCTGGCAGAAGAAGCGGGAGTGTGTGCAGTCCGGGGAGGCGCAGCAGTATCGCTTCACCCCCATGGTAGCTGTGCCGCAGGCGAGCATGCGCTCGACGCAGAGGCGGGCCCAGCGGCTGACGCTGTCACCATGCTTATCGAGGAATTCCATGCGTCATCAATGGCGAACAGCAGCTTTGCCGGGCGTGGAATGTATACATGCCGCAGAGTATACAACGGGGCTAAGGGTGTGCAAACCATCGGAACTGCGAAGCAGTGACACTCGCCCTGCAAGGGCGCTACGTTCTCTATTACGCAACGACAGGAATGGGCAGGCCTTGTTAGTGGCGAGTCTAGAATGTTCGACGGTCCCAGATACGATAACGCAAAGACTCGCTTTTCCCGACATAAATAGCTCTGAACAAAATTTTCTTTTCCCTTGCCAGTAGGAAACTATAAACCTCTTTCGGTTGAGGTTTTCCTCTTCATACTGCAGATGTTTAATGCTGCAACAGTCTTCTTTAGATGGTTAGCTTTCTACTGTTTTAGCACAGTTACGTTCCCTAACTATTGTTTATTGTTTGTTTTATTATGGTTGCTATTTTGTTTTTAAAATAAACCAAATCTAAACAGAGGTGAGGATATAAAACGCGTTTGTTTAGAAAACCAACTGCCAGTTAGACAGTTAATAATTTCACTGTTTATTTTTTAAACTTCTTTAAAGACAGTGAATTACGAATAATAATCATTAAGAGGTGATCGGCTATACCGATCGGTAAGTGTCATGTGATAGTTTATGGCTATCATGAAATGCAAATTGATCGTTATTGACAATGATTTAAAGGTGGTGAAATATAGATCAAGGATGATGAGAAGTAGTTCTACTTTTTCAGGAGGGGGGGTTATGGATAACGCTAAATATACTCTATTAAATTCCCCAGCATTAATCCGGACACCTTATCTGGCACCAGAAGTATTACAGAAAAAATTCATTGAATATGGGTTTGTAGAATGTAAGTACATTGCTTTCTTTCATTTGTATTTTATATCACACACCCTGATCATAGAGGTTTTCTATATACTCCTAGTAAAGCGGAGGAATGCCTATCTTAATAATGGTAACGGCAGTGATTGTTTTAGTGGATTGAGATGTATTGTGCATAACAGCTGGTGTTTTTTAATGCAGGGAGAAAGTGAAATTTAATGCCGGTGACTCGGGAAGGATTAAATGTGCTGATTTTGACGAGTAATCAGTATTTGAAACTGGGGTTTGAGGCTCTTATCAGGAAACAGGATCAGAGTGTTAACGGACAGATAATTATTTTTGATGCGGGAGAACGGATTTATTTTTTACAGGAAACAGGTAAATCAGAACGTAATCCGACTGACTTTTTCAGTTTTCTGACGAAAAGTATGTCCTTTAACAAGAAGGATGTTGATACGCTCGAACGATTTTTACTGATCCTGAATGAAAAAATCAATAAGGTTAAAAATCCTTATAAAAAATCTTCTAATGAACTTAGCAAAAATGAGCTATTCGTGATTAACGCCTTAATCAAGGGGCGGCCCATATTTGAAGTGGCTAACTTTCTTAACAAAAGCATAAAAACAATCAGCACTCAGAAAAGCAGGGCGCTTAAAAAACTAGGGATGCGTAATATGCAGGTGTTACATAGTACAATGGTACAGTGGTATATTCTGATAAATAAATTGAATTCATTGCCACTTAACGACAAAAACACACTGAGGAAATGATTTAACTGTTATTTATACAACTACTGACCTGGGCTACCTGCGCCGCAAAATTCAATATTGTCATAGAGACCGAATATAGTAAATTGAATCCGGCATCTACCTTCAGGCTAAAATACCTGATCTACACTGGAAGATTATCGTCTGGTACCAGAAAAAAGACACTCCAAGAGTACATGCAACTAAAATAGGAATACTAAGGAATGAATAAAATATTTAAGTTGGTTTGGAATATAATAAAGCGTTGTTATGTGGTTACATCTGAGTTGGCTGTAGGCCAGAAAAAATTATTGGTTTCAAATCGTGTAATTATTTTATCTTCTGCAGTTTCTGCATGTTTTCTCTTGGCTCTAGGGTTAGTGAGTTTTGCTAATGCAGAAGTGGTGTACTCCTGCGTGAATGAAGGGGAAGCCCCGCTTGGTTACGAGGCTAATGTAACAACAACTAAAACTAGTGATGGGACAGGAACGTATTCTACTGTTGCTGGTTGTGGGGCTTCAGGCTCGAATGTTACAGGAGCCACTGTTTATGGCTCATCAGCGCTAGTAAAAGGTGGCCTAGGGGCGGCTTTCGGTATAGGTGCCCAAGCGGAAAGAGAAGGGACGGCTATAGGTGCTTTATCTATTGCAAAAGCACCGTCAGCAACATCTATAGGCTTAGCATCATATGCAGCCGGGAATCATGCTTTGGCCATTGGCAGTAATTATCTCTCTAAAGAAAATGGTGAGTTCGAGCCAATGAGTCTTATTGATCGTAGTAAACGCCTCCAGGCAAACTCATTGGGCTCAATAGCAATAGGGTCCGATGGAGATGCTGGTGCAAATATTGATGAAAAATCTAACAGAGCTATTGCTATTGGTGCTAAGACCAAGGTTACGGCCTCTGAAAATTCAGTGGCAATCGGTTATGGGGCTGTAGTCTCTGCTAAAAATTCGGTGTCCTTAGGATCTAATTCTGTTACGGATAAGGAAAATACAGTATCCGTTGGTTCTAAAGGTAAGGAAAGAATAGTCGTTAATGTAGCGAAAGGGATAATTAACGTAGACTCCACGGAGGCGGTGAACGGCGCGCAGCTCTTTGCCGCGAACGGCACCGTGGCGTCAGCGCTGGGCACGTCTGTAGATGAGGCCGGCAACATCGTGGCCCCGGTCTACGAGGTTGATGGCCGGGAGGTGAACAGCGTGGGGGATGCGCTCACCAGCATTGACGATCGCACCACCAAAAACACCAGCAGCATCACGACGCTGGCCGGCGATATCAGCAGCGGCAAGGCCGGTCT
>Ga0268255_10001234_pt1 | contig 15412 bp, 16 predicted proteins | sample AgamicOrMarz_FD_200256 | JGI IMG/M metagenome (GOLD analysis project Ga0268255, IMG submission 200256) | Agave microbial communities from Guanajuato, Mexico - Or.Ma.rz (v2) (version 3) | ecosystem: Host-associated > Plants > Phyllosphere > Phylloplane/Leaf | place: Guanajuato, Mexico...
CAGCATCATTATTTCAGTTTCAATATCCGGGAAGGCTTCGTTCACTAATTTTTCAAACTCAGCCGCCCGTTCGGAATCGTTTGCATGAACAATGGCTGCTTTCTTGACACATTTTGTTTCTCGGTCGGTTTTTAAATTATTAATCAGCCAGGCGATTGCTTTCTTTTCTGTTCGAACTTTATCTTTAATCTTGGCTCCTCCATCTTCAATGGCTAAAATTGGCTTGATGTTAAATAAAGAAGCTAAAATCGCTTGACCGCCAGATACTCTGCCGCTTTTTTTGAGCTGGTCTAAATTTGATGGGACTAAATATAAGCGAGTGTGCTTACGTAGTTCATTGAGTTCCTCAACCACTTCGTTGATTTCATGCCCTTTTTCCACTAGTTCGATCCCTTTTTTTATTAAAAAAGAGAGAGGGTAGGAACCTGTGAGAGAGTCTATAGGTACCAATTTAAAATCAGCCATTTCCGCTGCCATTACAGAGGTTTGAAATGTACCAGATAATAGACTGGAGGCATGAACAGCGATACCAAAGTCATAGTTTTTCTTTAATTTTGTATAAAGTTCTACAAAATCACCGGGTGCCGGCTGCGAGGTTTGAAATTTCGAATCTTCATGTTTCATTCGCTCGTAAAACTCTTTTTGGGTAATATCTATTGTTTCCTTGTAGGATTGTTGGTTTATTACAATATGAAGGGGAACTACGTGTATATTATTTTGTTCGATAAATTCTGTGCTGAGAGAAGCCGTGGTGTCAGTTATCCACGCAATTTTAGCTTTATTCATCTTCATCCTCTTCCTCCAGTGAAAGTCTCCAATTTAAGTTATCCAATTACCTCAAAAAAGCTAATTGACCTTTAGTGTAGTTACTAAGTTTATTGATAACTTGAATCCACATTACAAGAATGAAAATTTTGCAACAAGTTATATTTGTCATGTTAAAAAGTTAACGTTTTGTGACAAAATATATAGTTCGAATTATTCAAATATATTAATCTGTGATTTAAATCACTTATTCTCTGTGGTAAATTTCATATAATCACTATGGAAATAGTAATTACACAAGGAGTGTTATTCATGCTAGATCAACAAACAATTGAAATCATTAAATCTACGGTACCTGTATTAGAAAAACACGGAGAAACAATTACTACTCGATTTTACCAATTGATGTTTGGCAACCATCCTGAATTATTAAATATCTTTAATCATGCCAATCAAAAACAAGGGAGACAGCAAAAAGCATTAGCTGGAACGGTTTATGCAGCTGCAATGTACATTGATAATCTGGAGGCTATTCTTCCGGTTGTAAAACAAATTGCGCAAAAGCATAGAAGCCTTGGAATTTTGCCGGAGCATTATCCGATTGTTGGGAAGCATCTTTTGTTAGCGATTAAGGATGTATTGGGAGATGCGGCAACGGACGAAATTATTGATGCATGGGCACAAGCTTACAATGTCATCGCTGATGTTTTTATCAGTGTAGAAGCTGAATTATATGATGAAACGGAAAATCAACAGGGAGGCTGGAGTGGTTTTCGCAACTTTATTGTGGACCGTAAAGTAGTTGAAAGTGAAGTGATCACCTCATTTTACTTAAAACCTGAAGATAATAATGGAATTGCAGATTTTTCTCCTGGTCAATATATTAGTATCCAATTAGAAATAGCAGGTGAAAAGTTCACTCATATTCGTCAATACAGCCTCTCAGATGCTCCTGGTAAAGATTATTATCGAATCAGTGTTAAACGTGAAGCAGGAACAGAGAACCCAGACGGTTTGGTGTCCAATTATCTTCATGATGGAGTGAATGAAGGAGATATTTTAAAAATTAGTGCACCTGCAGGGGACTTTATTCTAGATACTGAAAAAAATTCCCCAGTTGTGTTACTAAGCGGCGGGGTTGGTTTAACACCAATGATGAGTATGTTAAAAACTGTTGTTGAGGTTCAGCCAAAAAGGAAGGTAACATTTGTTCATGCGGCTGCCAATGGGAATGTGCATGCTTTAAGAGATGAAGTAGAGGATTTATCGAACCTAGACAATGTAAATTCCTATTTTTTCTATGATTCACCTACCGAAGAGGACCGCAAAAATAATCGTTTTGATGTTGAAGGCTATGTAACACATGATTGGCTGAAAGAAAAAATCGATATCCAGGACGCAGATTTTTATTTCTGTGGACCTGTACCATTTATGAAAGCCATTAATCGTTCCTTAAAGGAAATAGGTGTAACGGAGGACAAAATTCACTTTGAATTTTTTGGTCCGATGGGGAATCTAGAAGAATAGAAGAGAAACAAGCCGACTTCCACTGAAGTCGGCTTGTTTTTTAAGGTATTTTTACAAACATTTTTTCTAAAAAACCCTTAGAAATCATCTAAAACAATACTAGATTAGGGAAGAATGGATAAAATACCTATATGGTTTTATGCCTTGTTACTGCCATATATTCTTCGAATAATCGAAAGGGGCTTTTATCATGAACTACTTAACCACAACGATGAACGAGTATGGATATCTTGTTCTTTTTCTTTCGATTGCCTTAGGAATATTGGCACTTCCAATCCCTATGGAAGCCGTGCTGGCGTATGCAGGGTTTCTTTCCTTTCTTGAACAGCTCAATTGGATCGGTAGTATTGTTGCATCAGCGGCAGGTAGTACCTTAGGGATGTTGCTATCGTATTGGGTTGGATGCAAGCTCGGTATTCGTTTTTTTGAAAAGTATGGCAAGCGCGTTCATCTAGAACCTGATCGGTTACAGGCAATCTCAAACTGGTTAAGAAGGTATGGAAATAAACTGTTAATCATTTCATTATTCATCCCTGTATTTAGACATTTTATCGGATATTTTTCAGGGATCACTGGTGTTCCAATAAAGGTTTACACCTTGTATACAGGAATTGGATCGACGATTTGGGTTTCCAGTTTTATATTTTTAGGGAAAATTCTCGGACCTCAATGGGGGACTTTATTTGAAGTCATTAAGCGATACTTGATTCTTACAGGTATAATTCTGTTCATCCTAATAGGAGTCATTTATTTGATTAAGAAATTGAGGAATGTTGCTATTGAAACTGGGACCAAATAGTAGAACCATTCATAACAAAGGAATCCTCTTGAAGGTTCCTTTGTTTTTATTATGGGAGTATTTTAAAAGTTACTAATTACCAACACTTTCGAAAATTGTAAGCAATTATAGGTATTGAAAGTTTGATTCATTTATCAACTATGATTAAATGAAAGAGAGAAATGGCCAGAAAGGGTGTTATTTTCATGAATAAGAATGTCATACGTTCGATCACGGGCATCGCTGTATTATTTTGCCTCCTCTGGCTGATCGGGCTTGGCTGGGCAGTCGGTGAGTATTATGCTGGAAAACCGGAAAAGGTTCCGGAAGTAAAAACTGTTTCCAAGGTAGAAAATAAAAAAGGATTAACTATCGTGGCGCTCGGTGATTCATTAACTCGAGGAACAGGTGATGAGACTGGAAAGGGTTATGTGGGTGACTTGGTTGATGAAATCAAGAAAAAAACAAGTCGTCCGGTTCAACTTACCAATCTTGGCATCAATGGTCAAAGATCGGATTCTCTTAGGAAGCAAGTTCAGGAAACAGAAGTAGGGCGCCAAATTCAAAAAGCTGACATGGTGCTGGTAACGATTGGCGGCAACGACTTGTTCCGTGGGGGACAAGTATTAATGGATTTTGAAAAAGCCGGCATTGCAAACATTGAAAAGAAATACCTCGACAATTTATCATTTGTTTTTGAAAAAATACGCAAAAATAATCCCAATGCAAATGTGTTTTTCATTGGATTGTATAATCCATTTATAAATTTAGATCAGGGAAAAGAAATGTCCAAAGTGGTCCGCCACTGGAATTACGACAGTGCTGAAGTCAGTGCCTCTTTTCCAAAAATCGTGTTTGTCCCAACTTTCGATTTATTTGAGTTAAAGGTGAATGATTACTTATATTCAGATAAGTTTCATCCAAACTCAAAAGGGTATCGTTTAATTGCCGAAAGGGTAGCCTCATTGCTCACTTGGTAAGGAGAGGAAATCAATGGAGAAGAAAATTACATTAGCAGTAAAGGATTTAAGAAAAGTCATCGGAAAAAAGGAAATCATTAAAGGACTGACATTCGATTTACGTGAGGGTGAAGTATTTGGTTTTTTAGGACCCAATGGAGCAGGAAAAACAACTACCATTCGCATGCTCGTCGGGTTAATCAAACCAACATCCGGAAGTATTTTTATTTGTGGCTCTAATATTGAAGGGAATTTCCAGGAGGCGATGAAAAACCTCGGTTGCATTGTGGAAAATCCCGAATTATATCCCTATCTTTCTGGCTATAATAATCTGCTTCATTTTGCCAGAATGCTCGAAGGAATAGGGGAAGAGCGAATTAAAGAGGTGACCGAACTTGTAGGCTTAACGGAAAGAATTCATGATAAAGTAAAGACCTATTCCCTAGGAATGCGCCAGCGGCTTGGAATTGCTCAAGCATTATTGGGAAAACCAAAAGTGTTGATCCTTGATGAGCCAACAAATGGGTTAGACCCTGCAGGAATTCGTGAAATGCGTCAATTTATTCGGTATCTTGCAGAGGAAGAAGGTTTAAGTGTCTTAGTTTCAAGTCATCTTTTAAGTGAAATCCAATTATTATGTGATAGGGTCGCAATTATATCAAAAGGGACGATTATACGGACGGATACGGTCCAACATTTGCTTTCAAATCGTGAACGCGTAATTTGGCATCTACAACCTTTGGAGCGGGGAAAGGAAGTATTACGTTCATTAACAAAAATTGAAGAAACAGAAGATGGAACCATCATGACTGAATTTAATGAACAAAAGATACCTCAATGGAATAAACAGCTTGTTGAAGCTGGTGTTTCGGTGACGGAAATGAATCGAAAAATGCCAGTTCTAGAAGATTTATTCCTCGAACTAACGGGGGGTGACACGATTGAATAAATTGATTCAGAATGAAATGATGAAGCTGGTTGCCAAGAAGCGGCTTATTGTCATTGCCATCATTATCGGCGTACTTGTCATGTTATTTACATATGCACAATACAAACAAGTTCAAACACAACGTGAAAAATTAGGAACCAGTGATTGGCGCACGATATTACAACAGCAGATTGTTGATACAACGAATCGTTTAAGTAGCAGTCGAATCACTGATGAATGGAAAAAACAGTTGCAAATCTCTTTACAGCAGCAGCAATATTATCTGGATCATAATATTAATCCGTCTGAACCAGGAGCACCAACGTTTATGAGAATCTTCTTGGAAAACTCCATAGACCTGTTTATTCCTTTAATGGTTATGGTCATAGCTAGTGATTTGGTCTCATCCGAACATAGCCTAGGATCGATAAAGCTGCTTTTAACTAGGCCCGTCAAAAGGTGGAAGGTACTCTTGAGTAAGTACTTAACCTTGTGTTTAGCTGTATCCTTAATTATTGCGATCGCAGGGATTCTTTCCTATTTAATTTCAGGTCTGGTTTTTGGTTATAAAGGGTGGGGAGCACCGATTCTTACTGGATTTAATGTGACTGAAACAGGATTAAATACCTCAGAAGTCAAACTGATCAGTCAGTGGAAGTTTTTATTAATGGACTTTGGACTAGTTTGGTTTGTGTCCATTGTCGTCGGTACGCTTTCCTTTATGTTGTCAGTGTTGATTCGTAGTACCGCAGCAGGTATGGGTGTAATGCTAGCTTCCTTAATCTCAGGAGCTATCTTAACAAATATGGTTTCCTCATGGGAATCCGCCAAATACTTTTTTATGGTCAATTTACGGCTAACTGATTTTATGAAAGGAACCGCCCCACCCATTGAAGGGATGAATCTTTCATTCTCCATCCAAGTCCTCCTTGTTTGGTGGGCAGTAGGTTTATTCGTGTCATTTTTTGTATTTACAAAAAGAGATGTCTATTAAAGAGGGGCTATTTCCGTTTTTATACGGAAATAGCCTTTTAATCTAAAATAATGAAAGTTCTAACTTGAAAGAAAATTATAAAATTAATAAAATATGGGAGAGAATAATTGACAAATGGAGGAGTGTCTATGGCATTTGCAATAAAAAAAATTGACCATATCCAACTGGCTGCCCCTAAGGGCTGTGAAGTAGCAGCAAGGGAATTTTTCAGTGGTATACTAGGACTAGTTGAAGTTGAAAAGCCTGTGGAATTAAAGAAACGTGGTGGCGTTTGGTTCGAGTTTGGGACCTTCCAACTTCACATTGGTGTAGAGGAACCATTTTCACCAGCTAAAAAAGCACATCCTGCCTTTGTTGTTGAAAATATCGAGGAATTAAAAGGACATCTTCGTGCAAAAGGAGTGACATTTACAGAAGACGATCTTCTTCCTGGGGCGAGCAGAATTCACATCCATGACCCCTTTGGCAATCGTCTTGAATTATTAGAATGGCACTAGAAAATACAGCCCCATTCCATAGATGTGGAATGGGGCTGTCTGCCTTTAATTGGGGGATTGAAGGCAATATTACTTAGGGATATTCTATTCAATCTCCAGAAAGGGGGGATCATCTGGAAGGGAAATAGCATAAAATAATCGTTTTACTTATTGTTTCACAGTAACATCATTTGTAAGGTATTTATCTACGATTATTGTGAATTGTTTCACATGAGTTACAAAAAAATAAAACTAAAATTCATATATTATTTGTGAAATATTTCACATATCTTCTATATTCATAGAATACGTGAATTAAAATAAATTCACAAGTGGTTTTTAACTAAAAATTTGTCGAATTGGTAAATTTTTTTTCACAAATTGGGAATGATAAATTCGTACCAAAAAATGGTGAATTTACTGAAAAACTGAAATGGAAGGAGATACTCATGAAGTTACCGATATTACTTTTATCACTAGGTTTATTATTCTCAATACCTGGAATGGCTTCTGCAAACCCATCAACACCTGACACCAGCAAGGGTATTCAAAGAGAAAAAGCCCCATGTGATTGTAAAGAGAACGGCGATCATCACATGATGCACAAAGATTGGCAGGCAAAAATGGAGGAAAGACAGAAAATGCTTCTTTCCTGGGTAGACCAGTATACGCCTGATAAAAAGACAGAATGGACAGCAGTCCTTGCAGAAAAGAAAACACTTAGAGACCAATGGATGAGTCCTGAGAATGCTGCCCAACGTGAGCAATGGAAAAATGAAAAAAGAGCAAAAATAGAAGAACTAAAAAAACAATTTGATGCCGGAAAGTTAACAAAAGAAGAGTTTTTAAAGCAAGCTCATGGCGGAAAAGAAACGTCCCATTGGAAAACGTTGCATGAATTAAAAATAGCAGTTGATAAGAAGGACAAGAAACAAGCAGCATTACTCCTAAATCAATTGTTAGAGCAATCTAAACAACATAATGCGAAAATCAGAGAATTACTAAAAAAGTAATCAGCTTTAATAAAAAAACTAATTCAAGCGGAATTAGTTTTTTTGTGTTTATACACTTTATTGTTTTTCGCTCAGATTGTTAATAATTACAGTTGTTAAAATGACTTGATAAAGGGAACATTTAAGAATGATAAACACCAAGGAGGTTTGTAATGAAAAGAAAAAATTTAATGATGACTACTGTTGCTCTAGGGGCGGCATATCTATTCCGCAATCCCAAGTCACGGAAAAAATTAATGAATCAGGTCCAAGCTTTTACTAAGAAATGAGAATCAAAAACATCCCCATTCATAATTGAAGGGGATGTTTTTCTTAAGTATACTTTTAAAAAAAATTACTTTTTTAAATTAACGGCAGCTTGTTTGCTCTCTTGGATATCTTCTTTTATTTCTTCCTTAATATCGTCCGCAATTCCTTCTGTAGCTTTTTTGAATTCACGAATCGATCTGCCAAAGGCACGGCCCACTTCCGGAAGTTTGTTTGGACCAAAGACTACTAATGCCACGATTAAAATTAATATTAATCCTGGTACACCAATATTTGAAAACATATATTCATCTCCTACTGGATTAAATCTGCTTGTACGTAATGATACAGTAGTTTTGCTGTATTTTCAATGGAAGTTTCGTGTGTCCTCTCGAATGCATGTGAAGAATCGATGCCAGGTCCGATTAACCCATGAACGATATCATGACCAGAGCGGATAGCGGCAGAAGCATCTGAACCATAAAAAGGATAAATATCCAATTTATATTTGATGTTGTTCTCCTCGGCAAGTCTAACTAGGTTTTTTCTGAGTTCAAAATGGTAAGGTCCACTTGCATCCTTAACACAGATCGAAACAGTGTACTCGTCAGTAGACTGGCCGTCGCCCATGGCGCCCATATCGACTGCTAAATACTCCACTGTTTCTGGAGTAATATTTGAGTTCCCGCCGTATCCGATTTCTTCATTGTTAGAAATTAAGAAATGAGTTGTATAAGGCAGGGCGATATTCTCCATCTTAATTTGTTTCATTAATTGAAGCAGGATGGCCACACTTGCTTTATCATCCAAATGGCGTGATTTAATGTATCCGCTTGGCGTTATTTCTACACGAGGGTCAAACGAAACAAAATCACCTACTTCAATTCCTAGCGCACGAACCTCTTCAGCATTATGTACCTTTTCATCAATTCTAATTTCAATATTATCCTGGTTCCGTTCAGCTTTCCCTGCATCTTTATAGACATGGACAGAAGTTTGGTGCATTAAAATGGTTCCAGTAATCTTTTTTCCGCTGCTTGTTTCAATTTGACAGTATTCTCCTTCAATGGAGTTGTACTTAAATCCCCCAATCAAATCAATCTTTAAGCGCCCATTTGATTTTACTTCCTTTACCATTGCACCAAGCGTGTCCACATGAGCTGTAAGCATGCGGTGTTTACTTGAGTCCTTCCCTTCGATGGTTGCTATTAATCCGCCCTTACGGTTTCGATAAGTTTGAATTTGTAACTCGGCTAGGCAGTTTTCAACAAAGGTTATAACTTCATTCGTATTCCCTGATGGACTTGGAATAGATACTAAATCAGCAATTAATTTCATGGTTTCTTTTGTATTTGTATTTAGCATAGCCAATTCTCCTTTCTGAATAATCTTTCCTTACTATTATACATAATTATATATTTCATGTGTTTTTTAGCGATTATAGTCAACTATTGTAAAGACATTGCATAAATTAACAAGTGATAAATTTTTTTAATGGATTAAATAATAAATGTTTGGGCAAGAATGGAGTATTCAAACTATTTGAAAAATTATTTAAAGCATAATCAACAGCAGGAGGAGAAAAAATTGACCAGAGTTGAACTATATCACTCTAAGCCGAAGCAAACTTCCTTTAAGGGTTTATTTTTTTTCATAGTAATGTGCCTTGTAGTAACTGCCAGTTTCTTTGTTTTTCGTCACTATTACCAAAACACAATCAAAATTGAAGCACCCATAGAAAACCCTGGCCCTAAGGTTGTTATACATCTGCCTAATGGGCAAAAAGTATATACTTATGAAAAGTTGATTTTTGAAAAAGATGGAAAAACATATTATAAAGGTGAGCGGAACACGATTGATTTAACAGGTGGAACGGTTGACTATGAAGAGTGGAAATAAGGGAAAAGGAAAGGACTAGCTGGAGCTAGTCCTTCTTTTTATTTAGGTTGTGTTAAAGGTTTTTGTTGATTTTGCCACTCTGTTGATTGGAGCGAAGCGCCTGAAGCGGAAATCAACAGACATATTTAACACAGCCTTTATTTAAACCAACCTTTCTTTTTAAACCAAAGAGACATGCCTATCGCAACTAATACCATCAGGATCAGCGTGGCAAAATAACCATATTTCCAGGATAGTTCAGGGATATAGTGAAAATTCATTCCATATAATCCAGCTATAAAGGTGAGCGGCATGAAAATAGTAGTAATAACTGTTAAAACCTTCATGACATGATTGGTTTGATGTGAGTTAAGTGAGATATAGCTGTCGCGGATGTCCGTGGTAAGTTCACGGTTTGCCTCAATCATTTCTGTTAATTTAAGTAAATGATCATGAATGTCTGAAAAATATTCTTTTTTTCCATTGATATAAGTCATTCGCTCAGAATTGAGGATTCGATAAATAAGGTCACGCATCGGTGTAATTGTATGCCGTAACGAAAGGAGATGATGTCTAATTTCAAATAAATCCTCAAGCAATGCCTCCATCGATTTCCTTTTTGAATTGTCATCAATTTCATTTAACATATCCTCAATTTGATAGACTAGAGGGAAATAATTATCCACCATTTTATCAAGGATAAAGTATAAAACGTGGGAAGGATCCCACTGATCAATACTTGTTGATAGGTTAAATCGTTTCCACACCGTATCAATTTCGACTGAGAGTTCGTAGTGAAAGGTGATGATTTGGTTCTCACCGAGGAAGAAATTAATCTCTTCTCTAGTAAATGTCTGTTGATTTAGGGCCTGTGTCACAAAAAAAGTGTAGTTCTCATAATAATCCAACTTGGGCCTTTGTAAATGATTAATACAATCCTCTATTGCTAGATGGTGAAAGTTGAGGGGGCTTCTTAAGAATTCAATTTCTTCGGTGGTTGGCTGGTGAAAATCAATCCAGTACCAAAGGAATTCACCATTAACCAATTCCTCAATTGGAAGATCCCTAATTAATTGATACGTTTGATTTACTGCAATTGTTCTAATCATGTTAACTCCTTAGATTGTGGTTATCCGTAAGCTAATCATAACTTTTAATGTTCAAATTTCAAAGTATCTTAGGAAATTTCTAAACACAAGTGGCCAAAGCCAGAACCAGAATTACTAAAATAGAAAAGAGGCATTCTAATATAGAATCCCTCTTGGTTGAAACGAAAGGTTATAAGCTCGTTGTAGTTTCTTTATTTCTCATTACTTGCGGAATATAAACGCAGAACGGCTCACTTTCCATATAATCACCTGTTACTGCATATGTACGTGAACGGGAACCGCCACACATTTTGTTATATTCACATACGCCGCATTTTCCTTTGTAGTTATCCGGTTGACGTAAATCTTTAAATACTTTAGCCTCGCGATAAATTTCTGCAAGTGGGGTGTCACGGATGTTTCCACCGACGATTGGAAGTAATCCACTTGGCATGACATCACCGATATGAGAGACAAAAGCAAAGCCGTTCCCGTCATTTACTCCCTTTGGTGCCCGCTTTAAACCATCGTGCATGGAAGCAAAATCAGTGGTAATTGAGTCTTCGTAATGAATCTCACCTTTTTCAATCAATTGGTCTCGTATTTTTTGCTGTAAAACAACCCTGCGGTAATGTTGTGCTGCTGTTGTTTTGATATCATATGGTGCAGTTTTGCTTAATTCATACAACCAACGGAATACTTTTTCATGCTCAGCAGGAGAAATACACGCATCCATTTGTCCTCGGCCTGTTGGAACAAGTAAGAAAATGTACCACATGACAGCTCCAAGTTCGGCAACTAGTTTGGACATTTGCTCTAGAGAATCATAATTATAGCGGGAGATTACTGTATTAATTTGTAGTGGCATATCTAATTCGTTTAAGTATTTTATTTTTTCAACGGTTAGATCAAATGATCCAGGAGTCCCGCGGAAATGATCATGAATCTCTGGTGTGGGTCCGTCTAAGCTGAAGCCCCAGCGTGAAAGTCCGACATCTTTGAACAGTTTCATTTTTTCTTTTGTGACATTAGAAGTGGCACTAGGTGTCATGGAAACACGCATACCTTTTTTGATTGCATAATCTGCAAGCTCATAAAGGTCTTCTCGCATCATACAATCCCCGCCAGTGAAAACGAGCATCGGATTATCCATTTCATATATTTGATCGATTAGATTAATTCCTTCTGCATGTGTTAGTTCACGGGGGTCTGGAGTAAGCTGTGCATCAGCGCGGCAGTGAACACACTTTAATTGGCAAGCTCTTGTTACTTCCCAAATGACAATAAATGGATTCTTGTCGTAATCTATTACATTTCGTATTCCATGAGGATGCCCCATTGCATGTGGATGTCCTTTTCCTTTTCCTATTCCTTGCATCTTCATCACCCAAATTCATTTTTATTTATAAAACTATAATGATTATTTCTATAGGTTTATTATAGGTTTATCAATCGGCAGTGCATGGGAGTAATGTTACAATATTTCTACATTACTAGGGTGAAATGTCTGATTTCTATAAAAATGTTAAACATCTTTTCTATTACAATTATGTTACAAAAATATTAATAAATAATGTAAGAACGCCACGAAAACCAGTATATATAGGATTTGGCCATGAACTTTTGATATATTTACGGTTATCCTTGCTAAAACTGTATTTTTTTTACTTGTAAGCCATATCTTTGGGGATTTTAACAACCCTTCACTGTCGTTTATGATGAAAGTACACAAACGAATTGAAGGAGTGCTACGTTGAAAAAACATCTACTATCATTCGCAGCAACGGCGGGGATCCTGTTTTCTACCTTTAGTGGAACGGCAAGTGCACACGAAAACATCTATACTGTGCAATCTGGGGATACTCTTTGGAAAATTTCACAAGCCAATAAAGTCACTGTCACAGACTTAAAAACTTGGAATCACCTAACATCTGATAATCTTTATGTATATCAAAAGCTAACATTATTAGCACCACATAGCCATGAAGCAGCTGCAGGAACGTATTTGGTCCAAAAAGGGGATACTTTATACCTGATTGCAGTCCGTAATAATCTATCCGTTACCCAGTTGAAATCACTGAATAATCTTACAACTGACACGATTTATGTTGGACAAGTTTTGAAAGTAACATCAAGTGCGACATCAACACCAATAGTATCAAAAGCGCAAATGGTAATGGATGAGGCCAAAAAATACATTGGGACACCGTATTTATGGGGCGGAAATACACCAGCAGGTTTTGATTGCAGTGGGTTAACCTCTTACGTATTTAATAAAGTTGGTGTACCGATCCCGAGAACTGCAGCGACACAATGGTCAGGATTAAAAGCCGTTAGTACACCAAAACCCGGAGATCTAGTATTCTTTGAAACTTACGCTCCAGGACCTACACATGTGGGGATATATTTAGGCAACAACCAATTCATTCAAGCGGGTTCAAAAGGTGTTTCAATTGCAGATATGACAAATTCCTATTGGAAGCCAAGATACCTTGGCGCAAGAACTGCATTTTAATAGATAAGTAGAAGGAGTCTTTCAATGAAAGGCTCTTTTTATTTTTTAAAAATTAAAAATATAGTATGATAAAATTGTGTAAAAAAAACGAACTTAATGGGGGAGCTGGATGTTTAAAAGAGCGATAAGTATTGGCATTTTACTAGTAATTATTGCGATTGGTTTGTTACAAAAGGATGAATTACTGCACCTTATGAAACAAGGCGGGACGATCTCAATTCTCATAAGCATGTTGCTAGTAGCTATTTGTGTCTTTTTTCCCGTTATACCATTTCCTGTTTTAGCAGGAACGATTGGCGCTGTATTTGGGACAGCTCAAGGAATGGTCGTATCCTTAACAGGAGCAATGGTTGGAACAATGGCATTCTTTTTCTTATCAAGGTATGGTTTTCGCGATTATGCACAACAAAAACTGATGAAATATCCAAAAGTTCAAGAATACGATGAGTTTCTGAACAGAAATTCCTTTGTTGCCATCTTAACCTGTCGTCTCATTCCAATTATCCCCGCACCGGTTGTCAATATTATTTGTGGTTTAAGTCATGTAAGATGGCTGACTTTTTTTACGGCATCCATCATAGGGAAAATCCCAAATATTCTACTTTTGTCGTATGCCGGTGCATCATTTAGTAACAACAAGCTTTACTCTTTTGGCATTTATGGCGTTTATTTGATCATTATTTTTATCATTAACTTTGTCATCATTTATCGGAAACAAGCAAAAAATTCACTTGATTAAACGACTTCTGGAATATTTAAATCATTTTGCTTTTCAATAGAAATAAGTTCCTTAAAGAAGCTTTTTAAGATCAGCCATTTAGCTGGATAACTGTATATGAAGTCTTCTATTACTTGTGAGGAGTAATACATGAAACAATCGATATGGACTTTTTCCTTTTTTAAGTCGTACAGAAGCGCATGTGGAATGGTGTAATAGTCGTTTAACTGGTAGGGATTGAACTTTACCACTTGAATTTTTTGGTCATTGATAAATTTTTTTAAGGATTGTTCTTGTAAGGAAATACTTTCTTCCTTAGTCAGCCCATTTAAACAAATCCGATCATTAATAAAATAAATTCCCTGCATCATCTAACACCCCAATTTTCCTTTAATTGGTATTGTTATTGACAGGGATTTGAAGAAGTATACTTATTTTTAAAAATACAAGATGAAGGGGCGGTCTAAAATTTAGCTATTGGACTCATCCTTCCCCTTGAATAAAACTTCAGCACTAATTATGTGGGGAACAGCGACTTAGTTATCTTTTCATTTTGACAAAAAAATTACCCGGCAATGGCCGGGTATACAAACTAATCTATATTTTAAGGGGGCGGAGGTTTAAGGTTCTTCCGTGAACCTATTAATATCTTAACGAATAATTATTAATAAACTATGAACGAAAGATTAATAGTTTAAGAAAAGGTGTGTAAATGAAAGATTTTCATTGTTGTGCGACATGCAGGCATTTTAAAGCAGAGAAGAAGTCAAAGGGGATGCTCTATTTTTGTGGTCGATTAGGATTTGAAACAAAAACAAACTACAAATTTAATTGCTGGAGCCCTCGAGAAGACATTAAGAAAATAATGGAAGATCGGAACAATAATAGTTAATAATCCTCAAGGATGAGTTTTTTTACTTCGAATAAATGACAAATGTCCATTGTCCTTCTTTTATAATCATGGTATTTTCATGAATATTATTTCTATGAAATTGAAATAGTAGGCTTATGATTTGAAAGGAGTAAATCCTAATGGCAGCAACACATATTTTTTCCAAAAAAGAGGAACTCGCCAATTCTATCACACACGGTGTGGGAGCATTGTTAAGTATTTCTGCCTTGGTCATATTAATTGTTTTTTCATTCCATTATGGAAACGTTTGGCATATTGTAAGTTTTACGATCTTTGGTGTAACGATGGTTATACTTTATATGTCCTCCACATTGCTCCACAGCTTCCCGGAAGGCAAAGCAAAGGACATTTTCGAAATTTTTGACCATTCGTCTATTTATTTTTTTATAGCGGGTACCTATACACCGTTTCTACTAGTAGTAATTAAAGGGACACTAGGGTGGACACTTTTTGGAATTGTATGGGGACTTGCGATTGCAGGCACAGTTTTTAAATGCTTTTTTGTGAAAAAGTACCTTTTTTCCTCAACGGCTCTTTATGTTGTCATGGGGTGGTTAATTGTTTTTGCCTGGAAACCCTTAGTAAATAATCTATCACCGCAAGGGATGACCTAT
>Ga0268255_10001240_pt1 | contig 15380 bp, 13 predicted proteins | sample AgamicOrMarz_FD_200256 | JGI IMG/M metagenome (GOLD analysis project Ga0268255, IMG submission 200256) | Agave microbial communities from Guanajuato, Mexico - Or.Ma.rz (v2) (version 3) | ecosystem: Host-associated > Plants > Phyllosphere > Phylloplane/Leaf | place: Guanajuato, Mexico...
AAATAAATTTAAAGCAGTATTTATAATATCTTCTTTTTTTGACATTACTATTCCATATAGTTAGAACTAATTATAACTTAATCGAAAAATTAAAATTTTAATATCAATGATCATAATAAAAAAAGGGCTTAGATTCAAGTTGATATTGTGATAATGATTATCATTAACATAAGTTTTTTTTAATTTTCTATTTGATTTCGTACGATTTTAATTCTAATATGGATTGATAAGGGAACATATTTAAATATTAATTTAAGTCATTGTTTTTATAATAAAATATGTAAAAATCGATCAGGCTTCAATAAGTTTAATGAGAGTAGATATGCCTAAGAAATTTGAGAATTTTAATAACCCTAGAAAGAAAGCACTCGCAGGGATGAAGCAAAGCATTTCTACCGAACTATGGGAAAAAAATTTAGACTTTTTGACCCGATTAAGAGAAAAAATTGCTAAGCATGCGGTATCACATCATCCAGCAATTGATATTTTAAATAACGGAGAAATTAATAAAGAAAATTTAAAAAAAATACACTTAGAATACCGCCATGCAATCGTACAAACTTTTACTGATGCATTGCTCATGGCCCAATTTCAAACTAAACAACTAGAGCCAAGATTGCATGCTGGTGCGAAAATGTTTCCGCGTTTTCTTTTGAGCCTAAATATTTTTGATGAGTTTGGATTTCGTCCTGGTTTAGACAAAGATGGTTATTATCAGGGAAATCCTGAATATGCTCACTATCCTTTATTTGAAGATGTATTAAATGATTTTGGTATTACAGAACAAGATCGTTTGACTTATCAGCCGACTGAAATTGCAGATCAAGTTAGAGTGTTTTTAGAAAATGCTTATGATGACTATAAAGCTGTTTCAGCCTTATTAGCAGTCGCAGAAGAAGAGGTGATTCTTTATAGTCCACCGTTACGTAAAGCGACTAAAGCTGTAGGTTTAGAGGTAGAGGGTGGTGGCTATTATCATGTACATGGTATTTCTGAAGATGAAAGTGCCGAAGCCGCAGATGATGATCATGAAGAAGACTTATGGTATGTCTTAATGCAAGCTTGTACGGAAGAAGATTATAACTATATCGAAAAGTTATGTTTAGAGTATTGTGATTTATGGGAAAAATTTTGGGACGCTCAATTAGAACATACAGAGCTTATGCGGAAGAAAATCTTAGCTTAATAGAAGAAATCGAAGTATTAAGTTTAGAAAAACGTATTTTAAAGCAGTTAAAATTTTAAGAGAAAATAAAATTTACATTTTGATAATTAAATTTTGAATATTGTTTATAACGGTAAAACGAATTCTATTTAGATAAGCATTAAAAAACCCCATAAACTTTTTAGTTTATGAGGTTTGTATTTGGTGGGCCCACCGTGACTTGAACACGGGACCAACGGATTATGAGTCCGCTGCTCTAACCAACTGAGCTATAGGCCCTATAAGTCAGAAAAGCTTTAAATCTCAAGGCCTTTCAGTGCGTGCAATACTAATCAATTTTTTAATCAAACACAAGTCATTTTCTAAACTAGGCGTATACAAGACCCAAAAAATATTGTGTTATTTTGGTTAAATATTACGAGCGAGAGTGATTCTAGCGTATGAGTACTTCATGAGTAAAGTGAACTTAGTTATTTATCGATCAATTAGAACTTATGCCAGTCAGAAGTTTATAGTGATTGGGTTTTAGTTAATTATCCATTCGAATAGTTAATTCTTTTAAAACATCTTTTGTTTGAAAAATAATCAAATTTCAGGTTGATTGAATATTGCTTAAAATGTGAGCAAAGATGGTTTTTCAAAAAAGTTTACAAACATAATTTATACATTTATGTCTTACGCAGAATTTATAAATATTTGTTCAATAACGACTATAGAATATTCTAAATAAACTTAATTTAAGAAATATTTATCTACGCTAAATATTTAGAAAACGTACAACTTTATAAAATCATATTTATAGAATGATGTACTCTTATCATAGTCAATTCTATATCATTTTAATGAGGGTTATTCTTTGCAGTCTAATAGTTACTGTAATAAATCTAATGAAAGTAATTAATTTTTTGAGTAAGATAAATCTAAAATTCTAATTAATTTTCAAAAAATAAGAGTACAAAGATAATATTTATGAAATTAATTTTGTTTAGGGCATAGGAAAAAAATCCATAAGCTTTAACGAGGAAATACAAAAAAATAAGGGAGCAAATTGAGCCTCCTTAAAATTAAGACCTTTATCTGATTTTATTAAAAATTAGAAGTTTTTAGGTGGGGTAATTGGAAGTTTTTTTAATTGAAATTTCTTTCTTTCTCTCATGTGTTTTCTATACAAAACTTAAAGTGTGACTACTTTCACGCTCGATACAAATGATTGTATTTTATTGAATTTATTCTTGACTAAAATGCTAGGTTTTAATAAAGTACAAATGTATTTTCCCAAAATAAAAAACTATTGCTTAGTCCTGAAATACAGTAAGAAGCCTACTTTTTAAAGTAGGCTTCTTGCTTTTTGTAATATAGAGAAAATAGGTTAGAGCAATAATCTAAATTTTAAAAGTAAGTATATATAATCAGGAATAAATCTATAGAAAGATCATGTGTGTTCATAGCTACAGTATAAGAAATTATAAATTTTCTTGAATAATCTGAATGAGTTCTCGAGCCGCTTTAGATAAGGGGCGGTCTTGAAGCCAAATTAAGTAAATGGATAGAGGTAAATGATTTTTAGTATTTTTAAAATCTAAAAGAACTAAATGACCTTGATCAATTTTTTCTTGTACTAATGATAAGGGGAAATTTCCCCAACCGAGTCCTGCTTCAACCATATTAATTGCTGTTTGTAGACTATTCGTTTTCCAGTACATAGCACCAATAATTGATCGAGAATCAGTCATTTCATGGTCGCTACTCGCCACTACAATTTGTCTAATATTGATTAACTCTTCAATAGAAAAATGCTTTGTTTTTTCTTGTAGAAGAGCATGACTAGACGAGATAGTAGCAACGACTGTTTCAGTCATTACTAATTGTAGATTTTCACGCATTTTTATATTCAGGTCTGAACCAGCTAAGCAAAGACTAATTTCTTCCCTATAAAGTAAATTAAGGATGTCATCTTGAGGTGCAGTAATAACCTCTATATTTAGTAAGGGGAATTTATCAGCTAACTTCTTTATTGAAGAAAATAATAGTTTTGTATTTACATCTGAGACCACACCAATACGTAATTTACTCTCTAGTCCTAAAGAAAGTTCATGGGCATGAGTACTAAATAGTTTAAGTTGTTCAGAAATAATTCGTGCTTGAGGTTCCAAAGCTAATGCGTTAGGTGTAGGAATGACCTTGCGTGGAGTACGTTCAAATAAGGTGTAACCCAATTCTGCTTCTAGATTAGCAACCGCCATACTGACTGCTGAGGGGACTCGATTTAGTTTACGGGCGGCCGCAGAGAAAGAGCCTGTATCAAGTACAGTAATAAAGAGTTCAATATTTTCGCTGTTAAAATTCATTTTGATATCAGTAGAACTGAAAGCTATTAACTTTATATATGATTTTGACTGAAATTAAAATATAAAGAATTAGTTAGAGTTTGCCTATTATGCAAGGTGTAAAGCGTCGAATTGTCTATGTTTCTTCTTATGAAGTCATCGGAATGATTATTTCATCTGTTGGTTTAGCGATTTTGGCAGGTGATAGTGTGGAACATACAGGACCACTCTCTGTCATGATTACGACCATCGCTGTAACTTGGAATTTTATCTACAATATTTTATATGAGAAGTGGGAGGTTAGACAGAGCAGTAATGTTCGTACAGTTAAGCGTAGAGTTGGACATGCTATTGGTTTCCAGCTTACTTTAGTTTTGTTTTTGATTCCTCTTATTGCATGGTGGATGGATATTTCTCTGATTGCTGCTTTTTGGTTAGATCTGGCCTTTATTATCATTATTCCTATCTATACTTTTATATTTAATTGGAGCTTTGATAAGTTATTTGGATTGCCTGTTTCGGCACAAGCTAAAGCATTGCAAGAATAGTCACTAAATCAGCTTAATAAGCTATCAAGGTGTGTGACTTTGATAGCTTATCTCTAGTTTAATTATTTGATTTGATCAATGACTAACTGTTTTGAAAACTTAAGTTGAGCTTTCTTGGCGAAAATATAATAAATCACTGCTGTAGAAATAAGTCCTACCAGCCATGATAAGTCAATCCCTCCTAACATTGCAGCAATTTGTCCCGTATAAAATTTACTATCAATAAAGGGCAGTTGGATCAAAATACCGAGAAAGTAGCAGGTGATACCAATTCGATTCCAACGGCCATACTTGCCATTTGGATCATAGAGCGCATCTACATCACATTCTTCTTTAGAGATAAAGTAGTAATCAACCAGATTAATAGCACTCCATGGAATAAAGAAGGTAAGTAAAAACAAAATAAATGCTTTAAAAGCACTTAAAAAAGTATGTTCACCTATAATTGCAATAAAAGTCGAAATCACAACCATAGCAAGGACAATGAGTAATCTTGTTATTTTTGAGATTTGATTTGTCGATTTAAAACTATTCCAAACCGTAGCAATGCACATAAAACTACCGTAAGCATTTAAGGTTGTCAGAGTAACTTTGCCAAAAGCGATACTAAAATATAAAAAGGTCACGACTAGGGCAATTGGGTTCATACCCACAACATATTGAACTTCATTTCCGACAAAATTGCCGTTTGCGACCTGAGCAATCAAAACACCTAAGCTCATAGAAATTTGTGAACCCAATAGCGAACCTAAGCCAACGGCCCAAAATACACGAGATGAAGACGTTTTAGTTGGAAGGTAACGGGAGTAGTCTGCAACATAAGGCCCAAAAGAAATTTGCCAAGAAGCAGGAAGTGAAACTGCTAATAAAAATGAAGACCAACTGAAATGACGTACGGCTAAGAGTTCAGAAAAATCAGAAAGTGCTAAAATTTGAGTCAAGATAATCACAAAAGCGATTAAACCAATAATACTGGCTACTTTGCCTACCAAATGAATTAAACGATATCCAATCGTTGCAAATATAATGATTAAACATGCGTAAATTAAGATACCAGTTGTATTACTGACATGTGCTAGATGTGCAATTGCTTTACCAGCCAATACCTCTCCAGTTGCAGTAAAGCCAATATACATGAAGCAAACAAGTATGATTGGAATACAAGCACCATATACCCCAAATTGCACACGGCTTGAAATCATTTGAGGAAGGCCAAGTTTAGGACCTTGGGCAGCATGTAGTGCCATAACGGCAGCACCAAAACACTGTCCCACGAATAAACCAATAATAGACCAAAAAACATCCCCACCTAATACAACTGCTAGCGCACCCGTCACAATGGCTGTGATTTGTAAATTAGCACCAAACCAGAGGGTGAATTGAGCAAATACTCCGCCATGTCTTTCATTTTCTGGAATAAAATCAATGCTTCGGTTTTCAATAAAACTACTATTTGCTTTCTCAGCCGATGAGTCCATTTCACTCTCCTTGTCCTTTAAGAGTTCACTCTATTTTTATTAATTCAATCTTTGTACAAACAAATACAAACATGTATATACAAGTAATTTAAAGAATAATCAAACAATTTTTGAGGCTGTAAAAGCTAAAAGTAGCTTAAATAATTCATAGATAAATAGAAAAAGTATTTGACGAATTTTATTTTTTAAAAAGTTAAATAATAGAAAAATAATATATAAAAAAGCCCTCTATAGAGGGCTCAACTTTATGCGTTAGCATCTAAAACGATTTGGAAATAAGTAGGAAGTTCAGAAAATTGCACGAGTTGGGTTTTATCTTCTTGCTTAAAATAATATTGATAATTTGGAGTTTCTAAATGGTTATCTAGATATTGTGTTGCATCAGTAAACTGTGCTTTTGCAATAGGCTTATCTTTTTTGCATTTAATAATAACGGGATTTACCGAGTTTAATTTTACAGGAACACCATTTTCAAATTTAGCAGTTTCAATCAATAAAGAAATTTTGAAATCACCAAAATTTACACAAAAGTGGCCTCCATTTTCTGTCTTAACCTCTCGGTCAGAGAAAAGATCTTTAAATAAACTCTTCAGGGTCTCCCTGTGCTTATCTAAAGCAACTTGAAATTCATGATCTCGTTGCTCGATCTTTTCTTGCTCTTCTTGTAGCAATTTGGCTTGCTTTTCAATTGTTGTAAAATCCAGCTTCATTTTAATATCTCCTTTGGTTGTTTTAAAACTATATATGGCAATCTTTTATTAAGTTTTAAAGAAACATACAGTATTTGTTACAACGGAATAATTAAGATGAGCTTTTGTATAAGCCATTACAAAGGTAAGAATATGTTTGAAAATATAAGAACTTAAAGAAATTATTATTATTTTATATTTGAAAACGCTGCTACATATTAGTGATAGATTTTTAATGTAGCAGCATATTTCTTATTTTGTACAATGTTTTGCTAGAAGTGGAGTACTTTTAATTTTTAAAAAACCTCCGCTACTCATGACACCAAGCATCACCAAACCTGTTCCTACTAACTGCCAGATATTAAGGGTCTGCCCAGCAAGCAGAGCAATTATCATACTGAATACTGGTACAAAGTTAAAAAATACCGAAGCGCGACCAGCACCTAATTTTTGTATGCCATTAAACCAGAATAAATAAGCAATCATGGTAGAGCAGATCACCACATATCCCATGGCTAAATGTGTATTTACAGGTGCAGATGCAATGGCTGAAAGAGGATTTTCAAATATCACACTTAACAAACCAAGTGTTATTGCCCCAAACATCATAGAAAAAGTCGTTGTTTCTAGCGGCGTAGCATTTTTTACATAACGACGAGACAGTACATTTGCGAAACAAAATCCAAATGCACCCAATAATATAAATAGATCTCCAATGTCTATTTTGAGGTGAAGTAAAGTTGTTATATGGCCCTGACTAATCACAAGTAACACACCACTTAAGCCGAATAAAACGCCTAAAAATTTACTAGTGGTAAGTTTTTCACCATCTAACATGATTGTCATTAATAGAGTCATTAACGGTGTAGTTGCCATAATTAGAGCACCATTCACGGCAGATGTCGTTTGCAATCCATAAAAACAGCCTATGTTGAATCCTGCAATTCCAATTACCCCAATCACAAGGTAGATAACTAAATTCTGGCTTAAGGCTGCCCATCTTAGTTGACCAGTTATTGAAAAGATCAGAAGTAAGCCTAGGCTTGCAATTGAAAACCGTTCAGATGCAGCAGATAGCGGAGGCATATGTTGAATAATATAAGACATTGCATTAAATGCTGATCCCCAAAAAAACATTGTTAAGACAACACCAGCATAGGCATACGCCACCGTTCTGTTCATGGACAGGCTCCCATCAAGAAAGGTTTTATTCTGGGCAATTACATAAAGGTGTACAATTCCATATTAATACACTTCTAATGTGAAAATTTGCACAATGATCGATTGGGAAAATTTACATTACTTTTCAGTTTTTACAGAAGAAAAGTCACTGTCAGCTGCTGCCCGAAAATTGGGAGTAGATCATGCAACTGTATCTAGAAGAATTGCCCAGCTAGAACAAAACTTAAAACTTAAATTAGTTGATCGTAGACCACGTACCTACATCCTAACTCCTGATGGTGAACGTCTTGCACAGGTGGTTGCTCGTATGATGGAAGAAACTTTTTCAATTGAACGTTTAACTCAGGCTGGTCAGCAAGAAGTGATGGGAAGTGTTTCTATTAGTATGCCTCCTTTAACTGCGGCACATCTCATCATGCCTCATCTGGGCAGATTTTATCGTTATTACCCTCAATTAAAATTGCGTGTGCTCGGTGATGTTCATTATGTTTCTTTACAACATAGTGAGGCTGATATTGCGGTAAGATTTGGCCGTCCTAAAGATGAAAATTTAGTAGCTCGTAAAGTAGGGGAAATACCCTTTGGAATATATGCTAGTCCAAATTATTTGGCTTCAACAGCTCCTGAAAATTATGAATGGATTAGTGTAGAAGTAGGGGGAGTACATGGTCAAAAACAGCAGAAGTTAAAAGAAAGATTAGATCATAAAGAACCCATAATGGTGACCAACCATCCTGAGTTACAGTGGAGAGCTGCATGTGGAGAAGTGGGTTTAGCGGTCTTACCGGATTTTTTAGGCGCTATTAGCAATTTAGTTAGATTACAAGATGATTATCCGATGAGTGCTGAAATTTGGTTAGTTACACATGAAGATTTACGGCATAGTCCAGCTATCCGAGTAGTAATGGATTTTCTTATGTCTTGTTTTGAGCCTTTTAAAGTCTAATCTCTTAATTGCGATCCATTTATATAAAAGCTGCTGGAGTCCGCAGCTTTTATATTTGGATAAAATTTTAAGACAAACTAACTTCTATTCCTTTACGTAAATTAGATTGGTCTTGATCGGAGTTTAAAACAATCTTGGTATACGATTTGGCAAGTATGCGTCGAGCAGCAAAATTAATCGGTTTTTCTAACAACTTTGGTAATTTGATACCTAAAGGATTACTTTCAGTTTGAGACGCTTCTGTCGTGACCCGAGTTCCCATAATATAGTCAAACCAAGGTTTGGTAACGCACCAGTTAGCATTTTGATTGCTCGTCATATGATGATCATAGTGCCAAGGGATACGTTTCTTTGCATATTCTGGGTCTAAATGAGCCTTTGAATGTACACGCCAATAATTCCATAAGCCATAATAAAGCCCGGCAGTAAAAAAGGGTGCTACAGGTAAAAAAATAGTAGCGGCCCCAGCTAACCCAAGCAGAGCTGTTTTTTCGTTATACATTTCAGCATTTTTAAACATTGATTCGGCATAACCTTCATCTTGAAAGCTATTTAAACGAGCACGCTTATGATGCGCGATATGGGTGAAAAAAGGACTATTACGGTACTGACTTGGATATTCATGTAACCAAACTTTATGAAAGTACCATTCAAGACCATTTGCAACAAAAATACCTACAGGGAGTCCGAGCATATTAATCACTTCTCATCAATTATAATTTAAAGCTATTCTAAAAGAAGGAAGTTTTATCTCTTTGACCTAATAGGCAGCAGAATAATTGCCTTTAGAATCAATTTGACTGTTTTTGTTTGCGCTGGCGATATGCGCTTGGAGTTTCACCACTCCAACGTTTAAAAGCCCGTGTAAATGCTGAGGGTTCAGAAAAACCGGTCAAATAAACAATCTGATCAATAGTTTCTTGGGTGTGTGCTAGCAAGCGTCTAGCAAGTTTTTCCCGATGTTGGTTTAAAATTTTCTCATAATTGGTATTTATTGCTTGTAAATCAGCACGCAGAGTACGTGGGTTACGATTTAATTTCTCAGCAATAAATTTTTGATCGAATTCTCCCGATTCGAGTAGCCCATTGCTGAGTAAGCGCTCAATTTCATAAACAAGTTGATGTTTTTCTAAAGTTGATAGTTGTTGTTCAGCAATTGTTTCATGAATTTTTAATAATTCAGGTTCAGCTGCTGGTGATGTTTTATTTAATAATGCACTAGGAAAAATTATAGCGCCTTGATTTGTATTTAAAATTACGGGACAATTCCAAGCTTCTTGATAATCGCTAGCTGAAGCACCTTGTTGATAAGATAAAGTAATTTGACTAGGTCTAAACTCGTTATTTGTAATATATTTAAAAAAATTAAGAAAAATACCAATTCCACACTCAAGGTAATGTCTTACGGGATGTTCAAAACCAGATAATATTGCTTCATCTTCTTTAACTGTTAATTTTAGGTCAAATACATCTGTAAGTATGGCCTGATATCTTAGAGCACGTTGCAAACCCTCACCGAAAGTTGAACTACTCAAAAATAGATATTCAATTACCAAGCCTCTGAAGGGTGGCATTTGCCTACCGACATGTAGACCAATGTCTGTATCCTGGCTAATTTTTTCAGCCGCTGTCCAAAACCGTTGCTGGGTAGAATTATCTCTACGAATATTTTTATCGGGTGGTTGATTGGGTAAATTTACACTTGCAAAAATAGATGCGGCATCTAAACCCATCTTTTGCATAGTCTGATAAGTCATCAATAAAAAAATTCCAGCATCTGAAGAACTTTTTGACATATTTTGATTACAACCATCCCTATAGACTATATGGCGCATTCAATCATGATTTTAGTATTGATGCTATATCCTAGAAATTCATAATATTTTAATTATCAGGAAAGAAACCAGCATCTTCACGTGCTTGCTTTAAAGCTAAGACAAAGCAGGTTAATAAAAGTAAACCTATAAAGAAAAGAAAAAGATCGATCTTACTAATCGCAAAACCTATACTTGTAGCGCCTAGACTTAGTAATAAGATACATAATATTTTCCAAAAAATGAGCATGTTACGTTCTGATAAAAAGTCTAAGGATATTATTTGTAATTGAAGGGGAATTCTAAATTTATTTATGTTTTTTTTATTATAAATTATGTAATTCATTAAAATTTTAATTTTTATGGTTTTAATCTAAATTTATGAAAATAAATGGATTTTTATTTTTTTTAGGCTTAGTGAGTGAATTTTAATTTTTCTTAAAATTAAGTTTTTATTAATTAATAGAATGATAATTCTTTAGAAACACTATAAAATAGTGCTCATGAATTAAATTTATTTTTTTAATTTAGTTAAAACAATATGTTATGTTGGTTATTAGAATATTTGTTAAAAAAAAGACTTGATCTTTAAGCTGTTTTTTGAAATTATAGTCATGCAAATTGTGATCTATTTCCCACAATTTGTATTTCAGGTTAAGTGGTTATCACTAATGCTCATTTGCTATTTTTGCTTATGAGCATTTTTTTATGTGATTTTTTAATAGAACTACAAAGTTCTAAAAATTAGCCTTTTAGTTCCCTTATTAGTATTAAGCTTACTTGATTAGTAGTTTTATAGAGAATATTAATCATATTGAATCGTCACCGTCGCTGTGGCTTTAACCTCACCTGCGGTCACATTGGTAGCGGTCTGATAATAACGAGCAGTTAAAGGAATATCATATTCAACAGTTTGGTTGGAACTCACGCTACCTATATTGAGTTTGGTTGCTTTTTGAATCGGATTATTTGCTCCATTCAGATTCCATAACAGTTCAACACCAACACCGTTAGCTTTTATTGAATTTGCAGCACTGTTGTTAATCACCTGATTATTGGAGGTATCAGAATTATAATCAAAACTTAAGCTGATCGTATTGCTCGTAGCGATACCAGAGTTGTTTTCGCCACCATTACATAAGATCGATAGATTAAAATTCTGTTCCCCTTGGGTTGACCCAATCGCTCTAAAGGCTGATTTCATCACGGTTGGGAGTTGAACTGGCGAATCTACACCACTTTGAATTTCACAAGATGAAGATGCAATAAGAATAGGGGCATTACTTAATACGGTAGTGGTTAAAAATGGGCGATTCTGTTGTCCTGATACGTAATAAGTACTGTAACGGCCTGCGACTAGTGCTCCAGAACCCGTTGTCATGGCAGTTTTAATTACTTCCATAACAAAATATCCAGGGGAAAGTGTATATGTTTGATTAGGGGTTAATGTACGTCTATAAGGATAATATCCTGAAAAATCTGAAGCATCTGCTGCTTCGCGATAAAGACGAATTCCAATACCTGGAATATTGGTTGCATAAACATTATTGCCTATTGGACTAATTGGATAATTTAAGGGGAGAGCTGCAATAATTTGATCACTTGCTCGATTACAAGTGGCGGTAGAATTATTAGGAGATATTGTAAAAGTATTCTTTTGTAAGATCGTTCCTATTGGATCGTTTGGTTTTACTACGATTTTACCTATCGTCATTGGAATATCGACAGTGGTAAATCCTTTACTTAAAGTACAATTTGCATTTGTATGGTTATAAGCAAATAGACTCACCGCTAAAAAACCAATTTTTTTAAAAATATTATTCATTTACAGACTGCCTTTGTCATAATAATTGGTTGGTTGTTATGCTTTATTTGATCCGCTATATCGTATTCAATCTCGCATTTTTCAGTACTCGTATTTCCCCATTTCACATATAAACGGTCATGGATTAAGGGTGTTCGTAAATAAATGCGACTACCTTGTGCGACAATGCCTATTACTTCGTTATTCTGGTTATATACCTGTGCGGCAAAAGGTAGATGTGAACCATCCAATGTTGTTGTACTAATAAAAAGTGCATAACCTTTTTTTGTTGAGAATTGGACTTTAGTGATTGAGCCTGCATAAGGGGCGATACGTAAGCTACTTTCAGCTAGCTCAACTTGTGTAGACATATTTTGCGGGTCAAGGCTAATGTCATTCATACGGTAGGGTGTAACATACGGAATAACGGCATATCCGTTTTTGTTAATACTTAGCCCAGGTGTATTACCGACTTGTGCTCCAGTCGCATCTGGCGCATAGACCAACACCATAGTTTGGGCTTGATCTGGCCCAAACAAAACTCCTTGAGAATGTGCAACAACATTACCACTCAAGCTAAGCATTTCTTGTTGGTATGAATCTGCATGACTGAATGAAGCACCAAGTGTTGTATAGTTAATTTTATAGGTACCATTAATATTTAAGTTGGTTTGATCATGGTCCTGATTAGAAATTGATGCGCCGTAGTTTAAGCGATTTCCTGAAAAGCCACTGAAGCTTAAAATCTGACTGTCGTCACCAATAACATTATTAAAAGTTAGAGAATTTTTCTTAAAATCTAAGGGAAAGGATAGGGACGCTAGGTATTGAGTATCTTGGCCAGCCCGCCCATCAGCTTCGGTAATCTCGCTGCTCATTGCAGATAAACTATAAGTTAAATCTTTAAATTGATTGCTATAACCTAATTGGAACTGTTTATTGGTCTTGGGTTGATTCCAATAATTTATCCATGAACCAACTAGGTAGAAATTTCCCCATTGCTTTGGAAGCACCTGATTTAAAGTAATCTGAAATTCACTTTTTTGTTTGCCTACGGAAAGGCTATCAATATTTTGCTTTTGTAAATCTTGAATTAAAATTGCATCACGCAATTTGAGGTAGTTTTCTGTTGAATAGCGATAAGTCGCTAATGTTAAATTAGTATTTGTTGGGGAAAATAACTTACTGTAGCTTAAACGATAGCTTTGTCCTGTCATTTTAGGTTGATGATCAAACTCAGCTTTTGACTGGGTCGCATCAAAAGAAATAGCTCCAATGGGTGTAGAAAAAGCTGTACCTAGTAAGAGTGAGAGATATTGTTGCGTTGCTTGAACTGCACTGTAAGCTGTGAAGTAATTATTAATTCCCCGTTGATATTTACCTTGTATTAGCCAAGGATTTAGGCCGAGGTTTGAATCTCTAAATTGCCCTAAAGTGAAAGAGTATCGACTCATTTGCGGACGTAGCATTTCGACGACAGAAGCATAGGGAATAGCGAATTTCTGAATTACGCCATTAGATTCAATTACCGAAACTTGTAGCTCGCCTCCAAATCCTGTTGGGTAAAGATCATTAATTTCAAAATTTCCGGGTGGTACCGTTGTTTGATAAATTAAGTTGCCTTGTTGCCTAACCTCGACTTTCGCATTGGTTTTTGCATAACCTCTCACTCTGGGAGCATAACCGAGCATACTGTTTGGAAGCATTCGGTCATCACTTGAAATATTTACGCCGCGATACGGTAAAGAATCGATAAAATCACTATTAGTAAAATAATCGCCTAAAGTCACAACACCATGAATCTGGGGAAAGGCCTTTTGTATATATGTATTTGTTGAAGTATAAGAAGAATTATTGGATTGAGAGCTAGACTGGCTTTGCCATTTCCATTGTCCATTATGGCGAAATTGCCAACTCGCTAAATTTGCTCCAAGATTAGTTCCCATAAAAGCATATGCACTTTCATGTTGGTCGTTAACTATTCGATAAGCAGTCGCGTTATATGTCAAAAAAGCTGCATTAATTCCTCGATCCCAAAGATGTGGATCGATATAGCCCTGTGCATTTTTTTCTAATGTGACTTGGGGGATAGAGATATCAATTCTTAAACGAGAACTATCAAATAAATAAAAAGCATTATCTATCCAATGACCTAGTGCATCACAAGAAAGAGAGGATGTATGAGAATGTTGGCTAAGCACGTCAGCTTTTACACCATATTCTAGTAACATGGTTTCTGTAAAACAGGTTTCAGCATTTACGTTAGGAGAGCTGGCATTAAAGCGCATGCGTCGTTTACCCAACCATTGACCATTAATATAGACATCTAAGCTATATTCACCAGCTAAGATGGGGTTTCCATATTTGAAACGACCAATATCAATTTTTTGTGCATTACCTACTAAAAAATTGCTATCAAATTCTGCTTTTGAGAAACCTGAAACATCAACATTATTTTGTGCATATGCTGCCAAAGGTATAAATAACGCAATACTTGAGGCCACATAACAAGTAAAAGGGCTTTTTAAACATATATAAGGTATAAACCATTTAGACATAGTTTTAGAGCCTATTCATGATAGGTATTTAGGTTTTTTAGTAATACAGTAAGTTTAGAACTTTATTGGATGCTCAACTCTTCCACCGTAATCATTGATATATACAAAGCGCATATCTGATACATTTTTATTTTTAAGTTTTATTTTATCTTCAGAAAAAGGGGCAACCATTAAACCTTGTTGTAACAAGTCTGCTTTATGGCTTTCAGTTCCTTGAAAAATAGAAGTGATAGTGAGGAAAAAGGGAGTCGGGTTCTTTACTACAAGATATTGATCATTTATTTTCCATTGAACTTTTTCACTTAGCTGTTCAATATTTTCTTTTAGATCTATAGGGCGATAAAAGAATTTAATTCTTGAACGAACAGCGAGCTGTAAAAAATTATTAGAAATTGGGGTACTTTGGTCTTGTTGAGTTTTTCCTTCGGGTTTAGGAGGTATATCTAAAACATTAAGCCAGAAAATGGATTCTTGTTGTTGACTTAATTGAGACGAATTAGGTAGAGCTGTAATTCTTAAAGTTTGGCCCTTAGTTGCTTCTACTCGTGAAATCGGGGGAGTAATAATGAAAGGCACATTTGCTTCATCGGGAGTTGATTTTGCATTTCCATCATCAATCCAAGCTTGAACAAGAGACGGAGCTGTGCCGTTATTGCTGAGTTGTAGTGTGATCTCACGTGCATTTGAGGGATAAACGACACGAGTTCCATGCAAAACAATTTCAGTATGACCTGTGGTAGTCAGTGCTACCTGTAGGCAAACTAATCCCCAAAAAAACTTACGACCACGAAAAAGCATGAGCCATATTCTCAATAATGAATAATAGATAGGAGATAGCTTCTATTTAGAAATAGAAGCTTCAGTTTTAA
>Ga0268255_10001241_pt1 | contig 15369 bp, 14 predicted proteins | sample AgamicOrMarz_FD_200256 | JGI IMG/M metagenome (GOLD analysis project Ga0268255, IMG submission 200256) | Agave microbial communities from Guanajuato, Mexico - Or.Ma.rz (v2) (version 3) | ecosystem: Host-associated > Plants > Phyllosphere > Phylloplane/Leaf | place: Guanajuato, Mexico...
ATTGCTTCTGATTCATTGAGAATATCCCTATCGCTGTTCGGTGTTACTTCGTTTAACACTTTAAGAAATACAGTTAAAAAGTCTTTATCGGCAAAAGCTTTAGAAGCCCAATTGCTAATGGTTGTATACTGTTCTTGCAGCTTTTTAATAGTGTCAATATAAAGTTCGTGTTCTTCTGGTGAAATCATTTTCCATCCCCCTGTTTCACTTTAATATACAGTTCACAAAAACTTAAAATTATTTAAGCTTGTGTATCACTACAGTATTATAGCGTACTTTTATTCTCTCTAATCCATACACATACAGCATCGCCTACTTCTGTATCGTTCCATCCCCACTCATTTGCTAGGTGCTTAATACGGTCAGGGAGCATGTTAAAAATAATTTTAACTTGTTCATCAGTTGGTACTTTTCCCATAACATTTATAAAACAATCATGAATTGTATCCATAGTTTGTTGCTTCCCTTCTCTAAACTGTAATTGTTTGCTGGTTCATGTATCCTGTAAATACACTCATTATCTTCTTTTTAAGATTAGAAGCCACGTAAACCTCTCCAACTAAATCGAAGATTTTAATGGAGCATCCCTTATCTTGAATACACCATGACATCTCGCTGATAAATCCCTTCGGGACTTACAGTGCCAAATGTAAAGTAATTAACGAAGACAAAGTTTGGTGAGTTCTTTTTGCCAAATCAGGTACTTTTGCCTGAAAAGACAACCACTTCCTTTCAGAAATGGCTTTTTGGTACGCTCGAATAAAATAACGAGCGCCTATGTTGTAAGATGCGGATAAATCTGCGTGATAGACTTTGCCTGTTTTAAATGTGGCAATGTCTCTTTTATTATTACGTTCTACACGACCAGAACCGTCAAAAGCTAGTTCACTTGTATTTCGTGGGTTAATTCTCGAAATACGCATGCCTTCATAATGAGCCATTTGTGTCACTTTGTTTTGAATAGCTGTCTTGCGCCAGTGACGTAGCTTAAAACGAAGTTTTTTCGCTCCCCAAAAACCTTTTGGGACTCTCATGTTTCCAAGGTATTCAAATACAATGACATCACAGTTAAACTCTTTTGCGAACTGGACAATACGTTGAGACGTATTGTTAATAATGTGTGTTTGAATTCCTTTAATGCGTCGCCAAAAATTTGGAGCTGAAATCCATCCAGAGATAGATTGCGCTTTTCGCAGCTTATTCGTCATACGATACAACCGGTCTTTTTCTTTTGGCTGATTAATAAATCTTCGAGCCAAGACAGTTCCTTTTGCATCAAGAACAGAACAAACTGCTGAATTATTTATACCTAGGTCAACAGCGCAGACCTTCTGGTCTGCCACCTTTGTTTTATTTAGTTTAATATCTTTTTCATACGCAATGGACAAGAAGTATTTCTTACCTATTGCTACAAGCTTAGGGTTACACTCTTTCCAATCTACAACATTCCGTTTCTCTAAATCTTGTTTTTTAAATTGGATGTTTACCCAAACCCAATCGTTTTTGTAAAAAACTTTAATTTCACCCTCACAGTTAGATAGACGGTTGAACATGTTTCCTTTGTACATAACCGGAAACTCCTTGTGAGTTGACTGTAAACGTGGAGGGTTCTTTTTAAAGGTTTTCCCTTCTCTTTCAGTTGCTTGTTTCTCTTCCCACCAATTTTGGTAGTTAGAACGAAAACTACTTACTTTTCCGACCGCAGAAGCAATAGCTGCACGTCTAAAATAAGAGGGAAACTTATAAAAACGCTGGTTAAATTCTTTATATTTAGGTAGAGGATTTGACTTGGTTGTATGAATAAGCTTTTCCACCATCATTACCATATCTTTTGTAGAAAACATACTAATATCACCAAATTCAGCATCAATAACATCAATAATAAATGACAATGCTTGATTATAAATATCGACTGTCTCATCAAAAATACGAGAATGGTTGGTAATTTTGTGTTTGAGTGTTTTAGCTTGTTTCATACGTCAAATTCTCCTTTCCATTTGTTTTATCTACTGGTATGATTATACTAAATATCTAATTAGTTGTAAACAGATAAGGAGTACTATAATGACTGATTTTAAAAGGAATAGACATGCTTTATATAAGTTAACTTACCATTTAGTTGTTGTGACGAAATATGGACATAAATGCATAGATGCAGACATTAAAAATAGACTTGAAGAAATAACTCATAATCTATTTAAAAAGTGGAATTGTGAAGTCATAGAAATAAATGGTGAAGGAGACCACATTCACATTTTATTTGATGCTCCACCTCAAATAAATTTAGCAAATACGATAAATAGTTACAAAACAGTTACCTCACGATATATACGCAAAGAATTTGCAGATAAACTTAAAAAATTCTATTGGAAACCCTACTTTTGGAGCAAAAGTTACATGTTATTAAGCACCGGAGGTGTACCAATAGAAGTAATTAAAGAGTATATAAAAAACCAAGGAACAGAAAAATAAAAAAAACGCCTACACCCCACTAAATCAAAGATTTTGAATGGGAATGCGGCACTTTAATTTCGTTCAAAATTATTGTTTTCATTACAAAGTTAGGTATTTAAATTCTTTTTAAAAACTATTTGTAAAGACAAAAATTGAGGTGAACGATATGCAGTTACCTATACATGTATTATTTAAAGATGAAGTATCAGCACTTTTTAAAGATATCTCTCCTGTCCAACACTTTTGCAAAGGCAATAGCGCCGTTCTTTTATTAGGAGATAATCCGTTATATGTAGCCTTTTCTACATACATTCCAAAAGGCACAGCTACTTCCCTTTCTTCGCTTACTGACTCAATTTCTAGTATGAATACAGAAACAAAGAAAGTACGTATCTCACAAGGTGAATGGGTCGTAGAAAATATATATGGTGTTCACGAACATCAATCTCTTGTTATTGAAAAAATAAAAAAAGGCTTCGGCGTTCACTAAAATCCATTTAAAATATAACACTCATTAAAATGAGTGAGAAAGTGTGAAGATATAAGATTAGCTCGAATTAGCGGATATATGTACCTTAGACCATTTAATACCCTTTTTAATGGAAGAAAAGGAACGTTCATTACACTTTTAATGCGCTATTCATTCCTATAGTCTTATTCGAATTACCTTTTGAAACCTGTGCGAAAATTTCTTGCACAGGTTTTTGGATTTAATACTTTTTAAGTGTATATGTTTTCTTATTTTGGTATTTTCAATTAAGAACATATGTTTTGTCTTGTGAATTTTGTAAGACTAACGAATTTGTTTTTTTAAAAATAGTGTATTTTTAACACTTTTTTTACTTTTCAGTATTTACTAACACATGACTATATGCGTAAAATAATTACATAATAAAGAAATTTTTTCATTTAAATGTTTGTATTTCCAAAATGAATAGTTCTGTGAGAGAAAAGGATTGATGCCCATGAAAAAAGTATTAAGTGCTTTTGCTGCATCTACAATGTTTGCTAGTTTAGTAGGTTGTAGTTCTGATGATACCCTTTCTATGAAAAGCAATGGAGGAGCAAAAGATAATTTATCACCAACTACTACTGTCATTCAAGGTGTGAAAGTGAAGCCTTTAGGTGCTGGTCAACCTGTAGTTTATCTAAAGAAAGGTTCCGCTTCACTTGAAGTAAAAATGAAAAATGCTGCAAAGGACGATGCCTTTTCTGTAGCAATTATGCCCCATCTAGAAGGAGCTGGAACTACTTCAAGTATAGGTGTAGTTTCTGGAACAGGAAACTTTTCAAAAGACACCAAATTTGATGTTCCTAAAAGTGGCTATTATGAAGTAACAGTTGTTGGAGACACCCTACCAACAAACTTTAAAGGAACTTGGAATGCTTCTGTTGAACAAGGTGTAGAAAAAAACAAAGACTACGATAAAACTCTACACATAGCAAGTTTTAAAGAGAAAATAGGCGGGGAATTTCTCTCTTCTAAAAAACCTATTGATGAAAATATAAATGATATAGGATACGTTAGAGATATTGAAGGTTTTAGAGCAATTGACAAAAATACAGCATCTATTTCTTCTACTAATGATGAAGGTAATTTTGAAGAATCTAAGTCTACAAACGGAAAATGGATACTTAAAGAAAAATCTACAGACGATTTAAATAACCTAAGTAAACTCTATTATGATGACCCTAACCTTGAGGAACTAGCAACCGTATCTACTGATAAGGGGTTAGCCACTTTATGTTTAACATTAGGCAAGTATTATCTTGTTTATGCTGATGAAGATTATAAAAATGTTGAGTTAACACCTCAAAAGAAACTGTTAGACTTTTACGAAGAAGTTAAACCTTCTGCTCTATTTTTTGATTCAAAGCAAAACATAATTTATGCTGCTGGTAATATTGACAATAGGAGTGTTTTATATCAATACGATGTAAATAAAAAAGCATTCGTTAAAGATAATAACGGCAAACCACTAACTAAGAAACTGCCAGTTAAAGAAATTGGACCTACAGCTCGTTATGCAAAAGCAAGTGACGGTACTTTTTACATAGCAAACTCCTTAACTAACCAAGATTTTGATGTTGAAGTTGCTGTTTTTAATAAAGACTTTAAATTGTTAGCTAAGCCTATTAAACTAACTTCTATTCCAAACAATTCTTATAGAGGAGATTTTACACTAGCTGCATATAAAAATCGTGTAGACGTTTGGAGTTATTACGATTCCCGTACGTTAAATGGTCTTAATTATAACGAACCCTTAAACGTCGGTTTAAACAAATACACTATTACTCTTGAATAGAATTTGTTTGCCTTAATATAGATATATAGATTAAAAAATAAGTGTGAAGAGGATGAAAAATGTGAAAAAGAAAGTAAGTGCAATTTTATTATCGGGTTTAGTGATTGGAAGTTTAGCTGGGTGTGGTTCCAGCACCTCATCTGTAGATAATGGGGAATCAAAAGTAAAATTAGATGGGGAGACAACGATTGTTAGGTCTAACGGTGTAACACCCTTATTGTCCCCTATTCCTACTGTTTATTTAGAACAAGGAAAAGCTAAAATGGAAGTTCGCGTTAAAAAGTCGGATGATAACACTTCATTTAATAGTTCCGTAATTGAGCACCTGGAAGGTGGAGGAAGCGTATCAAGTCTTACTAGTCTTAGCGGAACTGGCAACTATTCGGACAATGAAGAATTTGATGTTCCAAAAAGTGGCTATTATGACATTGATTCAGCAGGGGGAGACATTCACCGTAATCTCACAGAAAACTCTGGTAAATTTAACGGTAACTGGGAAGTTACCGTTACACAAAAGCCTCAAAAAGATGACAAATACGATAACCGACTTCATATGGCTCTTGTAGACCAATCTGTAGGCGGAGAGATTAAATCTAAACTTACTGATGCATACTCAGGAGAAGGCTATACTGAAGGAGTGAAAGGCTTTAGAGCTAATGGTCAAAACTCCGTATCATTTTTAAATGAAACAGATGATGAGGTTACTAAATCTACCCTAACAGATGCTAAATGGTCTAGCAAAGAGAAAGAAATTAACTCAAATGATTTTTTTGATACACACCCTGATGCAGAAGATATTGAAGAAATTAGAACAAGCATGGGTGGGGCTGAGATAGCAAATTATAATGGTGAATATTACATTGTATTTGACGATACAACAATTAAACCTAAAAAGATTAATATTTCTTCAAAAATCATTGAAGAAGTTACCTCTAATCGAATTTATTGGGATATAGATGCAGATGCCGTTTACCTAGCTGAATATAAAGCAGTGGACAAAGATGGTGATGGCTCCAAAGAAACAGCTTCATGGTACTTAAATAAATATGATATTAAAAAGAATAAATACATTTTAAACGACAAAAACAAGAAATCTCTTGTTAAACTACCATTCGACCCTGAAGACGCAAACTATGCGACTGATGAAAATGGCAACCTTTTCGTTGTAAACGGGAGTGCTCCTAATAGCTATGAAATTGAAGCCGTGGCATTTAATAAAGACTTTAAACAAATTACTGAGGTTGTTAAATTAGATACGCCTTATGCGGATAAAGATAAAACCATCGCTATAGCAGCTTACGACAATCGCCTAGACATATGGAGTATGTATGATGCTCGTGTTCTAACAAACCTAGATTATAACAACCCACTTAACATTGGGGTTAACCGCTACACACTTACATTAGAGTAGTATATTTTAAACACATAGACTTTAAATCTTAATGTCTATGTGTTTTTATATATGGAAAGGAAAATGCATATATGAAAGATTTTGTAGCAGAAAGAGAACTATTATTTAAAGAACGAAAAGATAACTTATACCATGCTCTTTACCCTTATATTGCTTACAACAAAGAAGCTCTTTACTTATTTAGTCTAATACAGAATTTGTCCATAACTGGCAAAGAAATCACCTATCCGCTAACTAATGAATACTGTGAAAGGCTCCTCAACTCTAAATGCGAACAAGAAATAGTTTCAATCCTAATTGAAATTATAGACGTGCAAAACGAACACGACTTTGTTTATTTTAAAGATTTACTTCAAAATTTAGAATTCAGCAATGCAGATATATTTAATTATTTACGTCTAGCGACTAAAAACTTAGACGCTCTTGAACCCAACCCCTATCAGCCAAATGTAGAGTTCATTTTGAAACAAATAAAAAGAAAGCGTGACGAAGTTCAATTGACTTATAACGGTGCAATAGAAAAAATTGAGAACTGGCTAAATAACAACTCATAAAAGACCAACTAATAGTAAAGGAGTATTTTAAATTCGGGGAGACCCCTCAAAAGATAACTATAGGCAAATACTTATGATGCCATGTAATATTTTTATTAATAAAAAAGCATACAAGTAAACTCTGTGCATTAACTGTACAGAGTTTTTCTACATTATCTAATTAAACTTATATACTTCGGGTTCTTTTTTATCCTTATCACCTTTAACATGTGGTTTAACCCACACTTCCTTACCATCTTTTAATTTACGCCAATGCCCTCGAACTCCCCACGTTTCTTTCATTCTTTTATAGTTTCTTTTTTCTTCTTCAGACACCGGTTTATCAACTATATCCACTATATATTTCGTGTACACAATAGGTCTTGCGCTTTTCTTCTTACCTTGTTTACTTTTTTTAGTTTTAGTAGTTCTAACTGTTTCCTGGCTTACACGTTCTTTTACATCTTGGTACATTTCCATATAGTTCATTAAAGCAATATGTGCAGTAGTCATTTTATCTACAAATGACATAACATTTTCTTTAGTTAACCCAATTTTGTTAAACCGGTTTATTTCTACATCGCTTTTATTTATCGAGAAATACCTTGTTACTTTAATCAACCATTCCAACTCATTAGTATCTAATCGTTTTCTCAAAACTTCATAATAAACTGTATCATCGTTTATTTGTTTAAAGTATAATCTACTTTCTTTACTGGACATGGGTCTATTTTTATATGATTCGTCTAATAATACCAAATCTGACTCATTATAAAAGGTCTGTATAATTACCCCTTCATCTAACACAGGTGAAAACTCATTAAATGCGCCTTCATGTATGTTAATCCACCAATTATTCAACTTTTGAATATCGTTGCCAGTCATAAAGATTTTGTCTACTCTATCCATACTCACTAGTCTCAACCCCTAAAAGTGTGTCATTTCAGTTAAGATTTTACCATGTACATCCAATAGTTAGCTATAAACAAGTATGTATGATTTTTATAATTATACCTATTAATTACTTCTCAGGTGTTTGCACATGAACTGTTTAAATATGCTTATTTTTAATCCTAGCATTTTTGGGGTCACACTAAAATTAAACCTAACACTTTTAGGGGAAATGTCTTAAATACTTCCCTATTTTTAAGACTCAGACATTTACTATACTATATATCCTAAAGTTATATTACTTATTTTTTTAAATTCACACCAATTTTGCTAGGTTTAATAAATAAAAAAACACAGCAACGTTTGCTATGTTCTATGTAAGTTTCCATTAAGCTGCTTACTTGTTTTTTGAAAATTAAATTTTCTAATTAAACCTAGCATTTTTAGTGCGATTTATATATATAGACCATTTACCCTAACACTTTTGGTGTAAACCTAACATTTTTATTTTTGCCCTGAATGTAAACCTAGCATTTTTAGGGTGGTGCTCATATATAGACCGCCTACCCTAACACTTTTGGTGTTATTTATTAGGTTTTATTATTCATCCTGGCACTTTTAGGGTGGAATTTATAAGGTAAACCTAGCACTTTTAGGGTTTTTACTTTTTTACATACTAAAACCTAGCATTTTTAGTGTAATTCGCGCTTTGGCTCACCGAAAATTGACAACAAATATGATTTATTGCTGTCCTAATTGCCGGTTCCTTTTGGCACTTTATTTTTCACACCAATTTTGCTAGGTTTTTTTAGGTAACATTTTCGTTCTTACACCAATTTTGCTAGGTTTGTTAAACCTTTTTAAGGCATCACATTCTTGACCTTGATTTGTTAGGTTTTGACTGATTTGTTAAAATAGCTTCATCTATTCTTTCGACAATTTCTTTGCCTTTATTCATCCAAATATCCTCAGCTTCCTCTTTAGAAATACTTAGTTCTTTTTCTAATAGTGGAATGCATTCATCCATTACTAACCAATCAGGCACTAATGTCTTATTAGTCTTATAATTTTCTATAATAGATTGAATAACAAGTTCAGTTTTATCTTCAACTGTCATGTTATTTATTTGAGCTTCTTTCGCTTTAGCCTTCTTCTTCTTAGCTAGCAAAATAGAACTTATATATCCGTAGTAATTTTTAATATTGTTCTTTCCTTTTACTTCTTCTACTGCTTCTTCAACTAAACCTTCCCCGTACTTAACCCATTTTTCTATTAAGTAATCATCTATAAAAATACCTTGTTTTTTTAATTTGCTTCGAATATGACTAACAAATATGTTTTCTTTAGACGTGTCTTCAATTACTTCGCCTTCAATTACTTCTGGTTCATTATTTACTTCTGGTTCTTCAAATAATTCTAATTGTTCATTCTTGTAATTGCTTTTAATGAAAAAGTCAATTGCTACTACTTTTCTTCCCTCTTTTACCTCTTCATATTCAAATGACAACTTGGTCTTTTTATTCAATTCACTGTGAGCCTTCTTAAGGACCCTCTGCTTCATTGCGGAGTATTCCGAATACTTATCCCTTATTCCAAGCATACGACGCAAATCATCAATTTTCATGCGTCTGTAGCCTATCTTTTCGTATTGTTTTAATAACTCAAACAATCTTAGCGAGTATGCACTCTTTAAAGGCGTAATAACCTCAAACGGATAGTTAGTAAAGGTTTGCTCCAGCTGTAGTAATAAGTCTTTGATGTGATGGTTAAACGAAATATGTACTACACCCTTTTGATAAACAATAGCAGAAAACCAAGGAAAATACCCGATTGCCTCTTTAGATTTTACTTTTATCCTTTTCTTTGAGAGCTCGTCCGCTATTTTTTCTACTTCCTTATAATAGTTACCACCTTTTACGTTAGCTGCTTTTACAAACTCCTTAACATCAAACGAATAATCAGGAAATTGCGTGTCATTAAGCTTAATTTTACTTATCGCATACTTAATAATTTTATGCTCATTAGCGCTTAAGTCCATATCATAATAAGCTTCAATTAAGTTGTTATGCTGCACTACGAGAGCAGCTCCTGGCTTCTTTTCCATACTATTATCCTTTCTAAGTAGATTAATTAAATTATTACATATCTAACCTACTTATAAAAGACATAAACCTTATATTTTCGACACTCTTAAAATACTTGTATTTTAAAATACACCTTTCCGCTTTTACACCAATTTTGCTAGGTTAACATTTCCTCCCCCTCATATTCGTTTCTTGCACCAAAAATGCTAGGGTTTAGGTTTACAATCACTTTTATTACTTTCACCCCAAAAACGTTAGGTTTCTACAAATTACATATTTTATTCTCTTACACCAAAATTGCTAGGTTTAAATGTATTACGGTTGATTAAACCAAAAATGCTAGGTTCAATATATAAACGTTTTCCTTCTTCATGCACTAATTTCGCTAGGTTTTATAGTGTTATTTACCTTTGTCTGTAGCCCTATTTAATATTTACAGTGAATTCTGCCTTATATTATTCACCCTAAAAACGTTAGGTTTTACACCAATTCTGCTAGGTTAATAAATCTCACCCTAAAAATGCTAGGTTACGCACCAAAAACGTTAGGTTAATGCCACCAAAAATGCTAGGTTTTACACCAAAAATGCTATCTTTTAAACCAATTCTGCTAGGTTTTACACCAAAAATGCTAGGTTTAGACCTTCTAAACCCTTATGTACCAAGGGTTCTAGGCTTCCGAAAACAATAAAACATTAAATATTTAAAAGTAGTTAGTAAAAGAACAAAACAAGTGTGTTGTTTAGTATATGTAATTAGATTTAAATTATTCTTATATGAAATCAAAATATACGTTTTAACCCTAGCAATTTTAGTGTAAATATAATTAATATTTACACCCAACGTTTTTGGGGTGAAATTTGGTCAAGTTGCTTATAAATATATGTATTTCCTTACCTAAATAGTATAAATTGTAAATAATAAAGATATATAGTATAACTATCTAGTGGATATCATTTCATGGGGAGGAATTAAAATGTATTTTTCACTAAATGCTACAAAGACAATATTAGGCATGGATGGAAGTTTTCGTTTACAACAAGATGGTACTTGGGTTGAAAAGAGAGACTTTACGAAGTTTGACAATAACGATATGTTATTTAACTCTTTTACAGAAACTCAGACATGGCTTGAACAAAATCGCAATATTGCCATCAACGGAGAAATCTCTAATCCTTCTTCTGAAGAAAGAGTTACTGATTTGTTTTCAAGAAGTTTCCACTTTGATGTTATTTGCCATCGAACAGAATCGCCATTAAATCCTGTACCAAGTATTGAACAACTCCGAGATGTCTTGGTAAATGGAGATGATTCTACTTCTAATACATTAATCATTGATTTTAACGGGCATTTTAATCTAGTACCACGCAGAAGCCAAGAGCCACTACGCGTAAAGAACTATGCCGTTAAATATGAGACCTTCCAAGCAGGCAATGGATATGTAGGAAGCAGTAGCAATTTACTTCATTTAGAGCAAACGTATCAATCGGTTCTTGAACATTGGTTACTTCATTTAGAATCTGGAAAGCAACTTTATGCTGACTATGCAGAAAACAAGCAATCAGTTGAACAACTTATCGAAGCAATTAATGAGCACGTACTACAGTTTTCATGAGATAGAGGACACGTTAATAAAAAACGTGTCCTCTTCTTAGTTTGTATTAAACTCAGTATAGGCTTTATTAAACATAGCAGTTAGTATTTTTTGATACTCTTTTACCTGCTCTTTATCTATTCTTAGTCTAATTTCGTTATCTTTTACCTCATAATCGATGCTGCTATTATCTAATTCTTTAAGAATAACTGATTTATCTTCTAGCAAGACAAATACATTTACAAAGTTTTTTCTTGGTTTAAACCGAACAAAATTGGTTTTTACTCCATTTTTCTCTACTATAACTTCTCTTTTATTAAATTTTAAACTCAAGTCTTTACTTAACGGCTTTAAAAAGGTAGATAATAATTCATCTACCATTTCTAAACTTCTTTTACTTGCTTTCTTTTCCCAATACTCCTTACTAGCAGGAATCGGTTTTTCATCAGTTTCATTAATAGTTAAATGTGTTTCATCTAGTACCTTGGTAAAGTGCAGCCCTACTTTACCATCAATTTCAAGTGCATTCATTTGTATTGCTATAAGAGGTATATTACGGTTAAACAAACTAATAACGTTTAAGAATCTACTTGTTATATCCTCAGCAACTATAACAGCTATGTGTTGATACTGGGGAAACCTCTTTTGTTCGATGTCCCAATACTCAATAGTACGGATGATATGACTTTCATCCGTTTTACCGAGCTGCAATTCCACAGTATATCTTTTATTTTCATCATTACTATCTTCTAAAAGCAAATCTAATCGTCCAGCTTTAGCTTGTTTTCTTTCCTTATCCCTTACATCTAACTCCCCTAATCCCAAAATTGTTGGGTTTTCAACAATTCGGTCCTGAACCCATTTTTCATTTAAGGTAGCATGTGATTTTAAGTCCAATTTATTAAATTCGATGTATTTCAATTCCACTAACACTCCTCTTGATAACGGGCTTATATTACAAGTTAAAATCTTTTTTTACGCCCTCAATTTCAGTTATGGATAAATTAGTTTTTTCTTTAATAAGCTCTATATCTTTTCCTTCTTTTATCATTTTCACAACCAGTCTTGCTAATTTAATACCTTGCCTCTTCATTTCTTCATCCCGTTCTCTTTGAAACTTTTCAAATATATCCCTCATTTTAATGCCTCCACCATTGTTGTTTGGATTTTAAATCTTAAGCAATGAATCTTTATCCTTATAAAACTTTACTTTATGCTTTTCTGCATAGTATCCCATAATTCCTCTTATACTAAACTGCTGAATAGTATGAAAGACTAACTTAGATGTATCTACAGGTTCTCATCTCCCACGGGGAGGCACAGTTACATGAACGTTCTTAGAGTCTTTATAGTACCTATATAATTCAGAAGATAGTTCTACTAAGAAACCAGGATTTCTTTCATCTTTCCCTTTTTCTTATTAGTTAGTTTAAACAATCTACGTTACAAGTAAAACTTACGAAATTAGATTAACAGATTTATAAGTGAACCTTTAGTGCAAAAATAAAACGCAAAGACTATTTGGTATTAACCTCTTCCTTCATTAGCTATAATAGGTTTATATATTGCTCTAAGGAGGATTTGATAAGTTGAAAGTAGAATTTAATGGACATTTTACAAAAGAAGAACTTTTAGACAAATTGGATACGTTACTTGATAAGCTCTTATATGCAGTTAATAAAAGTAGTTCTTCTCCACTTAAAATAGATAGCCCAATTCTTGATTTTCATCTGGTTAACGAAAAAGGTGTAAAGCAAGATATTCTTGATTCAAACGGGAACTCATTAGTTGCCCATATTACAGCTGAAACAGATAATTATGCGGTTATAAACTTGGATGTTGCTAAAGCTAATTTAGAAAACACTCCTCTAAAAGAACAAGATATCAATGAATGGATGGTCGTTGAAAGAAATGGATTAGACTGTCCAGACTATATATGGAATGAATTAGAACTAGTGGGATATCTTTTAACACCATCACCAACTAACAACTATCCAAGAGTCTTTTCAGTTGAACAATTTTGCAAGAACCACGACATTAAGGTTGTTAGTAAAAGGTACTCAAATGAATACGTTGATATAAAAGAAGCTGAAAAATTACTTGGAGGACAAGCTAAACATTTAGCTTGTGCTAAATTATATTTAGCGGAGGATAAAATCGTTGAATTATTTGACATTGTGGACATTGCCGCTTTACTAGGTATTAACTATACTCCATATAAAAATATTTCATATCCAGTAATTACAGAAGAACAAATGCTGGGCATTCCTAGAGATTTATATGAGCATGAATCTTTAGGCAAAACGTACTGTACCGTAACGGACCCTTATCCTCACTGGGAGTTTACATGTATATTCAATATTGAGGAGATATTAAGCAACAATCAATTAAACCTATTTACATCTGAAGAGATTCAAAACAAGAGGTATACTGAGTTACTTCGTCAAACTGACTTACAAGTATTCCCCAAAAAATTAGAGATTAAAAACAATATTGAGATGATTGGATATGAACTATCTAGTCCTCACAATTACTTTAAACCTATTTATAATCTTGACGATTTTTTAAAAAGAACATTGCCGCTTATTTCTGAGGAAGAATTAGCTAAGTATCCAATTGCATCTGTGCAATGTTTGAGAAAGCTTAAAACGAACTCCAAAAAGTTAGGTATTAATTTTGAGGATACAGAGATTATTGGAACAACCAAGGATAACCTTTTAGTATTCAATAACAACATGCCAGATGCTTTTAAAGAAATTATAGAAACGTGCGTATCACCAATTAATTAACAGCAAAATTAATGCTCTTTTTGAAACTTGGCTATATATAAGCTTTAATTATTATAATAGAACAAGAAGAGCAAGAGCTATCTAAAAGATAACTCTTGCTCTTCTTGTATCAATTTAAAACTTTACCGCTACTTGTAATGCTTCATCTTCTTCTAACATGTCTCTTAACAGCGACACTATTTCTAGAAGATTATCCGTTGTTGAAAGTTGTATTTCACAGCATTCACCGTTCCAGAACTTCCAAACACCACTTGAGCGTGTTATAACATTATGCAAACGAATATCTTCTCTTACTTGTTCATCATTTTTCATGACAACTAAGTTTACGCTCTTTTTTCGGAATTTAAAATGTGCTATCCTTCTTTTATTTCTAATGATTGATAAATAGTGTTTTGTAGGATGAAACAAAGTATCAGGGTAAGCATGTAGAACCCCATTTTTAATGAAACTGTATACCTCTTTTACATTTTCATTTACTTTATCTAAATGAAAACTTTCTGTAGGCACAGAGACTACCTCATCTTCTTCCTCTTCTATATCCATTGCAGAGTACTCTACATTCTCAAATTCAGGTTCTAGCTTGTAGATACAGTCTAAACCATTGGTATACTTATTTAACTCCATAATCTTAACTGTCTCGCTCCACTCAGCGTATGTTCCCATAATGTCAGGCAATTCTTTCATTTCACTATCAATGACAATTAAGATGTTTTGGTTTGTTTCGACAGCATCCTTAATGTATTTATATAACTCTCTACCTTGCAAAAATACATCAAACTGTGCTCTAATCTCACTATTTTCATTAACAATTGCATATAACTTGTTAACTAACTCGTTTTGGCTCTTGCTATTTCGGAAAAAAGAGAAGAATTTCGTAATTTGCGGAAAGATGTGTCCATGAAAGCTATGGCTACTTAGTTCTATTTCTACAATATAAAATGCAGGATTCTCAACATCAGACAAATCAAATAAGAATCCGTCTGGAATGCTTCCTCCTAAAGCTCTTGCTTCTATTTTTCTTTTGGCATCGATATAAATAGCGTTACTACCAAAAAACATTTTTGAATTGTTTACTACGTCCTCTTCTAGTTCACTTTCTAATCGATAGATAAACTCCAAATATCTTTTGTTATTATAATAAACACCCACCAGCGTCACCCCATTAACTATTTTTTCTACACTTTAAATAGTAAGTCTTTTTTCACAAAATTACCATTACGGCATTATTTTAGTTTTATTACGCTTAATTAACTTTGAACGAATAATGCATGAAAAAACTACTTTTTTAGATAAAGCAACAAAAAAGAG
>Ga0268255_10001242_pt1 | contig 15366 bp, 16 predicted proteins | sample AgamicOrMarz_FD_200256 | JGI IMG/M metagenome (GOLD analysis project Ga0268255, IMG submission 200256) | Agave microbial communities from Guanajuato, Mexico - Or.Ma.rz (v2) (version 3) | ecosystem: Host-associated > Plants > Phyllosphere > Phylloplane/Leaf | place: Guanajuato, Mexico...
TCCGACTTTAGCGCGTTTTGGTGGACCCTTATTCCAGCATTTAGAATATATCGGTTCATTTTTAATTATTAGTATTATCTCATTTGTGGCAATGGGAATTTTATCTAGCCTACATATTGCCGATACCGTTGAACAAAAGTCTGACTTTACTGCTGGTCGCCCATGGCAACAGATTGTCTTTCAACCGACCTATTTGGTTGCGTTATTTGGCGCAGTAACAGGCTACGGCATCATGATTTTAGGTATGACCGCAACCCCCATTGCTATGCGACATTCACATCACGAACTTGGATCAATTACCACCGTCATTCAGCTACATGTGCTTGGTATGTTCCTACCTTCATTCTTTACTGGAAATTTAATTGCACGTTTTGGGGTAATTAAAATCATGTTTGCAGGTCTTTTATTATTTGCTTGCTACATTGGGTTTACTCTCTCAGGTATTCAGTTCGCATCTTTTGCTATTTCTTTAATTCTATTAGGCGTGGGTTGGAACTTTTTATTTATTGGCAGTACTTCTTTACTCACAGGAACCTATTCCGTGGCTGAAAAAGCCAAAGCTCAAGCCATTAACGATATGACGGTTTTTGTTGTCGGTTTGATTTGTTCGTTTAGTGCAGGTGCTTTACTAGATTTATTTGGTTGGAAAGCAATGAATATGGCGTTAATACCATGGTTAGTGATTGCCGCAGCTTCTCTCTTCTGGCTAAGCCAAAAAAGAGAAAAGCAGTTTGTTTAAATTCTTTTTAACGCGGTTTGCTCAATAGCCATTCGAGATTTTGACGGACCGCAGGCCACTCATGTTTCAAAATGCTATAAACATGAGTGTCCCTCAAAATATCATCTTTCACAATTTGATGGCTTCTTAGCACACCATCGAGCTTTGCACCTAAACGTACAATCGCGGCTTGACTTTGAACATTTAAAGAAGAAGTACGTAATTCAACCGCAATACAGTTTAAAGTCTCAAATGCGTGGGCCAGCAATAGCTTTTTACACTCCGTATTTACAGGTGAACGCTGTGCAGATTTTCTGTACCACGTCGAACCAATTTCTACACGGCGATGTGCTTCTTCAATATGCATGAGAGTTGTCATGCCCAACGCCCGACCTGTTTTTCGGTCTTCAATATAAAAAGGCAACATAGAACCAGATTTTTGCAAATCAAGACGTCTTTCAATTTCAGCAGTCATCTGTTCAGGTCTTGGCACACGGGTATACCAAAGATTATAGAGTTCCCCATCACAAACGGCCTCTTTGAGCGCTTCAGCCTGAGTTACATCTAGCGGTTTTAAAATAACGTGTTCACCCACTAACTCAACAGGTGTAGTCAAAGACATCTTTATCTCCTCAATTGATATTAAAATTTTATGTTTTCAAAATTATTTATTTAACTCAGCCACACTGTACATGGCATTCGCTATAGTTTGATGACCAGACTTCGATAGGCCATCTGCCGCGCCTAAAATGTCACGGCGTTCTTTGTTTTGCCCAAGTTTTGTTTTTCCTTGCAGCTTAGTAATTTCAATTTCTATTCCCACAATCGCCTTTAACATTGGTTCAAGATAGTCCGTTGGTGCATCAGACATTTTCCATGGTTCAGGTTGAGATGCCTCATGGGTACGGGTTAAACGAGCTACAACACCACGAACATAGCGTTCATCATCTCGAATCGTCACTTTGCCATAAGCATGCACAACCCTATAGTTCCACGTCGGTACTTGTCTGTGCTGTTCATGTTTGGATGGGTACCAGTTTGGTGAAATATAAGCATCTCCTGCCTGAAACACGACGAGTACCTCATCTCCATTTTTAATGTCCTGCCAAACAGAATTACTTCGAGACACATGCGCATGTAGCATACCCAAGTCCCCTTCCTTTGCCAGCAATTCAAATGGAAGATGATTTGCATCTAAGCCATTACTTCCATGAGTAAAAAGCACCCCAAATGGATATTCTGTAATAAGAGAATGCAACACTTCCAACCGGTTTTCTGCAAAATCATCAGGGATATACATGACTCAAGACCTCGCTGTAAATATCAGGGTTATTTATATTTTGTGTTGTAAATTTTCTGGTTTCTGTGGTTTATTAAAAAGAACCACTTTGTATTTTTTTAAGTAGACCAGAATTATGGCAAGAATGGCAAAAGTTGTTGAACTTCCGTCTATTGCAAAGATTGATAAAAGCCAAGGAAAGATTAGTGCTCAACTGACCCAAGCTTTACGCGAAGCTGTACAAAGTGGTGATTTACAGCCTGGCGATCCGTTGCCTTCTTCACGCGAATTGGCTTTAACATTAGGTGTCGCTCGCGGAACCATTATTGAAGCTTATGATCAGCTTTTAGCTGAAGGTGTGTTTGACTCTCAACCACGAACTGGCACTTATGTATCTCATGCTTTAGTTAAAAAAACTACACCGCAACATTCTCAAAAAGAAAATAAACCTAACTCGATATCTTTGACCAAATCGGCACGTTCTTATGCCGAGGTACTCAAAGAATTTAAACCACTTCCTCATGTTCCTTTTGCAGTATCTGTCCCCGTCGGTCGTACTCAACCAAGTGATATCTGGCGTAAGTTTGGCAATAAATTTAGATCACGAGGTGCAGGTGCTCCTTCGGGTTATGGCGAGCCGCAAGGTGTGTTATCACTCAGAGTTGCTATAGCCGACTATGTACGCCGATCACGCTCTGTACACTGCGAACCTGACCAAATTGTGATTACACCCGGCATTCAGCAATCACTTTATATTTGCAGCCAGATTTTATTTGAAGCAAAAGATGAAGTTTGGGTTGAAGATCCAGCTTATCGGGGTACCACAGCTATTTTTGAACATGCTGTACAAAACATTCGTATGGTGCGTGTTCCTGTCGATGAAGAAGGCATTCAGGTTGATACTGGCATTAAGCTTGCAAAACATGCACGTGCTGCTTTTGTGACGCCATCTCATCAATACCCACTTGGTATGCCAATGAGTCTAGCAAGACGTACGGCTTTATTGGCTTGGGCAAAACAGCAAAATGCATGGATCATTGAAGATGATTATGACAGTGAACTTCGCTATAACGGACAGCCCTTCCCATCTTTACAAGGCATGGCACCCGACCAAGTCATTTATCTTGGGACTTTTAGTAAAGTGTTATTTCCGTCACTTAGACTTGGCTATGCAATATTGCCTAAAGAATTGGTGGCTCCTTTTTGTGGGCTTAGAGTCTTAATTGATCGGCACCCGCCTGCTGCCGACCAGCATGTTTTAGCTGCTTTTATTCAAGAAGGTTATTTAGAGCGACATATTCGACGGACTCGAAATGTCTATGCAGAAGTTCGAGAATACATTATTGGCTTGATTGAAAAACACATCCCTCAAGAACTGGCTTGGTTACAGCCGGGCGATCAAGGCATGCATATGGTGTTATGGCTTGCTCATCATATTAATGATATTGACGTTGCAAGCTCGGCAGTCGATGCAGGTATTGCCATTAAAGCAATTTCACCGACATTTTCAAAAGAACAGCAACGTCCGGGTCTGATTGTCGGTTTAGGCGATTTTGAACCTGAGCTGATGAAACAAGCCATTAAAAAACTATCAAACATTATTCAACAACATGCCAAGCCCACATCGGGAAACCTACAGCACCAACCATAGATGAATCGCAAATGGTCCAATTAATACCATTAAAATACCGGCAATAACCATAGTCAAACTAGCAATTACACCTTCTTCACTATTGCGCTGCTGTGCTCTAACTGTACCAAAACCATGGGCTGCATTACCGAAGGCTGCCCCATTGGCTACATTAGAACGGATTTTAGTAATTGCTAAAATCGCATCGCCGCAGATCATACCAACCAAACCTGTAATAACCGTAAATAGAGAAACCAATGCTGCCGAACCGTGAATATCTTCCGCTAAAATCATGGCAAATGGTGTTGAAATAGAACGGGCCATTAAACTGTTGGTCACTTCAGGGCTAAAATGGAACCACTGTGCCATTTCATAGGCAGACATCACACCTACACTCATGCCGACAATAATCGCAATCGAGAGAACCCCGAGGTTTTTACGAATCGTTTCCCGATAGCGATAAATCGGTACAGCAAAAGCAACCGTTGCAGGCCCTAATAAATTCACAATCCACTGGGTATCTTCTGCATAAGTTTGATATGAAATTCCAAAAATCGTCATCAAAATAATGGTAAGTACAGGCACACTAATTGCGGGTGATAACCAAAGTTTTGGATTTTTCTGATAGATCCGCTTTGCCACAACATAGGCTGCCAAAGTCCAGATCAGACAAAGAATTGACCAAATATTCATGTCGTTTGCTCTTTAGATATGCTTATGTTGAAGACGTTTTCGAGCCTGTAAATAAGCTTTCAAACGATTGTAATAGTGAATGGTCAGACACGTACTGAGCATGACCGAAATGGTCCCAACTGCAATGCTCAAGACAATTTGCCACCCTTCAGTCATAAACAAGGTTTTATACTGAACTACGGCGACCACAACAGGCACAAAAAACAGCAACAGTTCACCTAAAACAACAGTTGCTCCCATTGCCACCTGATCCATTTTGATAATTTTAAAGAACAGGCATAAAAGCAATAAAAACATCCCTAAAATGCCTGCCGACACAGGCACACCGAGTTTTTGATGTAAGAGATATCCTACCCACCAAAATCCAGCCAAAATCAAAATTTGTTTAACTAAAATTAAAAATGAAGGTTGTGTGGGTGTTCCCGAAGCAGATTCAGTACTCATTTTGCGAAATTAAATGGTTAACTACACTATTATGCTATCTTGGTTAAAGCTGCTAAATATGAATTATTCATGTTAAAATTATTCAAAAATGGAATAATCTATTCTTTATTATGCTTTCTCTAAAATCATTACAATGCTTCGTTACACTGGTAAAAACTAAAAGCTTTACCCGTGCTGCTGACGAGTTATATCTGACTCAGCCCACCATTAGTAAAATAATACAACAGCTTGAAGAACAGCTTCAGGTCCAACTTTTGGTCAAACCTGAGCACGGCCGAAAAAGACAAATTGAATTAACCCAAATTGGAGAACGCATTTATCAACATGCAGTCGAGCTTCTTCAGGCAGAACAGAACATCTTTCTTGAGATAGAAAATTATCAACAATTAAAAACAGGGACTTTAAAACTTGGCGTTCCGCCTTTAGGTTCGCAGCTTCTAACGACTGCCCTGTTTGATTATCACCAACAGTGGCCTGATATTGAATTGGCTTTTATGGAAGTGGGTTCACGTGGTATTGAACAAGCTTTGCTTAACAATGAACTAGACGTTGGCGTTTTATTGCAGCCTTTTGATACGCAAATTTTCAATAGCATTGAGCTATGTAACTACCCTTTAATGGTTCTTTTACGTCGTGATGCCACTTGGGCAACCCGTAAAAAAATAAATCTAGAAGAGCTACAACACCAATCATTTTTAATGTTTCCTGAAAATTTCTCTTTAAACAGTATTATTCTCGATGCATGTAAACAGCATGGTTTTTACCCAACCATTGCTTGCCGTACCAGCCAATGGCATCTTCTGGCAGACATGGTGTTACAACGTATGGGGATCGCACTTCTTCCTCAATATTATACCGATATGCTTGACCCTAGTTTATTTGCAGCAGTACCACTCGAAAAACCAAATATTCAATGGCACTTAGTCATGGCTTGGAAAAAGAATCTTCCTGCCTCACCAGCAGTTCAAGCTTGGCTCAGCATTGTTCGCCAACATTTTCAGCACATTAAAGCTTAATTTAAAAACCGATAAAGCTTTTCCACAAAAAAGCTACCCAATCTTGGCTTAGCTCACTTAGACTAGATCGCATCTGTTTTATGACATGGACAATAACAATGAATAATGAACATTTTAAGCTGTACACAGATTCACAATTTCTAAGTCCCTATGCGTTTACAGTTTTTGTAGGGCTACATGAAAAACAAATTCCATTTGAAATAGCAACTATCAACTTAGACCAGCAAGGCCAGTTTGAAAAATCTTATGTAGAAAAGTCATTAACTGCCAAAGTGCCTGTACTCGAGCATAATGATTTTGCCTTATCAGAATCTTCTGCCATTTTGGAATATCTTGAAGAGCTTTATCCAAACACATCTATTTATCCAAAAGATATTCAAGCACGCGCAAGAGCACGACAAATTCAAGCATGGCTCCGATCAGACTTAGTGGCTCTAAGAACTGAACGACCAACCGATGTTATTTTTATTCAGCCCAAGTCCACTCCACTTTCAGAGGAAGGTCAAAAAGCAGCAGAAAAACTGTTCTTTGTTGCAGAAAAACTTCTTGCCTCGAACGCCGAATTTCTTTTTGGTTCATGGAGCATTGTGGATGCTGAACTTGCCCTGATGTTGCAACGCCTTATTCAAAACGGCGATGCTGTACCAGAACGGCTGAAAAACTATGCACTGCAACAATGGCAACGGCCGAGCATAAAAAAATGGCTTGCCTTGCGACATAACTAATCCCCTATATTTACACCAAACATGAGATAAAAAATGAGTGATTCAAACTATACTCCTCCACAAGTTTGGCAATGGACTGGAGAAAAAACCGATTTAAACCAACCTACTTCAGGTTCGCGTTATGAACATACACTTCCAGTAGGGAAACATCCGCTCCAGCTCTACTCTTTAGCAACGCCTAATGGTCAAAAAGTCACGATTTTGCTAGAAGAGCTTTTAGCATTAGGACATCAAGATGCTGAATATGATGCTTGGCTCATCAAAATTGGTGAAGGACAGCAATTTGGCAGCGGTTTTGTAGAAATTAATCCAAACTCTAAAATTCCAGCATTGGTTGACCATAGCCAGAACCCGCCATTAAGAGTGTTTGAGTCTGGTTCAATTTTGCTTTACTTGGCTGAAAAGTTTAAAGCTTTCATTCCAACAGATATTGCTGCACGTACTGAATGTCTCAATTGGCTATTTTGGCAAATGGGTAGCGCGCCATATTTAGGCGGTGGTTTTGGGCATTTTTATGCCTATGCCCCTGTTAAAATCAAATATGCGATTAACCGCTTCGCCATGGAAACAAAACGCTTACTTGATGTGTTAGATCAACATCTAGCAAAGCATGAATATTTGGCAGGCTCTGAATATACCATCGCGGATATTGCTGCATTTCCTTGGTATGGTGGTCTTGTTAAAAACTGGGTGTATAACGGCGCGGAGTTTTTGAGTGTCGGTCAATATAAAAATGTTCAACGCTGGGCAGATGCGATTTTAGCACGCCCTGCGGTTCAACGTGGTCGTATGGTCAACCGTACTTTTGGTGATTTAGCTACCCAATTGCATGAACGCCATGATGCCAGCGACTTTGAAACCAAAACCCAAGATAAAGTTTAATTTTCATTGTTAAAATAAAACCCACTTTTGCTCAAACAGTGGGTTTTATCGTTCTTCCAATAAAAATCTTATTTCTTATTGATGCAAAGAAAGCCCCTTAATTGCTTTATCGACCACTTTTTTAGGCCCTCTTAACGCCAACCCGACCAAATTTAATTGATTCGCATCGTCGGCCAAAAAGACCGCTCGATTGTCCTCATCATTGCCTGTAGAAAACATGGCGTGTACATAGGGAATAATCGTTAAATCTTGCTCAATTGCTTTCCGATGCGCTTTTTGTAGACCCGATAAGTCTCCCTCAAAAACTAACATCGGCTGACCTAGCATATTGCCATATTCATACCCATTGGCATCGACATAAGGTTTACCCAACATTTCTGGAACAGCCGAGGCAACCCCTGTTGCTAAAAAAGCCATCACATTTAGCCTTTGCCACGTCGCAAGATCATTACGGACAATCAGCGCAATTTTTGTGTCAAACATAAACCCCTATCCTGAGTCATAACTTTAGGTCGCTCATCATGACTCTTCAGATTTTTCTCGTCTTGTACGTTTGTGCAGGAGCCATCACAAACGTACAAGACTCTAAATTTGCGAGTCACTATGCTGGGTTGTTTTGTTTTAGTAGATGCGTTTATGGAAATCTTTTTTTATACCTTGAGTGTGATGTATAGCCCCGGTCCAGTAAATTTTATGGGTCTAAATGCTGGGCTAACAGGACAATTCAAAAAAACGATTTATTTTTTTATAGGTGTTGGTTGTGCAATGCTGATGTTATTCATGATTTTTGGATATATTGGCGCAGCGATCATTCCAAGAAATGCCTTGCACTATATTGCTTTGTTCGGTGCACTTTATACGTTTTATCTTTCATACCAAATGTTAAAGGCAGACATTGATATTCGTGATGACAACACTGGAGTTCAGACTTTGTCTTTCTGGAATGGCTTTTGGATACAAGCCTTAAATCCAAAAGGGATATTAGTGATTTTACCTGTAACCACGATTATGTATCCGACTGCACATATTACTGGCATTCAAATCTTTTTAGTGTCATTGCTTATTTCAATGGGAGCAACAGGTGCACCCTGTCTTTACTCTTGGGCAGGTACAGTATTAGGTAAAAAAATTAAAAATAAAAACTGGTTTAATCGTATAAGCCAAGCCATGGGATTGATGCTAATTATCTCTGGCATATTTATGCTTTATGATTTTTTGAAAGGAACGAACCTAATTTAAGATAAAATGTATGTCAGCCTAAACAGGCTGGCTTTAAAAGAACTTGTTTAAGAAGAGAGCTTATTGATCATTCGCCATCTAGCTGGAGTCAAACCGAAGGCTTTTAGAAAATGACGTGTCATATGACTTTGATCAAAAAAACCTGCAATTAAAGAAGCTTGAGTTAAGGACTCTCCATACATCAGGCAAGACTTCACTACTTCCAATCTACGCATAGTCATATATCGATGTGGACTTGTACCAAATAGCAATCGGAAGTCCCGTGAAAGGCTCCAACGGTCTCGTCCAACATTTTTTTCAATATCATCTAAAGAGATATTTTCATATAAAGAGGCATGTATAAATTCTCTGGCACGCTCCGCAGCAACATAGTCATAAGAATGGGAAGCTCGTTGATTTTTACCAGAAATTTCATACAGCGTGGTTGCCAAATCATAGAGAGCATCTTGGTTCTCTAAAAGGTCGATATGTTGCCCCATTTCTTGCAATAAAACATCAGTTGCCTTAAATAACCGAGGGTCCTGACTCAAGCCATTTTCAAAAAATGGTAAAGGTTTTCCCTTCATAATTTCCTGTAAGGTTGCAGGTTTTACGTATACCATCCGATATCTAAAACCGTCTCGCGTACCCGACTCTCCATCATGTTTTTCATCAGGATGTAAAACCATCATCATACCCGGTAAGCTATGTTTCATCTCTCCCCGATAATGAAAACTTTGCACACCCGTTAACGTTCGACCAATTGCAAAAGTATCATGACGATGCGACTCGTAAGCATGATCGGTAAAAAATGCTTCTATTCTTTCCAGACTATCTGGCTCAGAGTCCCTGACAATCCAATCACTTGCATTGGGTAGTTCAATCACATATTCACCAAAATTTTATATGTGCTAGCAAAATTTAGTCTATCCATTTACGCTATTGTTCACTTGAAAATAGGCTGTATATAAGTCACTCAGCCAAGCCACAAATGCCCGCACCCGTGGCGAAAGTTGTCGATGTTGCGGGTACAATGCAGAAACCGACATGGCGGGGCTTTTCCAGCCAGACAAAACCTCAACCAATTGCCCATTTTTTAAATGTTCGGCCACATGGTAGCGTGGTACCTGAATGAAGCCTGCCCCACGTAAAGCACATAATACATAGTTTTCAGCGTCATTTACCGCTATCCAGCTTTTCAAAAAATAGTCTTGTTTTTTGCCATTCACCATCAATTCAAATGGGTAGTTTCGTCCACCTGATGTTGAGAAGAAATTAACACAATAATGTGATAACAACTCTTCTGGTTGCAAAGGTGTTCCATGTTTATTTAAATAGTCAGGACTTGCACAAATGACTTGTGGCATATCGACCAAATGTCTAGCAATTAAAGATGAATCATCCAAACGCCCTGCTCTCACCACACAGTCTATCCCTTCCCTAATCAGATCAACCAAGCGATCACCCGTACTGATTACCAGTTCAATATCGGGATATAACTCGTGAAATTGATCAATGCTGGGTAAAACAATTTTTGTCGCATGTGCACCAGATAAATCGATACGTAATAAGCCGCGTGGCTGTGCAACGATATTGCGGAGTGACGATTCGGCATCATCAAGTTCCGATAATATTTGTGTGCAGCGCTCATAAAATGCCTGCCCATCGAGTGATGGCCTGACATGCCGTGTAGTTCGCTCAAGTAAACGGCACTGTAAATTATTTTCTAATTCTTTAATGGCATTACTTGCTGTAGCGCGTGGGATATGCAATTGGTCGGCTGCCTGACTAAAGCTACCCAACTCTACGATGCGGGTAAAAAGCTGTAAGGTATCAAATTTATCCATAATGCTCTCTTTTTAGCCAACCATATTATTAATGTATATGGAATTATCTTATCCAATTATGAGGCTTTATCCCATATTTCTACATTATTAAAATAAACCATACTTACTTGAACAGGCTAGTTAACAATGAATATTTCGAAAAAAACAGCTCTTGTCACTGGTGCATCTCGTGGTATTGGTCGTGCTATTGCCGAACGCCTAGCTCAAGATGGTTTTTATGTGATCATTAATTATGCTGGCAATGCGACTCATGCCCAAGCAACTGTAGATCACATTATTGAGCAAAGTGGCAAAGCCTCTGCCATTCAAGCCGATGTTGCAAATGAACATGATGTCAGCCGTTTATTCCAAGAAGCAAAAGCCATTAATGGTCAATTAGATGTCGTTGTTCATAGCGCAGGTATTATGCCTATGGCAAAAATTACACCTGAAGCTCTGCCTGATTTCGATAAAGTGATTCATACCAATTTACGGGGTGCATTTTTAATATTGGCTCATGCGGCCGAAACAGTACCGGATGGTGGTCGAATTATTACGCTTTCAACCAGTGTAATTGCTAAATCTTTTCCGGCATATGGTCCCTATATTGCATCCAAAGCAGGTGTAGAAGGTTTGGTACATGTGTTAGCAAATGAGTTACGCGGCCGAAATATTACCGTAAATGCGGTTGCGCCCGGCCCGACAGGTACTGACCTTTTTTATAATGGAAAAACTGATGAGCAAGTGACAGCAATTGCAAAACTCGCTCCTTTGAAAAGAATCGGAACACCTGAAGAAATTGCCAGTGTAGTTGCCATGCTAGCTGGCCCAGATGGGCGTTGGGTAAATTCACAAGTCATTCGAGTAAATGGTGGATTTGCTTAAATTTTAAAACCGTGTGGATTATTTTAATTCACACGGCTTTTATTAACTATTAAAATGATTAATCCATCAATTTTAATTAAAAAATAATATAAGCTTAATGAATACTTTTTTATAAAAATATCCGCCATTCTTATTTATGAAAATAATATATATAAATAGATATTCCTTATTTTTGCTTATATTTAAAAACGCGTAAATTGAACAATAACAATCTGAATCAAAGATAAGGATATATTCAATGAATGCAAAATTAAATACAGAAGCTCCACAAAGCTTTATCTCAAATGATTCAAATCCATCCTTGTCAAATGAAGAAATTCTTTCTCAAGCACAGCAATACGCACAAGACCATGAGCTGAATTTTAGGGGCAGTTTATCACCACATGATGCATGGCAACTTGTACAACAAGGCGAAGCTGTTTTAGTTGATGTGCGTACCAATGAAGAACGTAAATTTGTGGGTTATGTCCCTGAAAGTGTTCATGTCGCGTGGGCAACAGGCACATCCTTTAACCGCAATCCACGCTTTTTAAAAGAACTCGAATCAAAGGTCGGCAAAGATAAAACCATTCTTTTGTTATGCCGTAGTGGCAACCGTTCGGCACAGGCAGCCGAGGCCGCATTTAATGCTGGTTTTGAGCATATCTATAACGTTCTTGAAGGCTTTGAAGGCGATCTAAATGATCAGCAACAGCGTAATCAGAAAAATGGCTGGCGCATCCATCAACTTCCTTGGCAACAAGACTAATACTCTAATCAATTTTCAGTGAATCAAGGAAAGCTTGTGACTCAATGGAACATTAATGCGGTTGTACAAGGTTTACAACAGGCAAGGCATGACTGGCGTCAGCAACAGCACAGAACTAAAGAATTTGGAGGCCGCGAACTTCCATCTAAAGAAGCATTAAAAGCCATTTTAGATGACCTGTGCGGAATTTTATTTCCAATGCGTTTAGGCCCTGCTGACCTACGCCAAGAAACTGAAGATTCTTATATTGCCTATACTTTAAATCGGGTACTCACCGCCTTACATGCTCAGGTACAACTGGCTTTAAATTATGAGGCAAAACGACATTTGGGTCATTTGAGCACAGCCCAACAACCCGAGGAACTTGCTCAAAATATTGTGCAGGATTTTGCCAACACCTTGCCCTCTATACGACGTCTTTTAGACGGCGATGTGCGTGCTGCTTATGAAGGTGATCCGGCGGCGCATAGTGTGGATGAGGTATTACTTTGCTATCCGGGCATATTTGCAATTATTTATCACCGAATTGCGCATCAGCTCTATGCCCAAGTTCCTTTATTATCTCGCATTATTTCGGAATTGGCGCATTCTGCTACGGGTATTGATATTCATCCGGGTGCGCAAATCGGTAAAGGATTTTTTATTGATCATGGCACAGGTGTCGTCATTGGTGAAACTAGCGTTATTGGGGAACGTGTTCGTATTTATCAGGCCGTAACACTCGGAGCTAAACGTTTTGAAACGAATGATGATGGTGCTTTGAAAAAAGACTATACACGCCATCCAATTGTTGAAGATGACGTTGTGATCTATGCAGGTGCCACTATTCTAGGCCGTATTACGATTGGTCGAGGGTCCATTATTGGGGGTAATGTCTGGCTAACACATAGTGTGGCCGCAGGTAGCCAGATTTTACAGTCACCGAATGAGTCTTATCAAAAAAATCATATTGCCGGTTAAAAACTATAGATGTGTAATAAATAGATAAGGGGATGAATAAACAAAAAACTTGCATATTAATTAAATGCTTATTTCTAGTTTAAATATATTTTTATTTAAAAATAGATAACTCATTAATAAGCCCTCTACTTAGAAAAATATACAACGCTATTTTAATTTTAAAACCAGAACTAATTCTAGTTTATATACATCCTAGAATTTTTATTTTCAAAAAGCCAATGTAATAAGGAAAAATGATTCATGGCGAAAAATACTGACAAAGCCCAACTTGCACTTGGGGACCACGCAGCCCGCCAACTGGCCAATGCAACCAAGACAGCTCCTCAACTTTCTACAATTACTCCCAGATGGCTGACTCACTTACTGCAATGGCTTCCTGTTGAAGCAGGTATTTATCGCTTAAACCGTGTAAATAATACCGATGATATTCAGGTGGCTTGCACACAACGTGATGAAGCAACTTTACCTCAAACTTTTGTTGATTATGACCCAGAGCCACGTGAATACTTTTTAAATGGCGTATCTACTGTTTTAGATGTACATACTCGTGTTGCAGACCTTTACAGCAGCCCACACGACCAAATTAAAGAACAGCTCCGTTTAACCATTGAAACCATTAAAGAACGTCAAGAAAGTGAGCTTATCAATAACCCTGAATACGGTTTACTGGCAAGTGTGACAGATGACCAACGTATTTCGACCTTAAATGGCCCACCTACTCCAGATGATCTTGATGATTTGCTACGTAAAGTTTGGAAAGAACCGGGATTTTTCCTAGCGCATCCTGATGCAATTGCAGCATTTGGTCGTGAATGTACACGCCGTGGTGTACCACCTCCAACGGTTAGCTTATTCGGTTCGCAATTCATTACATGGCGCGGTATTCCACTCATTCCATCAAATAAAATTCCTGTAGAAGATGGAAAAACTAAAATCTTGTTGCTTCGTGTTGGTGAAAAGCGTCAAGGGATTGTTGGATTGTTTCAACCAGGTCTTGCTGGTGAACAGTCACCGGGGCTTTCAGTACGCTTTATGGGCATCAACCGTAACGCGATTGCATCGTATCTGATCTCGCTCTATTGCTCACTTGCAGTATTAACAGATGATGCGTTGGCCGTATTAGATGATGTGGAGGTGGACAAATATCATGACTACCCAGTTAACTACAAGTAATCTGCAAGGTAGTCCAACAGGACCGGAAGTGACTGGTGTTCACCCACCAGCCAACTTCCCTGATGAGTCCACCATTGCTCGACTTGCTAATGCGTTTTTTTCAGCATTACCAAGCTCAAGCAGTTCAGCTTCTCCATCGGGCCTTAACTTGGACTTACCAGTCGGAGCGCCACCGCACCCACCACAACCGGGTGAACCATTTTCTGCACTCAGTGGTCGTGCGCCCAATATCGCCTTTCAGAAAAGCCTCAATCCGGAATATCCTGAACATATTCCAAATTTGCCAGACTACCCTGAACGTCGAATTGTAGCGTCTGCACCTGTGGTTGGTGGGGCTAATTTGCCACGTCCACCATTTGAACCACATTTGCCACAAACTGCCCATAGTGAACCAAATGTGCCACGCATTGAACCAAGCTTGCCCACTGGTACAGGTGAATCACCTTATTATTTTTTAAATGATTTTTCTGCTCCTAATGCAGCAGAACCATCTGTTAAAGGTGTTGAAGATAATTATTCGGTCGCACAGTCTTTTCAGTTACTACATGGTGACCAGCTGAAATCATTGCTGACGGAAGATCGTTTTGCAACGAACACGCCACCCCAAAGTGCAGCAAGCTCTGCATTTTACTTTTTAGACTTGCCTCAAACTGGACAAAGTTATAGTCACTATCAACCATCGCAACCTACTTTTGTAGCAAACAGTGCTCAACCACTCGATGTACATGCTATACGTCGCGATTTCCCAATTTTACAGGAACGCGTCAATGGTCGACCTTTAGTCTGGTTGGATAATGCTGCCACTACACAAAAACCGCAGCGCGTGATTGACCGGATTGCTTATTTTTATCAGCATGAAAACTCAAATATTCACCGTGCTGCGCATGAGTTAGCGGCTCGTGCAACCGACGCCTATGAACATGCAAGAAATGTAGTTGCCCGATTCATTGGTGCGCCCTCTTCTAAAGAAATTATCTTTGTTCGAGGAACAACCGAAGGCATTAACCTGATTGCAAAAACATGGGGTGAGCAAAATATTGGTGAAGGTGATGAAATTATCGTTTCTCACTTAGAACACCATGCCAATATTGTGCCTTGGTATCAACTCACTAAAAAAACTGGAGCAAAATTAAGAGTCATTCCTGTGGATGACACGGGCCAGATTATTT
>Ga0268255_10001244_pt1 | contig 15342 bp, 20 predicted proteins | sample AgamicOrMarz_FD_200256 | JGI IMG/M metagenome (GOLD analysis project Ga0268255, IMG submission 200256) | Agave microbial communities from Guanajuato, Mexico - Or.Ma.rz (v2) (version 3) | ecosystem: Host-associated > Plants > Phyllosphere > Phylloplane/Leaf | place: Guanajuato, Mexico...
TCATATTTTCAAGAACAGCTTCATAAAGACGAGGACGAATATCAACATTCGGGCTAGGGGAAACCATCACCACTTCAATGTTTTGTTCTTGCGAAGCCAAGTGAATTGCTCTTTGTGCAGCAAGTGCAGCCCACAAACCAGCAAAACCAGAACCAGCAATAATAATACGCTTACTCATTTGATTATCCTTTTGATAGATTTTCGGACAAAACATTCCAACTCATCACCAAATTTAGGGTGAGCGAATCCTTTCTCTGATTGTCCGAAAAAATCTGAGAAGGCGTTTAAAAAGGATTAAGGGTATTTTATGTTAGGGTGCGAACCCTATCAGTTCATTAGTCGGGGGTATCCCGCGATATTTTACTTTTACGCATTTTTGCTGTTCTTCCTTCGATGCGTTCATTGATCCAGCCATTTACATCACTAAAAAATACGTCGGGTGCGTAGCGGCCAAAACGATCTGCAATATCACCAAGTGTATGAGCATCTAATGCATCTCGCATGGCTTTTTCGGCTTGTAGCATGACTGCATGCACTGCACACACACCACTGGTTGCCCAATCTGGCGGAGCATGGTTAAAGACCGCACATTTGCCACGGACTTCTTGGCACTCAAAAAGCGGTTTTTCACCTTCAATTGCATTCACAATATCTAGAAAACTGATTTCATGAGCAGATCGGGCGAGTAAATACCCACCACGAACACCTTCTTGAGCAATAACGAGACCGGCCTTTTCAAGTTTAGGAAAAATCTTAGCCATAAAACTTGGAGAGACTCCTTGTAATTCGGCAAGATCCTTACTACTCAAAGGTTTATCTTCATTGTTCACAAGAAAAAGAAGACAGTGAATCGCATACTCGACGCTACTAGTGATATAAGCCATTTAATTTCATAATTGATCAACTACAAACACAGACTAATGTAGTCTGTGTTTTAAGTCAACAATAAAACTAAGACAAAGTTAGTCCTAGTTTTATTTGAGAGTGACATGGATGTCAGTTTAGAAGGGTATATAACTGAATTTAAAAACCTTTAAAGTAAAATTGACCGAAATAAATTAAAAATTATCAAGAAAACTTACGAACGCCACCAATAATTTTCAACATTTGGCTCGTTTAGATCCAGAACTTCACCCATTTGAGGCGTACTAATCGCTAAGTCATTTTGTTTAGCCAAACCGACAATACGTTCAAACGGGTCATCCCACGCATGAAGCGCCAAGTCAAAAGTACCGTTGTGCACAGGCAATAAATGACGACCCTTTAAATCGATATGTGCTTGCAAAGTTTGCTCCGGTTGCATATGAACATCGGGCCATTCAGGGTCATAAGCGCCAGTTTCTAACATGGTCAGATCAAACGGACCGTAACGATGTCCAATCTCTTTAAACCCATCGAAATAGCCAGTGTCGCCACTAAAAAATATGCGCAAGTCATTATCAATAATCACCCACGACGCCCAAAGTGTTGCATTGCTATCGCCCATACCTCGGCCTGAAAAATGATGGGCAGGGGTGGCAACCAGTTCGAGTCCATCAACAGATGTAGTGTCCCACCAGTCGAGCTGTTGAATTTTTTCTGATGGAATTCCCCATTTAATAAGGGTGTCGCCCACGCCAAGCGGTGTTAAGAAATGCTCAACTTTATCGTTAAGCTGTATGACCGCGTGATAGTCCAAATGGTCGTAGTGGTTATGCGACAAAATCACGCCTTTAATAGGCGGTAAGTCTGCAATGCTAATTGGCGGTTGATGGAAACGTTTTGGTCCAATCCACTGAAAAGGTGAGGCGCGCTCCGAAAAAACTGGGTCTGTTAACCAAAATTCATTTTGCAGTTTTAACAAGATGGTGGAGTGTCCAAGGCGAAATAGAGAGCGGTCGGGCGCACTTAACAGTTGTTCTTTTGACAAGCTTAAAACAGGAATTTCTTTGTTTGGAACCGTGTCTTTCGGTTTGTTAAATAAAAACTTCCACATGAGCTGGAGCGTTTTACCAAATGAAGGCTTATGTTGGTTCTGGCGTGTATTTCTAAATTTGCCATTATGTTGCTGTGATGGCATTAAGGGAGAAGGTAAGTCTGTTGTGTTTGAAATAGTCATCTTGTTTTTCCTTTATTGGAACAAACCTATATATGCAAATAAGAACTTGGGCTAAGTGCTTATTTTGATTTATTTAAATGAGTATTTAATCACTCATTAATTTGTTTAAAAATAAGGACGCCGCGCATCCTTAACTTTTATCTAAATTGAAACTGCGTGCCAAAACGCTTCAAAACCAGATTTACGATAACGCTCGGTTTGAGAAGGGTCTTGGGCAATGAAATTAAGTGTAACTTCGGCAAGCGCACCTAAAATTGAAGCAATAAATAACGGCGGATAATCTCTTAATTTTCCATCATTAATACGGTCTTGAATGTTTTGAGTCAGATCACAAAAGGTTTGCATGCCAATTTGCTTACTCTGTTCGGTAATTTGTTCCGAGGTTGCAAGCTGCGCCATCACTTTACGTTTGAGGGGAGCTTCTAGGCTCCAGTCCAAATAGCTTTGCCAAATATGCGACATTTGTGTTTGCAGGTCGGAGTCAGCCGGGTAACCCAGCATCATGACCTGTCGTAGTTCAGCCTTTAGCGAAAGATATAACTGATTAAGCAGTTCTTCTTTATTACTAAAATAGGTAAATAAAGTGCCTTCCGCTACACCAGCAATTTTGGCAATTTTTGAGGTAGACGCACGTTCGCCAAGCTCTGCTAATGTTTCAATAGCAGCACTTAAAATTGCATTACGTTTATCTTCACTACGTGGACGAGCCATATATAAATACATTAATTGAGTGATTACTCAATCATACATAAAAATAATGATAGAGCAATCTATATTTGTATAAGAACAAAATAATGAGATGAATAGCAATAGATTTAAAGCTAAAGAAAGTAAGCGATTGCTATAAAAGTAAATTCTAAAACTAGAAAAAAAGACCATTATTGTTCTCTTTTTAGTTTTAAAGCAGTTTTTAACGCACTTAAATAGTATTTAAACTATTCATATGACTCGTCAAATTGCAAAACTACTTTTCCTTTTGTCCGTCCCGCATTTACATATTGAAGAGCTTCTTTGATTTGCACAAAGTCATAGATCTGGTCAACAACGGGTTTAATTTTTCCGGCTTCCACTAACTGAGAAATTTTTGAGAGCTGTTGACCATTTGGCTGCATAAATAAAAATGAATAGGTAATACCGCGTTTCTTTGCTTTATGTCGAATTGACCAGCTTAAAAGAGGAATAATACATTTTAGGAATCGGTTCGGATTAACGGCCTCTACAAAAGCTTGGTCCGGTGGACCAGAAATACTAATAAGACGTCCGCCACGTTTAAGTACGTTTAATGATTTCTCTAAGATTTTTCCACCTTGAGTATCTAAAACGACATCATAGTCTTTAAGCTCTTGCTCAAAGTCTGTCGTTTTATAGTCAATAATAATGTCGGCACCTAACTCTTGCACCCAGCCTATGTTTTTGCCACTGGTAGTGGTTGCTACGATTGCACCTAATGATTTTGCAAGTTGAATTGCAATTGAACCAACACCGCCAGAACCGGCATGAATAAGTACTTTTTGTCCTGCCTGAACTTTGGCAATCTCGACCAGTGCTTGCCAAGAAGTCAAGGCGACCAGCGGTAAAGAAGCTGCTGATTCCATAGAAATATTTTTGGGTTTAAGCGCAAGTGAAGATTGCTGAACCACTGTATATTCAGCAAAAGCACCGTTTAAATCGGTCTTGGCATAGACTTCATCTCCAGCTTTAAATTGACTTACATTCGAGCCAACTTCAACGACTGTGCCTGCAAAATCATTCCCTAATATGAAAGGAAATTTCACAGGCAGAATTGCTTTAAATTCACCTTCTAAAACTCGTAATTCGAGCGGGTTAATGCTGGCTGCATGAACTTTAACAAGCACGGCATCTTCGGTTAGAGATGGTTTAGGCTGTGCATCGAACTGTACATCGCCAATATTGCCATAACGGCTTATGTAGGCTGCTTTCATTTTAAACCTCAATTTTTAAAATTTTTATAAGTTACGGTTTGTTCTAAACTTTTAAGTTGCGCTGAATTAATTTGTCAAAGATCTTTGCAGGTGCAAAACGTCTTAACGCTTTTAAATTTTTTGCGGTTTTACCTGCGGTATAACGTGACACAACCTGTTGACTCTGAATGACGGTTAAAATTGTATGAGCAACAACACTTGGGTCATCTGATTTATTGATTGTATGCATCATTTGTCGATGTAACTTTTCGCGTGCTTCATTATAAAACGCAAGTTTATTGTCAGGTTCAAGCAAATTCAGACCTAAAGAAGTGTTGGTATATGCAGGCTCAATAAGAGAGACACGAATGCCTTGAGACCTTAACTCGTGATCTAAAGATTCGGAATAACCTTCAAGAGCATGTTTTGACGCAGAATAAAGTGCACCAAAAGGCATGGGTAAAAGGCCAAGAATTGAACTGACGTTTAAGATTAGTCCTGAATGTTTCTGTCGCATATGGGGAATCACTGCACGAGTCATTCGAACCGCCCCGAAAAAATTGGTATCAAAAATAGCCTGCGCTTGTTGCATTGAACTTTCTTCGGCTCCAGCAGGCGCGATTGCAAATCCTGCATTATTAATTAACACATCAATTTGGCCTTCGTTGGTGATTACTTTTTCAATGGCTTGAGCAACCGAGTCCTCTTGATTTACATCTAACTCAATTAGATGGAATTTATGTTGAGATGGAGTTTTTGCTTGTCGACTTGTTCCATAAACAGTAAATCCAGCGTCATGCAAAAGCTCTGCTGTTGCTAACCCAATACCCGAAGATGCGCCTGTAATTAGAACTACTTTGCCAGCCATACGATGTTCCTTACTTAAACTTTTTAGTCAATTAACGAATGAGTTTTGACTTGATTTTTTAATCATAGTCTAAAAATAAAAGAGTTACTACCAAAAAGATAGTCACTATTTAAGAGTGATAATTTACAGTTAGTATTAATTTGATAGTAACTGACTGTTTCTATTGGATATAAGCTATAGAGAAGACTCAAAATAATTTTTAAAAATATTTAGCTTTTGATTTTTAAGAGATAGTTTTAGAAAAGAAGCCTAATGATGGAAAATTAATTAGGTGTAATTTTTCAAAATGCTCTTAGCTCACCAATAGCGTTCACTTCGCTTACAGGGAATAGGGTCAACAAAATGCGGGAAGATCTGTTATTTTTTAATTATTTTTACGTTAAATCAGGCCAATAAAAAGCACTCTTGTTGAGTGCTTTTATATATTTAAATTATTCGCCTTTTTGTCGAATAGGGCGAGTGCCAATTTCGGCTCCGGTCATTTGGTCAATCACAATAGGCTTAATTTCAGTGCCTTGTTCTGCATCAAGGAAGGTTACCATTTTTTCAGGCTGTTCAAAGGGTTTATGTTTTCTACCCCATGCACCAATCACAAATAAAGCTGGTAAAAAATCTTTACCTGCTTGAGTTAATACATATTCTTCACGCGGCGGATGTTCAGAATATTGTCTTTTTTCGAGTAAGCCTTCATCGACTAAAGCAGACAAACGCTTTGTGAGCATGGTTGGCGCAATACTTAAGCTTTTACGAAATTGATCAAAACGTGTAAAACCTCTATGAGCATCTCGTAAAATTAACATGCTCCACGCATCACCTAGCACAGCAAGGCTTCTGGCGATTGGGCAGAGTTCAAAATCGATGTTTTTACTCATATCAAATTAAAAACTTAATGGTAACTACTAAAAAAATACTAACACAATCCTGTTTGATAAGCTATTTAGCGCTAAGACTGCATATACACTTTGCGTTAAAGTAACTTTGTACTTTCGCTATAGATTTAACCCTGCCAATAAGGCGTTTCACCATAGACCTCAGCAAAATAATCAATTACTACCCGAATATTTAAAGGTGGATGACGCACATTCGGATAAATTGCTGCGATGTGCTGTGGTTGAGATTTAATAGATGCTTCATGTTGAGGTAAAAGTTTTATTAATTTACCTTGCTTTAACGCCTCACCAATGAGCCAGTCAGGAAATAAAACAATTCCCATCCCATTGAGTGCAGCCGTCATTAAGCTCTCAGCATTATTTGAAGCAAGTAAAGGCACAATTGGATAATGTACCCATTCCTCATTTGGCTTTCTAATTAACCAACGGTTAAGTCCTTCAAACCCTTTATAGACTAAACATTTATGCTCATTGAGTGCTTTAGGATGATCAAGCGCGCCGTATTTAGCAATGTAAGCAGGAGAGGCCGCCAAATGATATTTTTGTGTGCCAAAAATACGCGCATGAAACGATGAATCGGTGAGGGTTCCAATGCGAAATATTAAATCAGTACTATCCCGAAGAGGATCTATAAATTCGTCTGTCTGAATCAGTTCTATTAAAAGTCTTGGATAACGTTCTGATAAACCTGCTAACCACGGCGCAATATGTCTTTGACCAAAAAATACAGGAGCATTAATTCTAACCAGCCCAGAGGGTTCTACCGTTTTATCTTGCAATGCTTTTTGAGCTTCATCAAATTGCTCTGTAATTCTTTTGGCATATTCAAAAAACAATTTACCTGATTCGGTCGGTGTGATTGCTCGTGTATTTCGATAAAAAAGTTGCTGCCCCAACGCATCTTCTAACTGTTGAATGGTACGAGAAATCATCGATGCCGAAACATCTTCTTTTCTCGCCACAATAGAGAAGTTTTGAGCCTTATAGACACTGATAAAAAAGCGAAGGGTACGAATATCAATCGAATTTGATAAATTCATCTGTGCAATTTCTGCAAAAGTGATTCATGGATTATGCTGTTTTTCTGCTGAATTGGCTACTCTATGATTCGTTGCCTAAATACCATGAGGCAATGTTCATGCAAATCCTATTACTGTTCCTCACCATTTTAGGTGGGATGGGGCTATCCGTAGAAGCTGGTCTTTTAGGGCCATTAGGTACACAAGTTGGAGAATTGTGGGCCACTTTTAGTATTTTTGGAGTAGGGGCCGCACTTACTTTTTTACTTATGCTGTTTTTTAGCCCTCGTAACAGTCCCTCATTTTTTACTCTTCCATCTTGGCAGTTATTGGGTGGGGTAATTGGTCCGATCTACGTCATTATTCTCACCATTACAGCGCCAATTATTGGTATTGCCATGACAATGATTGGGATTTTGGCTGGTCAAGTTTTTAAGAGTTTGATTATTGATCATTATGGGTTACTCGGAACCCCACATCGAAAAGTAGATCGAAAACGTGTACTTGCGCTGGTTTTTATTGTGGTCGCACTTTCGTTAGTCGCAAAAGCATAAGGGGGAAATATGACTATATTTATGATTTTATTGGCAGTCATCGGCGGTGCTTTACTCAGTGTACAAGCGGCAATTAATGGACAGCTTGGCAGTAAAGTTGGCGTATTCCGTAGTGCATTTTTAACGTTTTCGGTAGGCGCTTTAATTACCGCATTACTGATTTTTTATTTTGAACCCAAGCAAACGTTAACCCTATTAGATGTACCTAAATGGCAATTACTGGGCGCTATGTGTGGCGTTCCCTATATTGTGATTATGGTATTAGCTGTGCAAAGAATCGGGGCGGCTGTTGCAACTGTTGCGGTTATTTTTGGGCAACTTCTCATGAGTATGTTAATTGATAATTTTGGTTGGTTTGGCAATGAAATTCTGCCTTTTTCAACTTATAGATTGGGCGCGCTCATCTGTTTAGCAATTGCGCTTTATTTTATCTATTCAAGTAGTAAAACGACTCAAGTTGAATCTAATAGTTAACATGCCTATAAAGTAGGTGGGTTTTATTAAGTTAATATTTAAGGTTTTTCTTAATTGGGTAATTAAATGGAAAACCTTAAATTAATAGCTGAAAATTTATAAAATACATCTGGAATATATTGTTAATCGTTAAAAGAAAACTAGGTAAAAGATATGTCTTTATTTGAAGAATGCAAAAATGCACTCAAAAATGATTTTCAAATTATTAGTGATTTAGATGTAGAGGACGTTTATACGAAGTTGAATATGTATCCCATAAAACAAAACTGTATTTTATGGTCAAATATGAATTTTAACGACTTTGATAATATGGACGAGTTGTTAGAAAGCATACAAATAATTCAAGATGAAAATGTCTATGTCGTTGCAGATGATCAAGATATTCCAGTGTTTACTTCTAAGCTGAAATCAATAATCGAAAATATATACGATGTTATGGCTTTGTGTCCTAAAGTTTTTATTTTTAATGAAACTATCCTATTAGAACCACTTTTTCCAACTTATACCGTTAGAGTGGCTTTTAAGCCTAACTTAAATAAAACTCATATTTAAGATTTTTCTTAATTGTGTAATTAAATGAAAAACAATAATTAATTAAATAATTTCTAGCCAATATCACATTGACACCTTAAATATTGCAGATTACCATTTGCGGGCTGGCCTACATTGCCAGTCGGTTTTGACGGACCGAGTTTGTAAGACCACATCAGAGTTATTCCTTCTGAGGAATACTTATATGTGCACACCCGTTCCCTCCCGTAGCGGTAGGACGGGAGTGGGACACCTTCGGGTGTGCTGGAAGTCTTACCCAGTCCGTCAACCTGCTTCCGTTCTGCCACCATAATTTATAATGTTTCGGCAGAACTCCCAATAGAAGGAGTTGGCGATGCACATTCATAAATTATTGGCAGTCACTGTCAAAATCTATATCGACACTACTTAAATCTCTTTAAAGCAGCTCGATCGCCGTAAGGTTTTCAGGCTTTAAATCGTTTCGACTAAAACTTAATCAACAATAAAACTTGAGATGTGCTGGGCACAGTCTTTATGGCTTTGCTATGCCTTTTTTTCTCCCAGAAAAGTATCTCATTTATATACAACAAAAATTTATTTTATAACGGTAAAACTATGACAACTTTAGAAACCTCTTCCAAAAAATTACAGGTTATTCATACCGCAATAGAGCTGTTTAATATTCATGGATTTCACAATACGGGTGTGGACTTAATTGCCAAAGAATCCAAAATCCCTAAGGGCACTTTTTATAACTACTTTCACTCAAAAGAGCGGCTTATTGAAAGGTGTATATCTTTTCAAAAAAGCCGCCTGAAAGAAGAAGTGCTGGCCATTATCTATTCAAGCCGTTACCGAAACCCAATAGATAAAATTAAAGAAATTATTGTTTTACACGTCAATTTTAATAGTCTGTACCATCTATTACTTAAGGCCATTTTTGAAATTAAACAGATGTATTCGGGGGCCTACCGTATGGTAATTGAATATAGAAAATGGCTGCTTCGAGAACTTTTTGATCTGGTCTATAGTTTGGAAAATCGCCCGCTCAAACCCGATGCCAATATGGTTTTAAACTTAATTGATGGTTTGATGTTCCAGATTTTAAGCTCAAATCGTTTGGATGAAAGAGATGTGGTGGTGGAGAGGTTTTTTTGGGAAAATTAAATAAATAATTCCACAAAGATAAATTATAGTTTATAAAACTAACTTTAAAGTAAAGTTAAAAGTATCAAATCTTTATAACTATTTTGAATGGATAGAAAGCCAATAAGGTTACTTTATGAAAGCAATAAGAGAATTAAATAAATTATTAAAATGTTATAAAACATATACTATTGAAATTTTGATTCATTCATTAAAATTTTATCAAAAAAATATACTAGATACCTTAGATGGGGGAGACATACTTTTTCCTCACCATATAGTAGGTATGTCTATACCTTATGCCCAGTTGGCATTCTTAAAAATTGAAAATAATAATGTAGATATAGATGCTTTAAATAGTTTAAATCTTGCCTTGATGTATGCAGAAGTGGGAAGAGAATTACAATTAAAAGATTTTAAAATAAAACCTTTAGATAAAATGAATATACATGACTTGAAGAAGTATTTTTCAGAATTTTCTGCACTACTTTTTTGGGCTATTCTATTAAATAATAAAAACTTAGCAAAGAAATTAGCACGCCAAGTAGAGTTTTGCTTACAACAAAAATTTCTATCTGATTTTCCTTTAAGTTATAACTATTTTTCATTATGGGCTTATTACAAATGGATTAATGAAGAATTTACATTGGAATCAAAAATAGATGGAAAATTTAAAGATTTGATAAATAATTGGTCATCTGACTCAGTGTTTTTAGAACCATTACTCATAGATATAGCAAATTTACACTGCGAAGAATTAATAGATAATGATTTACGTAAGTATCCTCCAAAATTCATTAATCCTCCGTTTACTTTGTTGCCACTTGAAATTCATGTAATTAATAAATTACGTGCATTAGATAAATTAGATGAAATATCTTTAAATCATCCTTTAATGAACACTTATTCAGCAAAAATTAAAGAATTTGAAGTGATAGCTGATGATTTGCTTGAAACGATAGAGATAAATTTTTTGTAGCTGAATCAACCTGCTCAAAAGTGTGGTGGTATAGTGATGAAGCCGAGGCTAAAAGACTGAGTTTGAAATTGTTATAATATTTTTAAATATATGCTTGATAATCAATAAACTATTACTTTTGAAGATTTTGCACATAGTAGAATTACAGTCTTTTTATTAAGAACCGAGACACAAAGAAATGAAGTTGTTTCCAATACCTGCTGATTTTATTGATGAAAAGGTGAACCTTTTATGGTGTGATATCAAATGGGGCTATGAAAATAATCTTCTCACTTCAGAAATACCAATAAAAAAAGCAGAAAATATTGTATCAACAGGGAGCTATACTAAAGCTGAACTTGAACTGTCATTCCTTATCCCGACTGAATCAAATGACATCACTCTTTTTATTAATGAACTATGTCCTAACTTTAAAGAAGATGAATATGAGAACATCAGTCAAAAATGGTTATATGTAATTCTTAGTTGGCTCTGGATTAATCGCGCAAGTTTTGAAGATCCTTTAGATGAGGTGGAACGTATTTATACAGATTTTGATTATCCAGCCGAAATCGATAATTTTATTAAATATATGCCTCCTACAGATGGATATAATCCATCATTGTATTCTTATGCAGAAAATATTAATCGCTTAATGAAGAATTGGGAAAATTACTTACAAAAGAGTGCCCTAAAGTACAAATAAAGCACTATGTGATTTATGACACTTAAGAATATTAGGCAAATTTTTTAAATAGTGGAGAACCATCAAATGCTACAAGATATTGGGGATCAGTATCCAAATGGCGCAATTAATAAAGAAATTATTGAAAATTTTGCAGCTACCTTAGAAGTTACATTTCCACCAGAATATGTTGAACTTATTTCTCAGCATGATGGAATTTATCCTGAAATTTCTAGCTTTGATTATGTTGACACTGATGGTGAACTAAATATCAGTACAGTAGAGTTAGGAGGATACTTGCATGAACCTCGAATAGAAGGGATGCAATTTCCCGAAGGTGATGATGACTATGAGGGAAAATTAATAGGATTTGGATCTACACCTAGTGGAAATTTTATTTGTTTCGATTACAGATTTCCTTGGATAAAAGATCAACCTAAGATTGTGCTGGTTTTACACGATGAATTCTATGATTTTGGAATGAATGAGGGTAAAAGAAAGGTTCTGTACCTAGCAGATAATTTTGTGCATTTTATAAATTCATTACATGAATTTATTGAGTATTAGCAATCTACGATAGGTTTTGATTTTTAAATAATAATTTATTTAACAGTACTCGATAGTTGAAAAATAGCAATTTGGAGACAGAGCGACTGGTAAAGTAAATATTAAAGGTTAGTAATGATTTTATATGTTTGTAGTTATGCAGTAAGAACCCCATTTTTTTCAGAGAAAAGAATAGATTTAAAAGAAATGGGTTGGGAGAAATTATCAAATATAATTAAGAATATTTTTTCTTTTGGAGGTAGTGTCATTATTCATAAGACAGACGCAGATTATTCTGAAGAGTCTGAGCGATTAGCATATAGTGATATTGATAGCTACAGCATGATTTGTGATTCTAGATATGGTTATTTATTTGGATGCAGTATTAGTGAAATTGAGGAATATCCTGCTGGTACTTATTTACGCCTTGTAAACAGAAAAACTAAAAATCCTGATGAGATTTATATTTTTGAGCCCCATGAAGATGAATGGCAAGCAAAGTATGTTAACCAAGATTTAGAGTTAGCCTTAAATTTATTTAGAGATATTTATGAGTATGGCGAATTGTCATTTGTTTCAAAAATAATGTTTGAGTAGTTAATTAGAGTTTTAGTTAATATTTAATGTTAAGAAAATTAGCTCCTTCATGGAAAATCAGCCTTTATGAATAGTATTAAAAATAAGGAAGAATATCAAAAAGCATTAGCACAAGTAATTCAACATGCTGAATCTAATGAAAATACAGTTAATTTGATTGACTACATTACAAATAATAAAGGTGATGTACCATTTTGTATAGGAATGTTAGGGATTTATGCTGAAGCTAACGCAATAGTATCTTGGTTTCGGGATAGTGATTTAATTGCTTTTAAACAGTGGTGTTTTATTGCGGCTAAACTGAATCGTATGATGTTTCAGTTTGATACTATAGAATGGTTCCCTGCCTATAAACATTTATATGCTTTATTATCAGATAATGAGGAAATCATTTCTTGGTATAGTCAGCACCGAGTATCGTATGATCGACAAGGCTCAATTAAAGACCGCGACAATCCACGTAAGCCTGATTTTCATGGGTATCAGTTGATATTAGCTCTTAATCATGAGTGGGATAAATTACGCGAACGTTGTGAACTCATTTTGCAAACTGATTTAAAAAAGGATAAAAAGTATTTAATTGATCATCGTTTTTATCTTGCCTTAGCCAATGGGGATAAGGGTGAAATGGAAAATATTTTGACTGAATTAACTAGTCAAAAAATTGCCAAAGTCCGTAATTTTGAATTTGCATTTACTTTTACTGAGCATTTTATTGCGACTCATGCAGTAATTTATATCAAACTAGCATGGAGAAATGGATATCATTTAAATATCGATACTCCTTGGATACCTAAAGAATGGTTGCCTGTAGAGCCTTTACTTGAATATCTCGAACCATGGGAATTTATGCGCGAATTTGATATTTTTACTCCTTTTGAAGGTGTGTGGAAAGATTGGTCCCCAAAAAGAAACAATAGATAAGTATCGAAATTTTCTTGAAAACTTGTCCATGTTCAAGATAAATTTTTGTAGTTGAAGAGACCAACGAAAGCGTCCCAAAGATGTACGCTTTTTTATTACACATTGCTTAAAAAATATACAGAAACCTCGCTAAAACGAGTTGGAACGCTACAAAGGTGAATGATATTTTAAATTTCACTCTTCCCAATAAGTGAGGTGAGCAATGAAATTGTTAGCTTTGTTCAGTATGGGAGTTGCAGCGAGTTATTGTTATAAAACTATAAAAAATAGCGAGCAAGCTCTTCTGAAACCAACTTTTGATGAAATAGTAAAAAACTTTGTGTTAGCAGAATTTAACGCCTAATACATACCGTTAATTTTAATTAAATAAAAAGCTCATCGGAAGGTGGGCTTTTTTATTGTAGTAGTGTTTATTTATTTTATTGTTGACTGTTAAAATTTAAAAATATATTTTGTCATTTTTGTTTTTCAATTCAACGAACTAAGAAATTATGAATAAATATCTTATGCTAACTCTTCTTACAACATCTACTCTTTCTTTGACAGGTTGTGCGCAAATGTTTCCTGCTCAAGCTACCAAACTTGAAAATGGAAATTATATGATTCAAACCACTTCTAATATTTTAGGTTCTAATGAAGCAATGGAAAACAAAGTAAACAAAAAGGCTGAAACCGTTTGTGCTGGTAAAGGCTTTAGTGAAATAAATAATAATCATCAAACTCATAGCCAACAAATTTATACAGCTCAAGTAATTACAACAGGCACCTATAAGACCTTCAATAAGACGATTAAATGTAATTAACCACGTTTATTGATAGCAATTGAACCCACTTTGGTGGGTTTTTTAAAGGTGGTTTTTAATTTGTAGAAAGTGTTATAGCTTTGAACCCAACTAAATAACGATTATAGTGGTATTTTTATTTTATAAAGTAGATGGCTTCTAAGTCCTTCTTAAAAAAAACAATAATCCAAAACAAAATATAAATACAATATACCAAGTGTCTCTTACGAGTTGATAGTCGCCTATACTTTGTAATATTTCAAATATAGGTCCACATGCGAATATTGATACCAGTACATATCCTGCAAGTGTAATGCCCCAGTCATCGAGACCCAATTTACGTACTGGTTTTTCACCAGTTGATCTTCTTTTGATCCATTTTAAAAATGACTTACAGTAAAAATATAAAGCTCCAATTCCCACAAACATTAATATAAGGGTATCCAGGGGGCCACTATAAGAGGAGCTTCCTATTCGTGGACTCATATGTATTGCAGCTAACCCATGAAGTGATATGGACAATAATATGAATAATGCACTTAATTTTTTTATCATAATAAATATAACTTAACTAAAGCTCGATTTTATAAAATTAACGAGAAAGATTAATTTATGTAGAAGTTAGTGTAAAGATAAGTGTATATAAAAGTTAACCTGTTATAGAAGTGCTTTTCTAGCGGTCTTTCGACACAAAAAGCCCTGCTAAATATCAATTATTGGCGGGGCTTTTTACTTTGTGTGTTAAGCTGATCTTCATAAATTTATGGATTATTACAATGTTTATTTGTATTGGCGGTGATTTGGACGGCGAAGTTGTTAAAAACCGTGAAGGAACGTTCTTTAAGGCGAGTGAAATAGATACAAGTAAGCAATCAACTTACAACTGCCAGAGTTATATTATTGGTAAAAATACATATCGATTTTGGCTTTGTGCGGAGTTGACCTATGCTGAGACAACAAAAATAGCGAATGATTACTTGGCACAAAAATATTCATATCTTTCATAATTCAGATATTAAAAAATAGGGCCACTAATTTTGGTGGGTTTAATCTATATTCTCAGGCAGATCTTTTACTGTGCCTGGAACTTCTGAAGGTTGAGTCTCAGTAGATGGTATTGCAGAATGCTGTTCATTTGAGATTTGATGATATTAGCGTGGTTAGTTGTATTTTGAGTCTACAAAATATTGATAGTATAAAAATATTGTTAGGCATAATATGTATGATTAAATTGGAGCATATTAATGCTAAAAGAAATTACAATTATTGATTTCCAAGGTAAAGAAAAAAAAGCGCAGGCAAGCTATACAGAAGTAAATACTAATAAAATCAACCCTTCATCTAGAGTTCAAAGACCCACAGTTGA
>Ga0268255_10001248_pt1 | contig 15313 bp, 14 predicted proteins | sample AgamicOrMarz_FD_200256 | JGI IMG/M metagenome (GOLD analysis project Ga0268255, IMG submission 200256) | Agave microbial communities from Guanajuato, Mexico - Or.Ma.rz (v2) (version 3) | ecosystem: Host-associated > Plants > Phyllosphere > Phylloplane/Leaf | place: Guanajuato, Mexico...
TTGGTAAGAGGAAAAGCAGATTCATAATGCTGCTGTGACGCGTCCCGTATCTTGCCCGGAGTAAAGAACCCACCTAACCTCGTCGTATCTATAAGATGCGGAACTTGGTAAGCCCTTTGTCATCTGTATATACAGTAGGGAGATCGTAAGATCAAACGATGTGACAGAGGGTAAAGGATACGAGAGAAAGCGAATGCCGTTGTCTCGAAAGGGAACAGGAAAGCAGGAAACTGTATAACTGGACGGATACTATCGTCCTTACGGACAAACCCATGATAGGCCCGAAAGGGAGCTGACTTCTTGTTGGTCTCTCGTAGGCACATAAGGTTGTGGCTATCTTTTGACGAAAGAAACGTACTGTTATGTATACCTCCACTCGGAGCGTCGGCGTACGTTTTACTTACCATTATGGTGTGTGATGAAGATACGACAGCAAATGGACCTGCAATGGGAGGCTTGAGCCGATGTGTCTTGAAAGGGACTCGCACGGTTCTTAGGGGAGGCAGGGGCAGTGATGCCCCTAACTTACCCGACTTAACTAACTTTGTATATGATATACATAATATAAAAAGGCAAGTTCATCAAAAGATGAACTTGCCTAGAATGAAATAGAGTTATGAATTCAATAGTTTTTGTTTTTCAATTTGAAATTCTTCTTCAATGAGATAGCCTTATTTTTTTAGTTTTGCTAGTTTTCTAGCTTTACAACAGGACCAAGTTCATTTCTTGAAGGTAGAGAATTAACCAACACCAATACTTGATTTACTCCTGTACGCTTCAGCACACGATATCCTTGACTCGCTTTCGTTGCAATTCCCTCATCATTCGTCCAGCAATATCCTTGTTCTTCACAAGTCCCATCATCTCGAATGAGTATTTGACCCATTAACCCAACAGCTACCCATTCTGGGCGCTCTGTACGAGGGATATATTCTTCACTTGGATTCCATTCAGGATTGAGCATTGGACGCATTTCTTTTCTTTCAGGAATAAGAATATTTCCTTCATTGTCTTTTTCGTCCGGAATCGTCACTTCATGATATTTTTTTCGTCCCCACTCATCGGTCAAATATTTTCCTTGCCATCGTAATCCTGCACTATTTCCAATGAGACTTGGCGTTGCACTGGTGATACCTAAAATAAATTGATCACTTGCGGTGGCTTTTCGAATTTTCCCCTTTTCTACTGCTGTAACAAAGTAACCAACATTGATCGTTTTTTTATCTACTGTTTCAAACATTTCGGCATAATCGGCTGCTGGACTTAAATACGCCCCGTCGACAAACATATTACCATTATTCAGAAGTTTTCCGATGAGACCGGTAAGGTCATACGCAACAGCTCCAAAGGCTACATTCCATGAATAGGTTGGATCTCCATTGAGGTTGTTAACCGCTCCATTCCGTCCCATAATATGGGCCCCTTCGAAACCATTTGCTGTTGTACTCAATCCTTCAGTATGAGATAAATCCCCACTAGCAATTGTACCTGTTCCTTCTGCATGAGAAGCAAATCCATTTGCCCTTGTACCTGATCCCTCCGCGTGAGAAGAATCCCCACTGGCAATTGTGCCTGTTCCTTCGGAATGGGCCACAAATCCACTTGCAGTTGTACCTGTTCCTTCTGCATGGGAAGAAGTTCCACTTGCGGTTGTATTTGTTCCTTCTGCGTGGGAAGAAGTTCCACTTGCGGTTGTACCGTTACCTTCGGCATGGGAAATGTCCCCACCTGCGGTTGTGAAGTTACCTTCGGAATGGGCTGCAAATCCATTTGCCGTTGTATTATTTCCTTCGGCATGACTTCCCTGAGCTAAAGCGTTAGTAGAAGCCCCTTCTGCATGGGCACCATTTGCATTTATACCTGTACTTGTTGATATACCCTCCGCATGGGAATTATCTCCACTTGCGGTTGTACCGTTACCTTCGGCATGTGAGTTAGACCCACTTGCCGTTGTATTACCACCTTCGGCATGAGATCTATCTCCGCTGGCAATTGTACCTTGTCCTTCAGCGTGTGAAACAGATCCACTTGCTGTTGTGGTATCTCCTTCGGCATGTGATGAAAATCCATTGGCTATTGTATTAAATCCTTCCGCATGAGCAGAAGTTGCCAATGGTCCTGTAGACGTGTTTTGGCCTTCCGTATGGGAATTTACTCCTTGGGCTTGTGTACTATTTCCTTCGGCATGTGAATTATCTCCACTGGCTGTCGTTGAATTCCCCTCCGCGTGGGAACTATCTCCACTAGCTGTTGTATTTTGTCCTTCCGCATGAGAGGCAACACCAGATGAGTTTGTATTAGCGCCCTCGGCATGAGATGCAGCGCTATTTGCTGTCGTAAATTGTCCTTCGGAATGAGATCCGATTCCATTGGAATTTGTAATATATCCTTCGGCATGAGCCGCAAATTCACTTGTAGTTGAGAGAAAACCTTCGGCGTGAGAATTTTCTCCAAGCGCTGTTGTAGAAAAACCTTCGGCATGAGCATTTGTTCCTTGCGTAGAATCAAGTTCGTTTCCAGTTGTAGTTTGAAAACCTTCAGTATGTGAATTTTCACCAAAAGCACGTGTATTTTGTCCTTCCGCATGAGAAGCAAATCCATTCGAAGTTGTGTTTTGCCCTTCAGCGTGGGAAGCTTCTCCACTTGCGGTTGTACTTTGCCCTTCTGCGTGGGAACGCAGCCCACTAGCGATTGAACCCTCTCCTTCTGCGTGGGAAGAATTCCCACTTGCAGTTGTACTCAATCCTTCTGCATGAGAAGCAAATCCACTAGAAGTTGTACTAACGCCTTCTGCGTGAGAACCAACACTCCCACTAGCAATTGTTTGAAACCCCTCTGCATGAGAAACTGGTCCACTGGCTGCTGTACTTAATCCTTCTGCATGAGAAACCGGTCCACTGGCTGCTGTACTCAACCCTTCCGCATGCGCAAAGTCACCGGTTGCCTGTGGACCAGGAGCAGCTGTAACATCAGAAGTTCCCCCCTCCGCGTGAGAAGCAAAACCACTAGCAGTCGTACCAATTCCCTCAGCGTGAGCACTATTCCCACTCGCCAATGTTGGAGCTAAATTTCCTAATGGATCTACCCCTCCTCCTTCCACATGGGAAGCTCTTCCACTGGCTGTATTTCCTTCTCCTTCAGCGTGGGAAGCTCTTCCACTGGCTGTGGTATTATTTCCTTCCGCATGAGCTGTATTAGCAGGGGCTGAAGTTAGATAGCCTTCCGCATGAGAAGCGACTCCGCCCGCAATTGTATTGCTCCCTTCTGCATGAGCTGTATCAGCAGGAGCTGAGGTTAGATAGCCTTCGGCATGAGATGCGTTTCCGCCCGCAATTGTATTGCTTCCTTCCGCATGAGCTGTATTAGCAGGGGCTGAAGTTAGATAGCCTTCCGCATGAGAAGCGACTCCGCCCGCAATTGTATTGCTTCCTTCCGCATGAGCTGTATTAGCAGGGGCTGAAGTTAGATAGCCTTCCGCATGAGAAGCGACTCCGCCCGCAATTGTATTGCTTCCTTCCGCATGGGAAGCATCCCCATTGGCTGTTGTATTAAAACCTTCTGCTTCTGAACAGCCTCCAATTGGATTTTGATTACATTCATTAGCCATTCATATTTTCCCCTTTCTATTATTAAATTTTAAAAATCTAATACTCAGTTATTTCAGTGTCAGCGTAATCTTTATCATTATGTTATGTACAAGCTAACTAATTGGTATAGACGAACTTATCAATATAGGTTTCTTTTATTTTAAAGAAAAGAAAAATGAATAATAAATATATAAATCATTTGAAGATGACAAGTACTAATTACTAAACAGTAAAGTTTGGGAAGCTTTTTTTCTTATAAGCTAAGTAAGTAAATTGGGCAGGGCCTAACAGGTTTTAGCCCCCCTTTTTAAGGGGGGGTTATGCACAGCATAACCAAGCTGTATTTGGGTACCAAATACGAAGCTGGCCCAACTTATAGAAAGAGTGCTTGTACCTCCGATAAAATGCAAAAAAAGCCCTTAATAGTAAGAGCTTTTTTTATTTTGTTCCTATAAAATCCATTATGGTGCGACAAGAAGCCGCTTTTATATAGTGTGGCTTACGCCACTGGTTTAGACGCAAAAACTATCCCCGTCCAAAACTGCGGGCCTGGTAACGGGCTCGTGGGTTGCATGCGGAAATGCGGAAACAGAGAGTCAGTGCACGACTCGGAACACTGCTAGGGGAAGATGGGTATGGTGAATATTAGTGAAGGTTTGTAAGCTTCGTCAATTTTAGCTTGGGATAGTGCACAGATTTGCCTGGGTATTGGTAAGAGGAAAAGCAGATTCATAATGCTGCTATGACGCGTCCCGTATCTTGTCCGGAGTAAAGAACCCACCTAACCTCTTCGTATCTATAAGATGCGGAACTTGGTAAGCCCTTTGTCATCTGTATATACAGTAGGGAGATCGTAAGATCAAACAATGTGACAGAGGGTAAAGGATACGGGAGAAAGCGAATGCCGTTGTCTCGAAAGGAAGCTGACTTCTTGTTGGTCTCTCGTAGGCACATAAGGTTGTGGCTATCTTTTGACGAAAGAAACGTACTGTTATGTATACCTTCACTTGGAGCGTCAGCGTACGTTTTACTTACTGTTATGGTGTGTGATGAAGATACGATAGCAAATGGACCTGCAATGGGAGGCTTGGGCCGTATGAGTTGAAAAGCTCACGTACGGTTCTTAGGGGAGTTAGGGGCATCGCTGTCCCTCGCTTACCCGACTTAACTACATATGTATATGATATACAGCGTAAGAGCAGAAAAAACTACCGCGGTTCAAACAGCAGTTTTTTCTTAGATCTTATAGAAGACAAAGTAGCTAATGAGAATGGGACGCTCAACTTATAATATGCACATCAATCATAAGGGTGAGGACAAGTGCTGATTCTATATAAAACTTTTATTATTTTTACATCTACTTCCTAGAAAATCCATTATGGTGCGACAAGAAGTCGCTTTTATATAGTGTGGCTTACGCCACTGGTTTAGACGCAAAAACTATCCCCGTCCAAAACTGTGGGCCTGGTAACGGGCTCGTGGGTTGCATGCGGAAATGCGGAAACAGAGAGTCAGTGCACGACTCGGAACACTGCTAGGGGAAGATGAGTATGGTGAACATGAGTGAAGGTTTGTAAGCTTCGTCAATTTTAGCTCAGGATGGTGCACAGATTTGCCTGGGTATTGGTAAGAGGAAAAGCAGATTCATAATGCTGCTGTGACGCGTCCCGTATCTTGTCCGGAGTAAAGAACCCACCTAACCTCGTCGTATCTATAAGATGCGGAACTTGGTAAGCCCTTTGTCATCTGTATATACAGTAGGGAGATCGTAAGATCAAACGATGTGATAGAGGGTAAAGGATACGAGAGAAAGCGAATGCCGTTGTCTCGTAAGGGAACAGGAAAGCAGGAAACTGTATAACTGGACGGATACTATCGTCCTTACGGACAAACCCATGATAGACCCGAAAGGGGGCTGACTTCTTGTTGGTCTCTCGTAGGCACATAAGGTTGTGGCTATCTTTTGACGAAAGAAACGTACTGTTATGTATACCTCCACTCGGAGCGTCGGCGTACGTTTCACTTACCATTATGGTGTGTGATGAAGATACGACAGCAAATGGACCTGCAATGGGAGGCTTGAGCCGATGTGTCTTGAAAGGGACTCGCACGGTTCTTAGGGGAGGCAGGGGCAGTGATGCCCCTAACTTACCCGACTTAACTAAAGGTTTATATCATATACATCTTTAAAATCAAAAAAACTACTGGTGTGTGCAATCAGTAGTTTTTTCTTTTTCGTAATTAGGTTGTATAAGACGCTGCCCCGTTTCTTCTTGAGTAGTTTGCTTCAGTTATAAAAAAACATTCAAGATGATTTATTAACATTCACGAACAAACACAGAAACTCCAAATACACCTAGTCTTTCACTAAATACTTGTTCAAATTCGTTATCAAGTAAGCACTTTACTGCAATTCTATAAATGTCACCTGTTTGTAATAAACGTCCACATGGTCTAGCGTTTCCAATAATAGTTGCTTCTACAATTGTACGTGGAGCTTGTATATCTAAAGGATTTCGCTGCCAAAGAATAGTTACAACATCAAAAGGTCGAGGGATAGATACATCGCCAGTACCGATATAATTACTTTTACTAAAATCACTCATGTTAATCACCTCCTTTCTTCTCTGTATTAGATGAAAATAAAAGGGGTTGCCTGTACTAATTTTTAAATAACTTTGTATAGAAAATACATTCAAAAAAAAGTAAAAAGTTATCTGCTAAGCTTATAAACTTTCTAACTACCTATACCAATTATCAATAAGTCCATGCCAATTATAAAAAAGGGTACTTATTGGGGCCCTTGAATTACTCGTCTTCCATTTCTTCTTCTAAATTAAATTCTTTTAGTTTGTTTTTTCCACCTTTGCTGGCGACCTGGCCTTCCTGATTTGCGTTTTGTCCACCCTTTTTAGCAATTTGCCCGCCTTGATTTGCGTTTTGTCCAGCATTTCCACTAATTTGTCCGCCTGTTTCTGCATTTTCTTTAACTCCAGCATTTCCACCTTGATTTGCTAGATTATTGTGAATGTTAATGTTGAAACAAATCTTCTCATGTTCTGTATTCTTTTTATGATCATTGTTATTTCTGTATTGAGGATATGATTCATCTACATAATAGCTATCATCTTCAGGGTTATAGTCCCAATGATACTTTTTCATTGTAATCACTCACCTTTTTATTTTTTCTCTATTTAATATACTCATTAATTGAAAAGGTGCTTGTGTGCTTGTCCTATGAAATTAGAATTAAAATATCCCAGATGATCCGTCTATAACAAATTATTGGAAAAAGCGAGGCTGAAAGGTCTTTAATCATGAAAATACGCTAGACAGTATGAAACTTGCAAAAAAGCAAGGATATTGTTATGCAATTTGTAAATACACTGTATAAAATGGAGAAGAAGTTACAGTGCGGAACCTAGAAGTTCTTACAGGGGAAATTGTTAAATTGGTACATGTACCTTGTATTAAATAAAACAGTTGTTTGGATAAAGAGAAGGCTTGAGCTGTATGACAGGAAAGCTGTTACATATGATTTTTAGGGGAATAGGCACTCGTGAGAGTACCTTCCTACCCGACTAAACTAAAAATGTTGTATACGATATATAGCTTAAAAACAGAAAACACTACTGGAAAGGAGGGAACCAGTAGTGTTTTCGCTGTTAAGTAATTGGTTTTTATGAGATGATGCCCCGTTTCTTCTTGGGTAGTTTGCTTAAATGATAAAAAATATTCAATTTAGGCAAGTTACCTAATAGAGAATGAAAACATATAGTGTAGTTAAGATGATTTCAGCCCTGAATCCGTATCTTTCTAGCCTCCCTTATCTATAAAGTCAAAATGCTCTTAGAATAAATTATTCCAGGGGTCTTTTCCGATAAAATACATTATCATAATTAAATACATAAAGAATGTGTCTTATTAACCCTTAAAAGTATTAAAAATAGGAAAGTAGGATAAGCCTTATTTCAAACAAACATGTGTAAGTACAATCCATTTAGCGCCTTTAAACATAACATAATATAATCCGTGAAAAAACTATTTCATTCCTTATTTGTTCAAAACTTAACGATAACAAAAGGGGGGATTTATATGTCTAATAGTGCTGGATTTGGATCTAGTTTTGCTTTACTAGTTGTATTGTTTATTCTTTTAATTATCGTTGGATGTAGTTGGTATGGCGGCTATGGTGGCTGGTAATAAAAGATAATAAAAACTACCTCTTTCTAGTCGGACTAGTCATAAGAGGTAGTTTTTCATGCTTTGAATACATAAAATCCATTATGTTGACTAAAATTGCATATCATATGCAGCCATAAAATCAGAAAAAACTACGCCGACGGAGAGAAGGAGTAGTTTTTTCTGATTTATTGCTATTGCTAAAGGATTTTCGTAGATGCCTCACGGCGTCTTGTGTAGTTTGCTCAAATTGTTAAATGTTATTCGCATAGATAATTCATCTAAAAACATATCAATGAATAGAATGTAATTTGTATTCTTAGAATTATCCGTTTTTCTGAGAAAACACCTTCTTCAGAGTGTCTATCTAAATACAAAAAACATTGGCTAAGCCTTAGCCAATGTTTTTTGTATTTGTTGGGTCCTTATTGTGGTAGGTTGTTTTTTCTGTTTTTTTTGAACGGACAATAAATCCAGTAACTGGTATTTTTATTTATATTTTCAATCACCTTTCTTGTACTTACTCCAAAACTTAAACAGTTGAATAAAGTAGAAGGTAGAAAATATGTCTAGGAGGTTATATTTTGGAGCATCAAGACTTTAATTCTGAAGAACAACTTTTTCTTGGAGATGAAAGACAACCATATAGCCACTACCCATATCCAAGACCAAGACCCAGACCATATTATCCATACTATTACCCGCCATATTACTATCCACGGCCATATTACCCATATTATCCACCATATTATTATCCATATCCACATTACCCTTGGTACGGATATGGGGGAGGCTATTGAAAAGAATCTCATTTATAGTAATTAAAAGGAGTCGCATATGCGACTCCTAAAATCAGTAAAAATACAGTATGAATGTTTTTCTTGTTTATGCTTCAAGTTGGATATAGGTGATCTTATAAATGAAAAATACATAGTATTAATCTGTATAAAAAATAAAAATATAACTTTTTATTTTTATGTCCTTATATTTCAAATAAATACCAAAAACCCTTAGAATCAATGATTCCAAGGGTTTTTGGTTCTCATAATTCACATTATGTTAACTAAAGCTGTATATCATATACAATCTATAAGAGTAAAAAAAGCTACTGGCTCGTTTGGCAGTAGCTTTTTTTACTCTTATAGATAGGATGGAATATAACTTATAATATTCAAATTAATTATAAATGCATAGACAAGCGTTGATATTATAAAAAAATAATTAACTTTAATCAATATAGTGGGAGTATACAAGTAGAAGTGAAAGGTTTCTTTTATGATTTCTCATAACATTGATTATGTTAACTAAATATGTATACCATATACACCGTAAAAACAGAAAAAACCTACCTTTTCCTAGTCAAAAAAGGTAGGTTTTTTCTGTTACGTAATTGGGTTTCATGAGTGATGCCTCATTGCATCTTGAGTAGTTTGCTCAAGATGTTATTTAGTATTCATTTTTATAATTATTAAATAAAAAGAAACAGACTTGTTAGGAAGTCTGCAACTGCAACAAGAAATAAAGCTATTTACATACAACAGGTATTGTATATGATCCAACGAACTTTAGCAGTCTTCCCTATTGAGGGGATTCTATACTTTATTGACCTTATGTAGACTAGATTTGTATACCCTATATATTTTAAAAAAAGAAAAGACTACCTCTTCCCAGTCAAAAGAGGTAGTCTTTTTCTGTTGCAGAATTTAGTTGTATGAGTCGATGATCGAAAGCATCTTGAGTAGTTTGTTCATCATATAAGAAAATATTTATGATGAACAAATCATATAAAATAAATACAATGAATATAATAAAGTTAATTCAGAAATCAGAACATTTAATTTAATCATTATAATGATAATAGGTTGGACGGCATGAGTGGCTGTCAGAGTATTTAGCGTAGGCGGGGCTAATACAAGGGAACAGGACATATAGGAAATGTCCTTTTTTATTTGGATAAAAATATTTTAATAATTAATTAGATTAGCTGTATTAAGAAGGAGGAACATTAATAATGCCTCATAAACAAAACGAAAATCTCATTAATAAGACAGAAAACCTTTCGATTTCCAATCAACCTTCAGTTAATGAGAAAAGAACCCCAGAGTATGAACCTACTTTTCTTAATCCCTATTTATAATAGGCAAGTTACCTAAAGAGAAATTAACTCATATAGTGTAGTTAAAATAATTTTAGTCCCACACTTAGAATCTTTTTGCCCTTCTTTTTTCACCTTCCTGATTTGTAAAGTCAAAAAGAGAAAAAGACCATCTCTTCCCAGTCAAAAGAGATGGTCTTTTTCTGTAAGTTGAATTAACAATAGTCGTTAGATGATGCTCTATTGCATCTTGAGTAGTTTGCTCAAATTTTTAAATATTATTCATATAGACAATTTACTTAAAAACAGCTCAATGAATATACTGTAATTTATATTCTTAAGATTATCCGTCTTTCTGGGAAAACACCTTCTTAACAGTATGTATCTAATAAAAAAATATTGGCTAAGGCTTAGCCAATGTTTTTTTATCGTTGGGTCCTTTATTTTATCTATTATGCCAAATGTCCATTTTTTATGAATGCCGATAAATCACATTATATTAACTTGAGAGAAATAGAATATGCAGTAAGAGAATCGTTCGTAAAACAAACGATTCTCTTAGATTTTTAAAAAGGTTTCTCTCGAAATTCTCCCCATTTAAGAAACATGGTTAAGGTACAACATTCTGAACCTTGAGCCTGAGCATGCATAGTTAATAAAATTCCATCTGGATTGTACTTAACTGTCACAGGTGTACTTATTCCTATCGATTTAATTAAACTGTCAACTTTCATTTGGTTTCCAGCCTGTGCTGCTTTCATCAAATTATGAGAAAAACTTGGATCAGCAAACATTTTAAGTAAAGTACTGGATTCCAGAGCAAGTTTTTGAAAGGCACTTACCGAATGACCGAAAATAGCAGTATCAACTGGAGGATATTGCTGTTGTTGCGGTTGACGATTCATTTGGGATTGAAAATATGGATAGTAATATTGGTGATAATACATAAAACACCTCCCTATTTTACATAGTTAGTCATTTTTATGTATTCTTCTGATTGTCGGTGATTCGGCACCTATTTGATATCCATAATTCTGATTATGTTAACTAAACCTGTATACGATATACAGCTTAAAAACAGAAAAATTTAGTTGTATGTGTCAGTGTTTGGCGACATCTTGTGTAGTTTGCTCAAAAAATAAAATTTTATTCCCAATAGGCAAGTTACCTAAAAGAAAATAAAGGAATATGATGTAGTTCGAATAATTTTCGTCTCACACTTAGAATCCTTTTAACTTTATTTTTCACCTTCATCATTTACAAAGTCAAAAAAAGAAAAAACAATCTGTATTGGAAGACAGATTGTTTTTTCTTTTAAAAGAGAGATGGCTTTATCGAAGTGGCATTCCTAGAGCCTTCTCTAATAATATTCAAAACCTTTTCAGATAATGAATTCCAATAAAATCCATCATGTTAACTAAACATATATATGATATACATCTAAAAAACAGAGAAACTCCCAGGCGGCAGGGAGTTTCTCTGTTTTTTAACAACTGCAAATCCGTTAGGAAGGGTAACTGATCTACTGGGATTCAATGGGATGGTTCCTTCATTCTATGTAAAGTAATCTAAAGGGTTTATATATATCTACAAAAATCCTGTTATTTCTATCAGTGCAGAGTATGGGCGAGCATTTTCACTTTTTATACATATCCTAAAAGTATTAAGCATATAGGGGGTGGAAATATGGGCTTTTTTGGAGGTTACGGCGGCTGTGGTTATGGCGGCGGTTACGGCTATGGCGGAGGCGGCTGTGGTGGTGGCTTTGCCTTAATCATTGTACTATTCATTTTATTAATCATTATTGGTGCTTCTTGTTTTGGCGGAGGCTTTGGTGGCGGTTGCTAATAATTAAAGATCATTTTTATTTTAATTATTATTTAGCTTTATTTCCTATTTTAAAAAGCTAGCTTTATGCTAGCTTTTTTATTTATTTTCCCTGTTTATACATAACAATTGTCGATAAGGTACATTATGTGGAGATGTATGAAGTAGTTTAAAATAGAAAAAACTCCTGAATTCAGGAGTTTTTTCGTTCAATAAAAATTCAACTTACGTATCAAAAGATTTGGAGGCTTTGATATGCATAATCCATAGTATGTGAAAAATCAAGAAGAGTATGGACAGGTATTATGGTTTTTTAAAAAAATTTTGTTTTCTAAGCTTTTTACTTATACCATATTATTTGTTCCTCAATAGATGTATTTTCAATTTGCGAATCAGATGATATACGAACATAGCCAACGACTTTTTTCATTATGTAATTTTCCCCCATGTAAAGATTCTGAAAAGTCACTATCCCCGGAAGTCGTAGGAGCAATATCCGAGCAGTTCAAACAGCAGCAAGAAATAAACAATCAGCTGTTAGGGATAATTGAAGGGTATAAGACAGCCTTAAGTGATTTTAAAAATGATTTAAGGGAGTTAGAGGAACAAAGGCGAGCGAATCGCGAGCAAACAAATAGGCAACTCAAACAGTTGCAAGCCAGCTTTGATAGTCAATCCGAGCAGATGAAAAAACACATAGAGAGCCGCGATAAAGAAATGATGGAATATATTCGCTCATCACAAAAACAACAGCAACAACATTTACTTGAAACAGCAGCGGCCCCGGAAGAAGAGAGAGAAAATAAAAAAGGCTTCTTTGCTCGTCTTTTTGGGAACTAAGACGAATAAAGAAGCGCTGGTGCAGTCTATTCCATTACAGTACCATCATTTTATGAAATAGAGAAGGATAATTGAGTTATTCTATACTTGTTCACTAATTCCTGTAAAAAAGATTTAATAAAAGTGCTAGTACTAAGCATAAGTTCAAAGAGCATTTAATAAATGATACATGGTCGAAAGATAAGAAACTTTAATGAGTGTATAAAAATTGCAAACTCAATAATTGCAGCAAGTCAAGATGCACAAAATTATACACAACTACCTTAAATCGCACTTCACAAAAACAAAAGAGCCACTATATTATATAGTGGCTCTTTTGTTTTATTATACTTATTTTTAGAGATGGATAGCTTAATTAAACCGAGCGAACAGACGAGCGGAAGGCGAGCATAAGTTGAACCTAAGTAAATCTAATGAAGTTCCATTTCCTTATAATTCAGCACTTTCACAGCTGGATTATAAGGAAATAATAAACTGTTATAACATATTAAAGAACCCTAAAAAGAATGGAGAGAGCGTGGTTTTTGGTTTTTTAAGATAAAACATGTGCAAATATAAAATATCTTATAGATTTATGTTTTGTCTAGGTTAAAAAGCAACAAAATAAAAAGCTACCTCGGCAGTGGAATCGAGGTAGCTCGTAAATAGGGTTACGTTGAAATTTGTAAAAATAGTCTGACCCTTAATATATCATATTTGCATATAAAATCAATTATTTGAAGTGTTTAGCATATGTATAAAATGTGCACTTTTTATACACCTTTCCATTAATCACTCGTTTAAAAAATGTTGGTCTATCAAGGATGTATAAAAAGCTGCATACATTGGTAATCTATCCTATCTGAAATCCCTTGTGTGTGAACTGAACCCAAAAAGTTAGACACGTTATTTAGGCAGCTAATGAGGATTGAATTCTGTATTCTACAGGGGTCAATCCTTTTAATTTTTCTTTTATTCGTAGATGGTTGTAATAGAGGATATAGGCCTCTAATTCCTGTTGAACTGTTCTATACTTTCAAATTCTTGTAGATAGAGTAACTCTGATTTTAATAGACCAAAGAAGTTTTCAATAACCGCATTATCTAAACAGTTACCCTTACGGGACATGCTTTGAGTAATGTTATTTCCCTTCAATAAATGCTGATATTTAGTCATTTGGTAGTGCCATCCTTGATCAGAATGAAGAATAGGGCAGTCTCCCTCATTTAAACGGTCAAATGCTTTATGTAACATCGTAGTGACCAGTGAAAATGCAGGTCTCTTGTCGATATGGTAGGAGATAATTTCCCCATTAAAAAGGTCCAAAATAGGCGATAAGTAAAGCTTCTCTCCGAATAGGTGAAACTCTGTGATATCGGTTACCTATTTTTCATTTGGTTTAGATGCTTTAAAATCACGTTTAAGGATATTTGGAGCGATTCTTCCTGTTCTCCCACGATAAGAACGATACTTTTTGAGCCGAACGAGGCACTTTAAGCCTAGCTCTTTCATCAATCGACAGACCGTCTTATGATTAATAAGATAGCCTAGACGGTGTAATTCTAGCGTAATACGACGATAACCATACCTCCCTTTGTGTTTATGAAAGATATGATGAATGGTTTCTTTAACTTCTTTATATTTGTCAGGGCGCTTAAAGGCTTTTATCCAATAATAATACGTACTACGGGCGATTCTAGCTACTTTGATAAGGTCGACGACCTTATACTCATGCCTTAATTCAAACACTACTTGGGCTTTTTCTCGCTCTTTAATTCCCTTGATGTTTGTACTAAGGCGTTCAACTTTTTTAAGTACGCATTTTCCATTCGTAAATATTCAAGTTCCTTTACTAGCTCTTCATTTGTTTTCTGTGAATCATTATTTTTAATCGGATTCTTCTTCACTTTTGGCAGCCTCCTGGTCTTGGCATACAGGCCGTCCATGCCCTGTTCTTCAAAGATCCTCCTCCATTTTATAACCGTTGAATATGAAGGGATATTAAATACAGAAGATGCTTCACGAATAGACGCTCCCGTTTTTTCAATATACGTTAATACGTCCATTTTAAACTCGGCAGAGTACTTTGTATACGTTGATTCTAAACCTTCTTTCCCATGTTTTTTAAATAATGCCACCCATTGAATAACATCTGATGTATTCGCACCATATAACTCAGCTATTTCTTTATATGAATATTGCTTATTGATGTAGAAATCTACAGCTTTTAACTTTGTTTCAAGTGTGTGTTTTGACATAAAAAACTGCACCTCCAATTATTAGTTTTTGTCTAACAATTGGGGTGCAGTTCAAAATAAGATAGTTTTTTTAAACCTGATAGTGATTTAAACCAAACCCTTTGATAGAAAATTAGCAACAGTTTATGGGGGAACTAACTTTAGCACTTACATGCCTTATTTAAGTCTATCCCCTTTCACTTAATTGTTGAATAGATTAAAAAAGATAAAGTAAAAGGAGGATTGCGGAAAATGGGGTGTAGGGATTCTCATTCTAGAGAGGTATGTTGTAGAAAAAAGAAACGGAAAAAACGCTCTAAGAGGTTGTTATATGACCCTTTTATTCGTAAGAAGCATTCTGTGTTGATATCTCATTCATCAAATACCTGTTATCGGCCAGGTCCTCAAGGACCGCGGGGACCATCAGGTCCTCAAGGACCACAGGGACCATCGGGTCCTCAAGGACCACAGGGACCATCAGGTCCTCAAGGGCCACAGGGACCATCGGGTCCTCAAGGGCCACAGGGACCATCGGGTCCTCAAGGGCCACAGGGACCATCAGGTCC
>Ga0268255_10001251_pt1 | contig 15272 bp, 11 predicted proteins | sample AgamicOrMarz_FD_200256 | JGI IMG/M metagenome (GOLD analysis project Ga0268255, IMG submission 200256) | Agave microbial communities from Guanajuato, Mexico - Or.Ma.rz (v2) (version 3) | ecosystem: Host-associated > Plants > Phyllosphere > Phylloplane/Leaf | place: Guanajuato, Mexico...
CCGATCCCCCACATTTCTCTAAGCGGCGATACATTCCAAAGCTTGGTTTGGACATCTTCATACGTCCACTCGGCCACTCCTTTTTTCTTGGCATCAAGGTCAAGACATAGCTTCGACAGCAGCATGTTCGGGCCAATTCCAACGGCACATGGCAACTGAAACTCCCGTTCAATATCATTCTTTATTTTTTGGGCGATCGTGGGGGCATCCCCCCACAACTTCATCGCACCATCGACTTTAATAAAGCTTTCATCAACGCTATAGACATGAATTGCTTCTTTTGGAACATAGCGATTAAATACACGCGAAATTTCTGTTGCAATTCGCAAATACGTGGCCATTTTCGGTTCCACAATTCGAATCCTCGGGTCATTAGGAATCTCAAACATCCGCGAACCCGTTTTGATGCCAAATTCTTTTTTCATCCGCGGCGAAGCAGCAAGGACAATACTTCCCTGCCGCTCTCTTTGACCGACAACAGCTAAATAACATTCCATTGGGTCAAGGCCGTGCATGACAGCCGAACAACTCGCATAGAAGCTCTTCATGTCCACACATAAAATTTTATTTTGCGGCAGTACGCTGTAATCCACCATGACTGATCCCTCACAACTTAAATATCGAACACTCGTTCCTTTTTATTATATTCATTATCATAAGCGAATATGCGTTCGTATTCAATGGAAATTTTTTAACATGTTTTCATTTATGGAAGCTCGATAAAAAATAGTATAATGTGAGTGAGGTGCATGTTTATGGATAAAAAACTAGTTGTGAAGATGATCAAAAATTGTTTTAAACAATATTATGAAGCGAACTCGATGCCTATAGGTGATAGAGATTTGGAGGAACTTGTGGAGAGGATTCTCCAAACTAAAAAAGAAGACCCAGCTACGAATTTATACGAAGTAGTGAATGATGCGGTATATGAGTATTTAGCAGAGTGAGACAAAAAAAACGCACTAGTGAAACATTCACAGTGCGGTCAAATGATGGATTAAAATTTGCTGGAGAAACGCTATGTTTAATACTATTCTGGAACAATGATATCCACCATCGATCCGAATCCTTCTTTACTTCTAATAAGGATATCGCCATGATTTTCTCTGATAATTTTAAAGCAAACCGTTAAGCCTAAACCCGTCCCGCGCTCTTTTGTGGTATAAAAAGGTTCTCCTAATTTCTGTAACATCGACTTCGGAATGCCGCCACCGTTATCAATCACACGAATTCTTATTTTGTTTCCAGGTATTTTTTCAGATTTAATTCTAATCCTTCCGTCCCTTGACACTGCTTCCAAAGAATTTTTAAGAATATTAATTAATACTTGCTTTACCTGTTTTTCTTCGATTGTCGAAGTTTGTAATAAGCCATTCGTTTGAATATCGATAGATGCCTGGATAAGCAACGCTGTCGTATCCAGTAACATTTTCACGTCTTGAATTACTTTTCCAATATTTACTTTGTTACTTGTTTGAACAGAAGCCTGAGGCTTAGCAATAAATAGCAATTCTCCGACCACATCATTGATCCGGTCAATTTCATCAGTCATAATCGATAAATAATATTTTTCATTGGAATCGAACACGCTTTGATCAAGTAATTTGATGAAACCTTTAATCGAAGTGAGTGGATTTCTTATTTCGTGGGCAATTCCCGCTGCCATTTCACCAAGTACACGTAAATTTTCAGACTTTACCAGCATTTCTTCCTCTTTTTTTCTTTTCGTGATATCCGTGCCAAGACAAAGAGTATGGTTATGATTGCCTTTGAAAAAAATCGGCAAAAATTGCCATTCCACTATTCGCAGTTCCCCATTGCAGTTGATGACTGTTTCATTCGATAGATTATGTCCCTGTTCCTCTTTTAGAAGGAATTCCTTTTTAAAATAATTTTCATTTACACCAATCATCTCATCCGAGCTTATATTGTAAAGTTCAGCAAAGGCTCCATTCACGATTGCGAGGTTATCGTTGCTATCTTTCACATAAATATAATTCGGGTTAATATTTAAAATAATTTCTAAAAAGCTTCTTTCTTCTTTTAATTCCTGATTCATTTTTTCAATCGTCGCATTTTGTAAAGTAAAATAAGATGCAAATAAAACGATCGCAGCAAAGATCGAATTTAAGATTGTGAAGAATAATGGAAAAATCAAAAAAGCACATAAAATTCCGTTAACAAAAATAAATAATGAGGCAAATACAAGCGAGCGGAAGAACCTCTTTATTTTTCCATCCGAAATTTTTTGGCAAATAAACAGTAGTAAAAAAAAGGAATGAAAAAACACGAGAATAATATTGATATAAAATGTTATATTCAACGCGCCGTAAATTGGAATATAATGGGCAGGAAAGGTAGAATATTCATGAACCTGATGTAATCCAGCAACTCCAGACGTCGTAAGGTTCACAAAATAGACCAATAAACTAACCAAAAAAACGAAATAAAATATCCATTTATTATACAACAGCTTATGCCACTTCTTGAGCTCTTTAGTAGCCAGTCCCGTTTTGTAAATGTAAAATGCAATATAGTATAACAAAGGCATAATCATAATCGGCCCGAAGCGAAAAATCCTAAAGAGAATTTCTATCGTCGGTTTGGATAAATAATCCTCTGCATATAAAAACGAAACATCTAACTGCCAAATGGATAATAAAAATAAAAAATAAGAAATCAATCTTGCGATCTCCAATTTGTTTCCCACAAAAATGATAAGTCCACAGAAAAACGGTATTAATGATATTGAAAACAATAGGATAAATTCCAATGGATAAACAGCCCTTCTAGATTTTTGAAAGTACTAAACATGAGTTATTGCCTATCAGAAGTATAATCCTAATAATTGATTTTGAAAATGGATTTTCTTAAAACAGAGGGACTAGGGCTTTACCTGAGTCTTTTTAGTAAACAAAAAGAGAACCCGTTTATCTAATTCGGGTTCTAAATTAAGTCGATACATCCACCATTATAACTTTATCTATTTCCGATTTAGGATCCGTTTCCCAATCCGCTCAAACAACCGGGGGAAGAGCACGTACACGACGCTTCCCATATTCATCCAACGCGGCAAATTAATCTCCCTTGTTTTCGTCAGCATGCTGCCGACGACCTTCTCGGCAACATACTCGGGCTTGAGCATAAATCTCTGCACATTTTTAACATAGGTGCCTTTTTCGTCAGCAATATTAAAAAAATTGGTAGCGATTGGACCAGGATTCACAGAGGTCACAAGTATATTAAAATCTGCTAATTCCATCCGCAGTGAGTTGGTGTAACCAAGAACCGCATGCTTAGAGGCTGAATAGACACTTGATTTAGGCGTGGCAATTTTCCCAGCTTGGGAGGCAATATTGATTATATGCCCAAAACGCCTTTCACGCATTTTCGGCAGCACCATACTTGTGCAGGCCATAAGCCCCACCACATTCACATCAAACATTCCCTTGATTTCATCCACTGTCGCCAAATGGGCTTCACGGAAAACTCCAAAACCAGCATTATTGACAAGAATATCAATATCTCCGATTGTATCGAAAATCCGTTGAAATATCTTCTGTACCTGAACTGTATCCGACACATCCAACTGATAAACAACCACTTTAACCGGATGCTTTTGCTGGAGATCCATTCGTAATTGTTCGAGTTTACCTATACTTCGGGCTAATAGCACAAGATTGGCACCGCTAGAAGCACATAGCTTGGCGATTTCCGCTCCAATACCTCCAGATGCACCAGTTATCACAATATTTTTACCTTTTAATTGTTCCCTAATCATTTCTACACCTCATCTGAGTTGATTCCAAGGCTACAATTTAGCCTGAAACAGAACGGGATTTGTCCCCTTACTACTAATCTCCCCAATAGATGATAAATAGTCAAGTTGTGCGACTGTTTCGGAAATGGTCAGCATCAGTTCGCGCTGGTAAACAGACGGAAACAAGCGTTTACAAATTTCAAATACGGTCAACTCTTCTTCTTTTAACCAGCTATGAACTGTCATGGCCCGCTCGTGCTGCCGCACTAATCGTTTATCAACCAACTCTGCTAACTTATAAACTTCCTCCCCATGCCCTGTGTAGACACATTGAATGGGATACGAAAGCAGCTTCTTCATCGAGTCATTATGCTGCAGCTGTGGCTTCGGTCTTTCAATTTCACCAGGGGCTGGAGGCTCTAACAATGGATTGGGTGAAATATGTGCTAAAATCAAATCTCCGCCAATTAAAATCCCATCCTTTTCCCGGTACAGGGCAATGTGGCTTTGGGCATGACCTGGTGTTTCAATGACCTGCCATTCATTTAGCCTAGGAAGTCTCATTCCCTCAACAAGATGTCCGGTCAATGAGCGGGTGCAAGAATATTTCAATGTTTTTCTTAAATTTGAAAGTAAAGGAAAGTATTCCTCAGGCAGACCGAACTCTAGAAAATGGACACGAAAAAATTCTTCTTGTTCTTGAAAAAAAGCTTCTGTTGGTTGAATCCATCGTTCATTCAGATGATGACCGTATACTTCTAAGGTATCTGGAAAAAAATCAAGCATCCCCACATGATCGGGATGATGATGTGTTAGAATTACTTGCTCGATATCAGCTGGACTTAACCCTAAATCCCCCATTTGAACTTTAAACGACTCCCAAGCCTGTTCCGTTTTTACTCCAGCGTCAACAAGTGTTAAGCGATCGCCTTTAATCAAATAGACATTGACATCCCCAACCGCAAAAGGAGTTGGCACCGTAATTTTTGCTATTCCGTCTTTCCATTTTGTCATTCCTAAATCCCCTTATCATTATTTTCAAATAAAGAATCCATTGATATAGATATGAACATTATGTGACATTTATTATATATACTAAAGTGTAGCGATATTTTAACCAAATGTCATTATTACTGCATAATTTTTTAGAAAAAATAAAAAATTCTCTAAATTTAACTATTGACAGATAGGTTGTTTATCTTGCATAATCTAGTAAAAATTTAATTCGCTAAAGCGATGAATAAGGCCAGTAAATGAGAAATGGCGAAAGAGAGTGAAGTTCGACGGCTGAAAGACTTCACCGCCCTCTTAATCATTGAACCTACCTTAGGAGCACTTAGGAAAACCTAACGCATATCCGGCGTTATCGGAGTCGAGTGAACCCTTATGGAAATGATGTGAGGGTAATGAAGGTGGTACCACGGAAGTTAGACCTTTCGTCCTTTACGGATGAAGGTCTTTTTGTTTTTCCGGGAAAATAAAGGAGGAGTATACATGAAAAAAATTGCAATTATTGGAGCAGGATCGATGGCTGAAGCATTCATTTCAGGAATTCTTGAAAATGGTTTTATTGATCAAAAAAATATATGGATCACAAACAATTCTAATCAAGAAAGATTAGCTGCCTTAGAAACACGTTATGGAATTCGAACGACTTATAATTTGAATGAGCTTTTTGATCAAACAGACATTGTGATGTTAGCCATGAAACCAAAGGACGTCGCGACTGCCATTCAATCAATTCGTGAACACTTAACTGAGGAGATGCTCGTTGTCTCTGTCTTAGCAGGTGTATCCATGGATACTATTGAGACATTAGCAAGAATACCACTTGCGATTGTAAGGTCGATGCCAAATACCTCGGCAGCTGTTGGAAAATCGGCCACTGCTGTTGCCGTGAATCATCGTGTTACCGATTCACAGTTAGAAACAACTAAAAACTTATTTGGAACTGTCGGCTTGGCTTCCGTTGTGGAAGAAGAACAGTTAGATGCAGTTACTGGCCTTTCCGGGAGTGGTCCCGCCTATATTTATTATCTAATTGAAGCAATGGAGAAAAGTGCCGTTGAAGTAGGTCTTGAAAAAGATATGGCCAGTGAATTGATTGTACAAACACTGCTTGGTGCAGCCGAAATGGTCAAAAACTCAAGTAAGTCCTCTACCCAGTTGCGTAAAGATGTAACAAGCCCTGGCGGAACTACAGAAGCTGGGATTCGAGTGCTTGAGGAACATGGGGTCCAAGAAGCATTCATTTCTTGTATCAAAGCAGCAACGGCCCAATCTAAAAAAATGGGAATGGAATTAAGTTCTAAGCTTCAAACTGCTGACCAACCTTCCTAAATTGGCTTTTTGCCTTTATTACATTAAACTAGTAAAAAAGGCTAGGGAAGTGTCAGGCATGCTAACAATCTTATTTTCTTTAGGAATTCTAGTCTGGATTATCTTTCTTATAGACGGAATAATTGGTTTGCGAAAAATAGATCCATTAGAAAAAGAAGCAGGCATAGAGCATGGATCATTGTTGTCTGTAGTGGTTGCTGCCCGTAATGAGGAAAAGCAAATAGCTGCAAGTATCCTCAGCCAGTTAGAGCAAACCTACAAAAATGTGGAATGGATTCTCGTCAATGACCGGTCTACTGATGCCACAGGTAATATCATGGAGGAATTAACAACAAAAGACCCGCGCATAAAGGTCATCCATATTGAAAAATTACCTGAAGGCTGGCTCGGGAAGAATAACGCCTTGTACACAGGTGCCCGTCAAGCTTCAGGTAGATGGCTGTTGTTTACTGATGCTGACATAAAATTTGAAAAACAAGCATTCGCAAAAGCGCTCCATTATTTTGAAAGGAATGACTTAGATCACCTAACTGCAGCACCAAACTTAAGCGCTAACCGGTTTTGGTTAAAATCATTTGTTGCCTTTTTCCTGTTTGGCTTTTCATATTTCAAACGTCCGTGGTTAGCCAACAACCCCAAATCAAAGATTGGAACAGGAATCGGCGCTTTTAATCTAGTTTTAAAAGAAGCTTATGAGTCCTTTGGAACACACGAAAAAATAAAAATGCGCCCGGATGATGACCTACAGCTCGGGATGAAGATGAAAAAAGCTGGTTATCGACAAAGTATTGTGACTGCATTACATTTAGTTGAAGTAGAATGGTATGGAAGTTTAAAGGAAGCTTTCATCGGCCTAGAAAAGAATACATTTGCCGGATTACACTACAGAATCAGCATGGTGATTTTTGCAATCCTCGGGGTTTTTATCACCAACGTTCTGCCCTTTGTGACGATTTTTTCCGGGAACAAGACTGTTGCCCTATTATCCTTTGGAAATATAATGCTAAGCGGAATACTTTATGTAATGGTCATAAAAAAATTAACCCTATTCTCCCCGCTCATGTTTTTGGTTTTGCCAATCACTGCCACGTTGTTTATATATTCGATTATTCGGGCGAGCCTTCTAACCTTTAAGCGCGGCGGTATTGTTTGGAGGGGAACCACCTATCGGTTAAGCGAACTCAGAGAAAAAGAGTAGAAGCTTAGTTTTTTCAATAAAACATTCCTTTTGCTATACTAAAAAAGGAATGTTTATTATTGATTTCGGGAGGTTTCTAAATGGCAGTAAAACTATTTTCCCCCTATACCATAAAGGGTATCACACTTAAAAATCGGATTGTCATGGCACCGATGTGCATGTATTCGAGCCATACCGAAGATGGCCATATCCAAAACTGGCATCGCACTCACTATACAACCAGAGCCGTCGGTCAGGTTGGTCTAATTATAGTTGAAGCAACTTCGGTAACACCTCAAGGAAGGATTTCAACTAGAGATTTAGGTATATGGGGCGATGACCATATAGAGGGCTTTACTGAGCTTGTTGGTCTGATGAAGGAGCAGGGTGCCAAAACAGGCATTCAACTCGCCCATGCCGGCAGAAAAGCCAGATTAGAAGGTGAAATTCTTGCCCCATCTGCACTAGCTTTTGACGAAAACATGAAAACTCCAAAGGAAATGTCAAAATCAGACATCAAAGATACCATTGAAGCATTTAAAAAAGGGGCGGAGCGTGCAGCAAAAGCCGGTTTCGATGTGATTGAAATCCATGGCGCTCATGGGTACCTCATAAATGAATTCCTATCACCTCTATCCAATAAAAGAACCGACGAATACGGTGGCTCTGCCCAAAACCGCTACAGATTCCTCCGCGAAGTGATTGATGCAGTAAAAACCGTTTGGGAAGGCCCATTATTTGTGAGAGTTTCTGCACATGATTACCACGAAGAAGGGTTAACACCAAATGATTACATAACTTATAGTCAATGGATGAAAGAACAGGGTATCGATTTAATCGATGTAAGTTCTGGTGCGGTTGTCCCTGCCCATATTGACGTATATCCTGGATACCAAGTAAAATACTCTGAAACCATTAAGAATGGTGCTAGCATTTCCACCGGCGCTGTAGGATTAATTACTACAGGAATTCAAGCGGAGGAAATTTTACAAAATGAAAGAGCAGATTTAGTCTTCTTAGCTCGTGAATTACTTCGCGATCCATATTGGCCGCGGACTGCAGCCAAGGAACTTGGAGTAAGTATCGAAGGACCTAAGCCATACAAACGCGGCTGGATTTGAATCGAATAAATCAAACGCACTTACCTAATTTTTTATGGTAAGTGCGTTTTTACATTACTTGAGCGGCAGGTTTATTTCTTTAAAATCCTCAGCAATATCCGTATTCAGGAATACTTCTTTCGCCTCATCTACTAATTCTTGCCAAGCATTCCGATCATAACGAGAGCTAATGTGGGTTAGACATAACAACTTACAACCGGCCTTCTTTGCAACATCGGCAGCTTGATGTGTGGTTGAATGAAAATAGTCATGGGCCAGCTTTTCCTCATTAGCAGAAAAAGTCGCTTCATGTACCAATAGATCTGCATTCTTAGCCAAGAAAATTGCATTTTCGCAATAGCGGGTATCACCTAAAATCGTAACAACTCTCCCCTTCTGTTCCGGACCAAGAAACTCATTGGGATCAATTGTCCTTCCGTCATCCAGGGTTACGGCTTCACCATTCTTTATTTTTCTAAAAATCGGTCCAGGCTGTACACCCGCTTCTTTCAACTTATCAGCAAGCAATGTTCCAGGTCTGTCCTTTTCTACAATTCGATACCCATAGGAAGGTATACCGTGGTCAAGCCGTCTCACTTCCACCGTAAACTGCTCATCTTCAAAAATAATTCCCTCTTCGATTTCAATAACAACTAAAGGATATTTCAAATAAGTCTGGCTTATCGATAGGCTGACATGAATATAGTCTTTTATCCCTTTGGGGCCATAAACCGTTACCTCAGATTCCCCGCCTTGAAAAGAGCGGCTCGATAATAATCCTGGCAGCCCGTAGATATGATCACCGTGAAGATGGGTAATAAAGATTTTTTCAATTCGCCGCGGCTTTATAGAAGTATGTAAAATTTGATGCTGGGTAGCCTCACCGGCATCAAATAACCAAACAGCCCCCCGCTCCTCAAGCAATTTCAGTGCAATAGACGTGACATTGCGGAGTTTTGCCGGCATTCCAGCCCCTGTTCCTAGGAAAAAAATATCCACAATAATAAACTCCTCTCAAATTCCGTTCCTTTGTTTCCAATATTGATAATATAGCACAAACAAATATTATTTTCTCCTCCAAGGGCAGCTAGTGATAAGTGAATATCAGGAATTATTATGTGAAAAATAAAAGAAATTGTCTAATTGCGTTGTATTATTTTTGCGAAGTCTAGTCGAATGAGATAAAATCAAACAATATAAACATAAGAGTACTATGCATTTTTACATAAACAGAAAAGAGGTATTTACTTTGGAGCAAACTGGAAACATGACTTCATTAATTATGATTTTTGGTGCGACTGGTGATTTAGCAAAACGGAAGTTGTTTCCTTCCCTTTACCGGTTATTTGAGAAAGGAAAATTAACTAAATTTGCGGTGATTGGCGTTGCAAGAAGATCGCTATCCAATGATGAATTTCAGCGTTCAGTCAAAGACTCGGTCATCTCAGCCCTAGGAAATAAAGATGAGATTGATGATTTTATCTCGCATTTTTACTATCAATCGCATGATGTTAGTGATTCCAACTCTTACGCATTGTTAAAAAATTTAGCAGATGAGATTGATCAAAACTATCAATTAGAAGGCAATCGTATCTTTTACCTTGCCATGGCTCCTGAATTTTTCGGAACGATTGCTTTACACTTAAAATCAGACAAACTTACAGAGGTAAAGGGTTATAAACGCCTGGTCATTGAGAAACCATTCGGACATGACTTAGAATCTGCCATCGAGTTAAATAGACAAATTAGAAGTGCATTTAAAGAAAAAGAAGTATATCGTATCGACCATTATTTAGGAAAAGAAATGGTGAGGAATATAGAAGTAATACGATTCGCCAATGCTATATTTGAACCGCTTTGGAATAATCGTTATATTTCAAATATTCAAATTACCTCTAGTGAAATACTCGGGGTTGAAGAACGGGGCCGTTATTATGAAACAAGCGGCGCCCTTAGAGATATGCTTCAAAACCACATGATGCAAATGGTAGCCTTGCTTGCGATGGAGCCGCCAATCAACCTCTCCACCGATGAAATTCGTTCCGAAAAAGTTCGTGTGTTTCGTGCACTTCGGTCAGTTGAGGGAGAAAAGGTTAATGATTATTTTGTACGCGGCCAATACGGTGAGGGTACGGTTGAGGATGTTCCAGTTCCTGCTTATCGTGATGAAACGATGGTGGACAAAGAATCAAATACAGAAACCTTTGTTGCTGGTAAAATCATGATTGATAATTTCCGCTGGGCTGGTGTTCCGTTCTACATTCGGACAGGAAAAAGGATGTCAACAAAATCAACCAAAATTGTCGTTCAATTTAAAGATATTCCGATGAATTTATATTATCAAACGGAAAAAATGTTAAACCCAAATCTCCTTGTGATTCATATTCAACCGGAGGAAGGAATTACATTGCATCTAAACGCTAAAAAAGCAGGCGGGCACTTAGATGCTCAGGAAGTAAGAATGAGCTTTGCCAATACCGGTATCCATGCGATGAATACTCCTGAAGGCTATGAGAAGCTTCTTTACGATTGTATGCGAGGCGATGCCACGAATTTTACCCATTGGGATGAAGTAGCCTATTCTTGGAGTTTTGTTGATAAAATTTCGGCAGTTTGGGAAAACACTAAGGCTGACAACTTTCCTAATTATCAATCCGGGACCACGGGACCGAAAGAGTCGGATGAGCTTTTAGAAAAAGATGGCTTCTTCTGGTGGCCAGTAACTGATTTAGAAGTAGATATGTGTAAGTAAAAAGTTCAAAAAGCACTACTTTTGTTATGACAGCAAAAGTGGTGCTTTTTAGTCTGGGTCATTTATTTTATTGGGAGGTATTTGGAGAAAATCTTTATTAAAGCTTGTTCCAGTACCGATATTTTCCGAGGAAGGAGCCTGGTGCTCCCCTGCATTTTCAATGATTTTTTTACCGTATTTTTCACGGAGACTGGACAGTGTATTAAATAAAGGCTCTTTTTTGGCATCCTTTTCATAGGAAAATAAATCTAGCTGTTTAAAGGCATGGTCATGATCAACTAAGTCATTTCCTGTAATTCCCAACAGCCTAACAGCGTCTCCATTCCAGGCTTTTAGAAAAATCTGCTGTGCAAAGGAAGAAATGTCCTCATTTTGATTAATAGGATTGGGAAGTTTTTTACTTCTAGTAATCGTTCTTCGATCCTTGTAGCGAATAGTTATTCCAAGCGTTCCAGCTAAAACCTTCTTTCGCTTCAGCCTTATGGAAACCGTTTTAGCTAATGCTGTTAATACACGAAAAAGTTCCTGCTGATTGCTAACGTCCCGAGGAAGGGTGGTTGAATTGCCAATGCTCTTAAATTCCTCAATTGCTTCCGGGTCAACAGGGCGATGATCAATCCCATTGGCTCGTTCTTTTAATCGAATTCCATTAATGCCTAGCAGTGTTTTTAATTGAATCTCATTTCCTTTTGCCAAATCACCAATGGTATGAATCCCAATCGTCTGTAATTTTTCTGCTGTCTTTTTTCCAACCCCATGCATTTCATTTGTGTTCAACGGCCAAAGAACTTTGGGAATATCACGTTTTCGAAGTATGGTAATTCCCATTGGCTTTTTCATATCTGAGGCAGTTTTCGCTAAAAATTTATTAGGAGCGATCCCAATACTGCAAGGAATATCTAGTTGTTCCAATATCCTTTTTTGAATACTTTCAGCGATCTCTATCGGACTTCCATACTCAAAACTTTCGGTAATATCTAAGTATCCTTCATCAATGGAGACAGGTTCTACAAGTTCTGTATAATGCCTGAGAATTTCAAACATGCCAATTGAAACAGCTCGATACCGTTCAAAATTCGGTTTCATCACGATTAACTGAGGACAAAGTTTTCTCGCTTCCCAAAGTGGCATCGTTGTTTTGACACCAAATTTTCTAGCTTCATAATTGCAGGTGACAATAATTCCTCTTCGCTCCTCTACATTTCCAGCAATCGCGAGCGGTTTCCCTTTAAGATTGGGGTCATAGGCCATTTCGACGGATGCATAAAAGCTATTCATATCTACATGTAAAATGACTTTTCCGTTTTTCGGGTACATTTCCTTCATGCTGGCACTTCCTTAACGCATATTCTTCCCTTAGTATATCAAAAAGGAGAACCTGCGGTTAGGTTCTCCATCCATTAGATTATTGATTTGCTACTTCATCGATAATCGCAAGTGTCATTTCTGCCAGTTTATACAATTCTTCCACTGGCATACGCTCATTGGTTGTATGAATTTCTTCATAGCCAACAGCTAGATTGACAGTTGGAATATTAAAGCCAGCAAATACGTTGGCATCACTGCCGCCGCCGCTATGCTGAAGTTCACAACTACGGCCAATTTTTGCAGCTGCCTTACGAGCCACTTCGACAACATGGTCGCCTTCGCCAAATTTAAAGCCTGGATACATGACCTCTACATTAACTTCGGCTCTGCCTCCCATTTCTGCTGCTACTGTTTCAAATGCTTCCTTCATTTTGCTTACCTGAGCTTGCATTTTTTCAGGGATTAGTGAACGGGCCTCAGCTAAAATATCCACACGGTCACAAACGATATTGGTTGCTTGACCACCCTCAAAGCGCCCAATATTAGCAGTTGTTTCATGATCGATTCTTCCTAACGGCATCCTCGCAATCGATTTTGCTGCAATCGTAATCGCGGAAACACCTTTTTCAGGTGCAACACCTGCATGAGCTGTTTTACCGTAAATAACGGTTTTTACCTTTGCTTGTGTTGGAGCAGCTACAACAACATTACCAACTAAGCCATCGCTATCCAAAGCATAACCGAATTTTGCTTTCATCAGTGAGGAATCAAGTGCTTTTGCACCAACAAGACCGGACTCTTCCCCAACTGTAATCACGAATTGGATCAAACCGTGTGGGAGGTTTTGTTCTTTTAACTGACGGATGGTTTCAAGCATAACAGAAATTCCGGTTTTATCATCGGCACCTAAGATTGTTGTGCCATCTGTAACCACGTAGCCGTCCTTTATAGAAGGCTTTACTCCTTTAGCTGGTGTAACAGTATCCATATGACAAGTAAAATATATCGGGTCAACACCCTCTTTAGTTGCCGCTAGCGTGCAAACTAGATTGCCTGCACCGTGCCCCGTAACAGCTGTTGTATCGTCTTCAAACACTTCAAGACCAAGTTCTGAAAATTTTTGTTTTAATACCTTGGCAATTTCAGTCTCAAATTTCGTTTCTGAGTCAATTTGCACAAGTTCTAAAAACTCATTTAAAAGACGTTCCTGATTAACCATTATATTGACCCTCCAATTATGTACTCACTAATGTCCAGCTCCAGCGCGTAGGGGCTCGCAGGTCTACAGCCAATCCGTCCAGAAGGTTAAAGAGCAACCTTCTAGCCGGCTCGTCTTATGCCTGTCACCCCTGGTCAAGGCGCTTCCGCTTTTCTTATATCAGTATACCTTTTACCAGTAATATCATCAAATTGGGAGTACAGCACCAATATAGATTTTCTTTTATAACGGAATATTACCGTGCTTTTTATAGGGTCTTGACTCTTTCTTGTTTCTAAGCATTTCTAAGCCTTGGACAATTTTCATTCTGGTTTCGCGTGGGTCAATGACATCATCGACCATCCCTCTGCTTGCTGCCACATAAGGATTGGCAAACTTTTCACGGTATTCATCAATTTTCTGCTGTCTTGTCAGTTCTGGATGCTCACTATTGTTAATTTCCTTCGCAAAAATAATATTAGCGGCACCTTGAGGTCCCATAACCGCAATTTCAGCATTTGGCCAGGCAAATACCAAATCAGCACCAATTGATTTACTATTTAACGCAACATAGGCACCACCATAAGCTTTTCTTAAAATCACTGTTAACTTCGGAACGGTCGCCTCAGAATAAGCAAATAATATTTTTGCCCCGTGGCGAATGATTCCACCGTGTTCCTGCTTAACTCCTGGGAAGAAGCCTGTCACATCCTCGAACGTGATAATTGGGATATTAAAAGAATCACAGGTTCTGATAAAACGAGCCGCTTTATCAGAAGAATCGATATCCAGGCCGCCAGCCATTACCTTTGGCTGATTACAAACAAGGCCTACAGATTCCCCTTTAATTCGAGCAAATCCAACAACAATATTTCTAGCAAAATCCTTTTGAACTTCCATGAAACTATTCTCGTCAACCACTTGCTCGATTACTTTGCGGACATCATACGGTCGAACCGTATCAAATGGAATAACATCCATTAAATCCGGGCGATAATCTTCATCATCCTGTACCTCAAACCTAGGGGCCTTCTCCTCATTATTCTGAGGAAGATAGCTTAACAGCCTGCGGACGTTTAGTAACACTTCTTCCTCTGAATCAGCTTGAAAATGGGCATTTCCACTAATGGAACTATGGACATTCGCTCCACCCAATTCCTCTGCTGAAATCTTCTCACCTGTTACTGTTTCAATGACTTTAGGTCCAGTAATAAACATTTGACTCGTATTTTCCACCATAAATACAAAATCAGTAATCGCTGGTGAATAGACTGCACCGCCCGCACATGGACCCATAATTACCGATATTTGCGGAATGACACCGGAATAAATCGCATTTCGGTAAAAAATATGTCCGTACCCATCTAATGATACAACGCCTTCCTGAATGCGCGCACCACCGGAATCATTTAAACCGACAAAAGGCGCTCCATTTTTCGCTGCTAAATCCATTACATTAGCAATCTTTTTGGCATGCATTTCCCCTAATGCTCCGCCAAAAACAGTAAAATCCTGCGAGAAAAGATAAATGGGACGACCGTTAACTTTCCCGTATCCAGTCACCACTCCATCCCCTGGACCCTTTTGTTCATCAAGGCCAAAATCATTCGTACGGTGCTCAATGAAAGGATTTAACT
>Ga0268255_10001255_pt1 | contig 15250 bp, 16 predicted proteins | sample AgamicOrMarz_FD_200256 | JGI IMG/M metagenome (GOLD analysis project Ga0268255, IMG submission 200256) | Agave microbial communities from Guanajuato, Mexico - Or.Ma.rz (v2) (version 3) | ecosystem: Host-associated > Plants > Phyllosphere > Phylloplane/Leaf | place: Guanajuato, Mexico...
TTTGTGCATAAAACCGCGCGGCCTGCTGACAGATCTTCAGGCCAGAAAGGTCAATGCATTGAAGCAGGGCTTTCGAGCGTTCGCGATTATGCGTGGCTTGGCTATGCGCTTCAACGGCATCTTGCGCAGCACGAGCTCGCAGGCACTGGATGAATGGACCGACGATGCCATCGACACCGAGTTAACGGCAATCATGCGTTTCGCCAGCGTTTTGCGCCATGATATTGATGCCGTAAAAAATGCAATCGAACTCCCCTGGAGCAACGGTCAAGCCGAAGGTCAGATCAACCGCCTCAAGGTACTGAAGCGAGCAATGTACGGTCGCGCCGGCCCGGAACTGATGAGGGCGAGAATGATGCCGCTGAATTGCAGAAAGTGAGGATAAACCCTTTATTATTAGACGCGTGCCCATCCCGTGCTACGAGACGTGGGCGAGCAAATCCGCAACCGAATCAATCACTAGCTTTGGCCGGAACGGGTAGCGCGCAATTTCTGCTCTGTCGGCAATGCCACTGAGGACGAGCACGGTGTGCAAGCCTGCCTCGATGCCGGCAACGATGTCCGTATCCATGCGATCGCCAATCATGCCGGTACCTTCTGAATGCACGCCGAGTTTGTTGAGGGCAGAACGGAACATCATAGGGTTTGGCTTGCCGACTATATAAGGCTCGCGGCTGGTCGCACGCGTGATCAGTGCCGCGACGGCGCCCGTTGCGGGAAGAGCGCCTTCGGCGCTCGGTCCTGTGGCATCAGGGTTTGTTGCGATAAACCGGGCACCCATATTGATCAAACGAATGGCTTTGGTGATTGCCTCGAACGAGTAGGAACGGGTTTCGCCAAGCACGACATAGTCGGGATCGGTGTCGGTCATGATGAAGCCCGCCTCGTGGATGGCAGTGGTCAGCCCGGCTTCTCCGATAACAAATGCTTTGCCGGCAGGGGTCTGGTCCTTAAGAAAAGCAGCCGTTGCCAACGCCGAGGTCCAGATGCGCTCTTCCGGCACCTCCAGTCCACTGTTGTGCAACCGGGCACTAAGATCGCGAGGCGTATAGATCGAATTGTTGGTCAGGACCAGGAACGGTGTATCGGTCGCTCGCCAGTGCTGTATGAGTTCGACCGCGCCTGGGATTGCCTTGTTTTCATGCACCAGTACGCCGTCCATATCGGTCAACCAGGATTTTATATTATGTCTGCTCACCTTCAGAGAGCCTCCTCGGCTTTAACTTCGAAACGGGATAATTTCGCTGTTCCGAACGCGGTTGTAAGTGCCACGTCGGTTGCGTCACGACCGGTCGCCATCAGAATTCGGCCGACGCGCGGCGTATTATGTCTGGCATCGACTGTATGCCAATGTCCACCCAAGTAAACTTCGAACCAGGCACTAAAATCCATCGGATTCGGGTCCTTTGGCACGCCGATATCGCCGAGATATCCGGTGCAGTAACGGGCTGGTATATTCATGCAACGGCACAGCGTTATGGCGAGATGGGCGAAGTCACGGCAAACGCCCACGCGGTCCGTATATCCACCAAAAGCCGTCCGAAGGGGATCAGCTTTCTTATAATCAAACTTGATATGGCCGTGCGCGAAATCGAGAATTGCCTTCACTCGTGGCCAGCCGAACGGGGTGGAAGAAAATTGCGCCCACGCAAAGTCAGCCAGATGATCGGTATCGCAATAGCGGCTGCCAAGTAGATAGACCAAGACGTCGTCGGGCAGATCCTTGATCTCATGCTGGAAGGCGTTTTGTGGAATGGGATCCGGCAGACCGCCGTCATAGATTTCGAACTCAGTCGATATCGTCGTAAGCCCGGCTGGCGCAACAATTCGGCTACAGGCATTGCCGAAGCCATCGATATAACCCCATGCCTCGATCGCTCGGTCGAAATTCAATGTCTGCTCGGTCAGTAGATCCGCGCGCCGGGACGGATGAATATTCAGGACGAGTAACATTGGGGTGGGTCGGTCGCACTCATATCCAAGATGGAAGCCGGCACGTATTTTCATCATAAAATTCCTTCGCGCCGGCGAATTGCCGTGAGACTTGGTTGTGCTGCAACGTTGGGGTGAGCAATGCGTTCCAATCAGCTGATCTCGGCTAAGATACGAGCGTCCGTGGTGACATTGACTTGGACGGACATGCTCTCGTAGTCGGCGGCTGTTCCGTCGTAACTTCCCCACAGAGGCATCGCTTGCTTCGGATCGCGCGCCACGCCAACACGGATGAGATCACGGTTGCCGACGATACCATTGGTGGGGTCAAACTCCGCCCAACCTGCGCCGGGCAAATAAATCTGGCACCACGCATGGGTGGAGCCGCCGCCGAGAGTGGTCGATCCGTCACGGTCTGGAACGTAAATATAGCCGGTGACGAATCTTGCCGCAAACCCAAGTGATCTTGCGGCCTCCATCATCAGCAGCGCAAAGTCGCGGCATGTCCCTCGACGAAGCCTAAGTGTCTCGGTCGGCGCTTGCGTTCCATGCTCGTGTCGTCGGGCATAGACGAAACCCTCATGAATGGCGTAGCACATCGTCATCAGTAGATGACCAGTGTCGGTGGACTGTCCGATCCGCACGAATTGCCGCGCCCATTTGCTTACCTGGTCATCCGGGTCGGCATAGTGGCGTTGGATGGTTCGCTCTAGGTCAAGCGCTTCGTCTGTGTCGTATGAAAAAGGATAGGTCAAAGCCTCCTCGTCAATCTGCAGATCGATTGCGACGTAAGGCGTATGGTCAAGCCGAATGATGGTTTCGAAACGCAGCTCATCTGCGGGCTGCGCAAACCCGATCACCGCGACACAATTTCCAAACACGTCGTGGATCCAGCGAATGTATTTTGGTTCCGGGTCAATCAGGAGACGGGAACTGAGCAATGTCTGATCGAAACTGTCCCTTGGTCTGAAAAGCAGCTTGTGGTCTCCGAACTCGACCGGCCGCTTATAGCGATAAGACGTGATGTGTCGGACGGAAAATATAGTCATCGATCACCGATGCGGTTTGTGAGGTCCAGGCCGAGTTATCACCTTTAACACTCACGGAGAGCAGATGCATCGTTGCATTCCCCCTAACTGCTTCATGACCTCGCCGAACAGATCGAGCAATTGCTCATGATGGTACTCCTGGTCTGCCTTGGATCCATTGCAGCACGTGGCCGGCTTATGGCTCACCATCGATTGGCGGCTGATCGTTGTCGCTGTTCTCGCGCGTTCTGGTTCGCCCTTTGTTGGGTTGGATATCTTTTATAGGATCAGGACAATTTCACGAAGAGGATATCATAATCGCTGTATCCGGCATCCGCGGTCTTAAGTCTATCTATTATCTTGTCTATGCGACTGCGCATGCGGAATTCCAAGGTGCGGAGACCGTCTGGGCGACCGTGCTTTTAATCGTCGTTGCGTCAATTTTCGTTCATGGTGTTGCCGTCACACCAACAATGAGAGGGATCGATGATGGACGGTCAAGCAGGCAGATCAAAGCATAGCGAATTCAAGCAACGAGCCGAGGATTCGTTTCTCTGAAAGGCAGGGGAAAACACACGGCCGAATTTTCTAATGTTGGTAGACCCAAGGTTCTACGAGCCGATTGTGCCGGTCTTGCCGTTTGGGAACGATTCCCAACGACAACCGGTCGTCAATCCAATCCCGCAGCATGTCTTCCCTGTCGAGGAGCTTCCGTCTCGCTTCTCCGTCACGCTCCCACAGGAGAGCTTCCTTAATGCCGAGGATTGCTGCGCGTTCGGACATTATCTTGGCATGCATGTGTACCCAACGCAGGAACTGGAGGGCCGACGGGGTCATGTGCCAAAGATCTGCCTAATGCTCGGCATAAGATCGCGCAACCTCCGGCTCCGCCAGGTTCGAGCCATGCCAGATCGCCAGCGGCAATGGGTCTGTCGTCCCGCAGAGAATCTCGGCGATGTAGCCGGCGGCAATAAAGGCGCGTCTGAGGGTCGTTGCGGCTTGTACCATGCGGCCGGCAGCGATTTCGATCAGCGCAGCCTCGTATTGATAGGGCGGAAAGTGATCCCCTTCCTTTTTCAGGATACGGGATGCGCGCGTGGCTTCACCGGCGCGCAGATACTCTGATGTTATCAAAAAGCGAATCCCCTGATTGTCGTTCGGGTTCCACTTGAGCATGCCCTGCATTACTTCGATCGTCCGTTGCCGTCTGCCCAAGGTGTTGGTGGCAAAGCGCCACTCCTTAAGCGGCGCGTAGAAATGGCCGGTTTTCAAGCCAACCGAATTTAAATCACGCCACGGTAAGTGGAGGGAACTCGCGCAAGCCTTTGAAGGCCGCATGGCGAAGCTCTCCGTAGGCAGTCCAGGAGCGGAATTATCTCGTCAACGCATAGCTCTCGTGGCTCAGCCACTCGTTGACCAACCTCTCGCTGGAAAAGACCACAGTCAGCACGAAATGCCGCACATAAATGCTTGAATTGCGGGCATGCGTTGCGTCTTAAGAATACAATCCGCACACGCATGTTGCATTGCAGAAACTATTTTTCTTTACAAATCACGATGAATTTGTGAAGTTTGGCTATCTGATCATTTTCGATAGGGCCAAAGACATTGTCGAACCTCCGTTTTGCCACCCGCCTCAACTCCTTCGCTTCGAACCCTGCCGGCGAATGGCCGGACCTAAAGGGCAAGCCGACGGTCCTGCAGATGGCAGCGCGTGCCGCCAAGGTTGATGGCTTGACGGATCTGGACCTCAATTATCCTGATCACGTTGGTGAAAAGCCGACTGAGCTAAAGCGCAAGCTCGAAGACATGGGCCTGGCAATCAACGGCTTTGCCATGCGCTACTACACCAATCCGGCGTTCAAGCTCGGCGCCTTCACCCATCCCGACAAATCGGTTCGCCGTGAAGCGATCGACCTGACCAAGGCTGGCATCGATGCCGCCCGCGAAGCAGGTTCCAACCTGATGACCATCTGGCTTGGCCAAGACGGTTTCGATTACGCCTTCCAGGCGGACTATGATCGCATCTGGCAACACGAAATCGACGGAATTCGTGAAGTTTGCGAGCACGACGCCGACTGCCTGATCTCGATCGAATACAAGCCCAACGAGCCGCGCTCCTACAGCCTGATGCCGGATTGCGCCACGACGCTTCTGGCCATCAAAGAAACCGGATGTGCCAACCTCGGCGTCACGCTCGATTTCGCGCATGTGCTTTATGCCGACGAGCAGCCGGCTTTCGCCGCTGCCATGATCGCCCGCCACAGCCGTCTGCTCGGCGTTCACCTCAATGACGGTTATGCCAAGCGCGATGACGGTCTGATGGTCGGTGCGGTGCACTCGATCCAGACCATCGAACTGCTGCGCCAGATCCGTCGTGACGGCTACGATGGTGCGATTTATTTCGACACTTTCCCGGACATGACCGGCCTCGATCCGGTTCATGAATGCGAAGTCAACGTTCAGACCGTCAAGCGCATGCTGAAGGTCGTTGATCGCCTCGAAGGCGACAACCGCCTCGGCAGCGCGATCGACCGTCAGGATGCCGTCACCGCGCAGTCGATTATTCAGGAGGCAATGCTCGGCGACGTCGCTTGAAGAGGCTCCAAGAGACATCTTCTATTCCAACAACCACACCTGGGAGGATACCATGAACAGACACCTGAAATCCGCCATTGCCGCCATGGCGCTGGCGCTGATGGCAAGCGCGGCCTTCGCGCAGGAGCTTGCACCGCTCAACTCGGATACCGAAAAGGACCGGGTTGACTGGTCGCAGCTTGAAGCGAAATACGGCGCGTTTCCGAAAATTCCGGAGGGCACGCGCGCCGGCGGCGTTTCCAAGACGCTCACCAACGAATACTGGCGTTCACTCGGCGAAGGTTACGAGAAGTTCGGTGAGAAGGCTGGCGCGACCGTTGCCTATCAGGCAGCGCAGAGCGAAGGCGATCAGCTGGGTCAGCTGACGATTGCCGAAGGCATGGTCACCACCGGCTTCAACGTAATTCTCGTGTCACCGCAGACCGATGCCAACCTGCAGCCGGTCATGGAACAGGCCAAGGAAGCCAACATCCCCGTCGTCAACGTGAACGATGCCGTCGTGCCGCAGGCCGAGCAATATGTCGGCAACGTCCAGCGCGACAACGGTGTACGTGTTGCCAAGTGGTTCATCGACAACCGTCCCGAAGGCGGCAAGGTCGCCATTATCGAAGGCCAGGCCGGCGTGTTTGCCGCTGTCCAGCGCACGGCGGGCTTCAAGTCCACGATCGGCGAGAACTCCAAGTTCCAGGTCGTTGCCAGCGTTCCGGGTAACTGGGATCGCCAGCAGTCCTACGATGCCGCCACCAACATTCTTCAGCAGAACCCCGACCTCGTCGGCTTCTATTGCAACAATGACGGCATGGCACTCGGCGTCATCGAGGCGGTCAAGGCTGCGGGCCTGCTCGGCAAGGTCGCCGTGTTCGGCACGGATGGCATTTCCGACGCCTACAAGTCGATCGAAGCCGGCGAGCTGACCGGTACGGTCGACAGCTTCCCGATCCTGACCGGTGAAGTGGCGATGGAAACGGCACTTCGTCTCGTCGCAGGCCAGAAAGTGGCACGTGTCGTCGCCACGCCGCAGGCGCTGATCACCAAGGACAACCTTGCCAAGTACAAGGGCGACGGCGTCGATGTCCGCGCCGTGTTGATGAAGGATGCTGCGTCCGCTCAGTAATCGCAACAGGAGTCGGTCCTTCCGAGACCGGCTCCCCTCCTTTGATGAAAGCACCGAGATGACGACAACGGCTCGCCTCAAGTTCGAGGGCATCACCAAGACCTTTCCAAGCGTAAAGGCGCTTTCGGACGCGACTTTTTCCATAAAGCCCGGTGAAGTTCACGCTCTTCTCGGCGAAAACGGCGCCGGCAAATCGACGCTGCTGCGCATTCTGTCCGGTGTGTCGCGCCAGACCAGCGGCGAGTTTTACGTCAATGGCATGCTTGCCACGTTCAAGAGCCCCGAGGATGCCCGCCGCGCCGGCATCGCCATGATCCATCAGGAGTTGCAGCAGATCCCCAATCTGACCGTGGCGCAGAACATGTTTCTCGGCCATCCGCTGAAGACTGCCGGCGGCTTGCTGGTCAATCGTCGCGAGCAGGAAAAGCGCGCGGCCGCAGCGCTTGCTATGATCGACCCGTCGATCGACCCTTCGACGCCGATCAAGAACCTGAAGGTGGCGCAGCGGCAGATCGTCGAGATCGCCCGCGCCCTGCTGGAAAACGCCAAGATCGTCGCAATGGACGAACCGACGTCCAGCCTGACGCCGGCCGAATTCGAGAGCCTCGCGGTTATCATCGAGAAGATGGCGGCCTCCGGCGTGGCGATCATCTATGTCTCGCACAAGATGGATGAGGTTTTCCGCATCTGCCACCAGGGCACCGTCATGCGTGACGGCAATGTGGTTGGCACGGTCAACCTGCGCACCGCCGCCCAGTCGGACGTGATCGCGATGATGGTTGGCCGCGAGCTGATGCAGGAAGAACATAATTCGTTTGTGAAGGAGGACGTTCGCGTTGAAGTGCGGGGCCTTTCCTCCGCGGTCACGCATGTCCGCGACGTCTCCTTCACAGTAAGACGCGGCGAAGTCGTCGGCATTGCCGGCCTGGTCGGCTCCGGCCGTACCGAGCTTCTGCGTCTTCTGGCCGGCGTCGACAAGATCGGATCCGGCGAGATCAGCATCGACGGCCGTGCGCTGAAGCTGACAAACCCGCGCTCCGCCATCTCTGCCGGGATCGGTCTGTTGCCGGAAGAGCGCAAGCGCGAGGGCATTATCCCCATGCGCCCGGTGTCGCTGAACATGGCGCTGCCGTCCTTGCGGAAATTCGCAAAGGTCGGCGTCGTTAGCCATTCGACGGTTAACAATACTGCCGAAACATTGCTGAAGCGGGTCAACCTGCGGCCGTTCCAGATCGATCGTCCGATCAAGCTGTTCAGCGGTGGCAACCAGCAAAAGGCGATCATCGCCCGCTGGCTGGCCGCCGGATCTGAAATCCTGCTGTTCGACGAACCGACACGCGGCATCGATGTCGGTGCCAAGTCCGAAATCTATTATCTGATCGAAAACCTTGCCGCCGAAGGCAAGTCCGTCATCGTCGTCTCCTCGGAACTTCCCGAGGTTATCCGGTTGTCGGACCGGGTCATCGTCATGCGCAACGGCCGCATCGCCGCCCAGCTGGAACGACACGAGCTGACGGAACAGGCCATCGTCTCGCACGCCGTCGGCGATGCCGAGCCAAATACCTATTCCTCGACGCAGGAGCACACCCATGTCTGATATCGCCGCCGAAACGCCCAAGCGTTCCTCGAAACTCTTCAGCTCGTTCTCGCTGCGTGATGCCGGTACGCTCATCGGCCTGATCATCATCATGGCAGTGTTTGCGGCGCTGGTGCCGGGCTTCCTGTCCGAGCAAAACCTCATCAACATCCTGCAGCAGTCGAGCATCAATGCCTGCATCGCGCTCGGCATGACGCTGGTCATCATTTCCGGCGGCATCGACCTTTCAGTCGGCCCGACGGCTGCGATTTCCGCCGTGCTGACGGCCGCTCTTCTTGTCACGGGCGTGCCCGTGCCGGTGGCGCTGCTTGCCGGTCTCGGCATCGGTGCCTTCTGCGGTCTCGTCAACGGCGTGCTGGTTGCCTATGTCGGCCTTCAGCCGTTCATCGTCACGCTCGGAACGCTCAGCACGTACCGCGCCATCGCGCTGATCTATACGGGCGGCAATCCGGTTCTCGGCGTGCCGCAGAGCTTCCGGTCGTTGTTCAACGGCAATGTCGCCGGCATCCCGAACTCGGTCATCATCGTTGCGGTGGTCGCCTTCGGCGCTTGGGTCCTGCTCAAGAAGACGCCGATTGGTGAATATCTTCTCGCCGTCGGTGGCAACGAAGAAGCCTCTTATGTCGCCGGTGTGCCGATCGCGCTCACCAAGATTACCGCTTATGTGATCTCCGGTGTTCTGGCCGCGCTGGCCTCTTTCATCCTGATCGGCCGCCTTGGCGCGGCAGAGCCTATCCTCGGCAATCTGTGGGAACTCGATGCGATTGCAGCTGCCGCCATCGGTGGTGCGTCGCTGATGGGTGGCAAGGGATCGATCGTCGGCACCATCCTCGGCGCCATCATTCTCGGTGCCATGCGCAACGGTTTGACGTTGATGAACGTTCAGGCTTTCTATCAACTTCTCGCAACCGGCCTTATAATTCTTGTCGCAATGATGATCGATCGCGCGACAAGGGGACGGGGATGAATTCCGACAACATGGATCCGAAGGCAGTGGGCCCGCGCATTCGCATGCGCTTGCCACTGCTGACGCCGCTGGAAGCAAGGGTGGTCGAGACCGTCTTTGCACTGCGCAGCTTCAATGACGACACGTCGCTGAAGGAGATCGCAACCGATGCTGGCGTCTCGGAAGCCATGGTCGTGAAGATCACCAAGAAACTGGGATTCGCGGGTTATCGCGAATTCCGCAATGCGGTTTCCCAGTATAACCGGTTGCCAACGGCGGAAATGCACCAGGAACTGTCCATCGAGGATACGTCCCAGGAAATCATCCAGAAAGTGTTCAGGACGTCGATCCAGGCGCTGGAAGAAACCCTGTCGATCATGGATGTCAAAGCGTTCGATCGTGCTGCAAACCTGATTCATGGTGCGCGTCAGCGCGATTTCTATGGTGTCGGCGGTTCGGCGCAGATCGCCCGCGATGCGGCCCACAAGTTTCTGAGGATCGGCGTGCGCGCCAGCGTCTATGACGATTCCCACATGATGCTGATGTCCGCATCGCTGCTCGGCAATGACGATATTGCTGTCGGGTTCTCGCATTCCGGCAATACGATGGCGGTTATCGAGGCGATGCAGATCGCCAGACGCAACGGTGCCCGCACGATTGCAATCACTAACTATAATGAATCGCCGCTGGCGCAGCATGCCGACGTCGTTCTCTGTTCGACAGCGCAGGGTTCGCCACTGATGGGCGAGAACGCCGCCGCCCGCATCGCCCAGCTCAATATTCTCGACGCCGTATTCGTGGCTGTTGCGCAGCGCGATTACACCGCTGCAGAAAACCATCTCGAAAAGACCATGGCGGCCGTCGCCTCCAAACGGAAAGACAAATTCCTATGACTGCATCCATCCCCGCCGTCGTCGTCTTCGGCAGCTTGCATTACGACATCATCGTCAAAGGTCCGGCGCGCCCGCGCAAGGGCGAAACGGTGACCGGTTCCGCCTGGAACCCGGCCTGCGGCGGCAAGGGTGGAAACCAGGCGGTTTCTGCCGCGAAGGCCGGCGTGCGGTCTGTAATGATCGGTGCCGTGGGTGACGATGATTTTGGCGGCACTCTGACCGCCAATCTTGCCGCAAACGCGGTGGAACTGGATCATGTCAGGGTGATCGAAGACGCCGCCTCTGGCATGAGCGTGGCAATTTTCGATTCCGAAGGGGATTATGGCGCAGTCATCGTCTCGGGCAGCAATCTTCAGCTCGGGCAAACCGATGTGAAGCAGGCTGCATCGCTGTTTCAGGCGGGCAATATCCTCGTTCTGCAGAACGAAGTGCCGGATCCGGCAAATGTGCTTGCTGCCTCAGCGATGAAAAAAGCAGGCGGTAAGGTTGTTCTGAATGCCGCGCCGGTGAGGGACCTGTCGCCTGAACTGGCGGAGTTGATCGACGTTCTGGTCGTCAACGCGGTCGAGGCGGAAGCGCTGGCCGGTAATGCCGAGGTCGACACGCTCGACGCTGCGATCGCGGCAGCGCGCGTTCTTGCAAAATCATTTCCGGTTGCCGTTGTGACGGCTGGTGGAGCGGGCGTTGCCTACGCGATGCGCGACGGCGAAGAGGCGTCGATCCCGGCAATCAAAGTCAAACTGGTCAGCACGCATGGCGCAGGCGACGAATTTATCGGCGTATTGGCCGCAAGATTGCTTCAGGAAAATTCGGTCAAAACAGCACTTTTTGCGGCCAACGAAGCCGCGGCGAACCTTGTGAGTTCACAGCGCTGAAAGTCATATAAATTACTGTCCTTAGCTCATTTCATCGCCAAAACAAATAAGTTACCTGATATCGTTCTGGAAATAGAGTTCGATTCCTATCAAGGCCAAAGAGAAGCACCACTCGGGCCAACCGACCGAGTGGTGCTTCTGCCGTACAAAATCGCGGTGCGGCCTTAAGTCAATACCGCCTTCGGCTCCAGAAAAGCATCCAGCCCAAAAGAGCCAAACTCGCGGCCGATGCCAGATTGCTTCATACCGCCAAACGGGGCCAACGGCTCGTGGGGCGCGCCATTGATGACGACGCGGCCACAATCCAGGCGGCTAGCGAGTTTCTGCATTCGCTCCATGTCCGTGCCGTGCAGATATGCCTGAAGCCCGTAGCTCGTGTCGTTGGCGATGTGGATTGCTTCTTCCTCATCTTGGTAAGACAGGACAGAAAGCACCGGTCCAAAGATCTCCTCGCGAGCGATCCGCATATCGTTCGTCACATTCGCGAAAATCGTCGGCTGCGAAAACCAGCCATGGCTGATGCCCTGTGGGCGGCCGGGGCCTCCGGCGATGAGCTCTGCTCCTTCATCGACCCCCAGTCTGATATAAGCTTGTACCCGTTCATACTGTTTCTGACTTACCATCGGGCCGATCATCACGGCCGGATCGGATGGCATACCCGGCTTGAAGGTTGCGATCTCTACCCGCAGTCGCTCGATCACTTCGGCCTTTCTTGCTTCCGACACAAGAACGCGGGTGCCGGCAATGCAGGCCTGGCCGCTGTTCATCAGGCCAACCCGCAAGACCGTGGGAATGGCGCGGTTGAGATCCGCGTCGTCAAGGATGATATTTGGCCCCTTGCCGCCGAGTTCAAGCGTCACTCGCTTCAGGGTTTCCGCACCGGCACGCAGCACCTGTCTACCAACGGCCGTCGAGCCGGTGAACGTCACCTTGGCAATATCGGGATGCCGGCTGAATTCCGCTCCTACAACGTCGCCGCGACCATTGACGATATTAAAGACACCCATCGGAAGGTCTGCTTCATGAAGACATTCGGTGAGCAATTGGGTCTGGACCGCGCTCATCTCGCTCGGCTTGATCACGATCGTCGTGCCGGCCGCGATTGCGGTTGCGAGTTTTGCGCAGATGAAGCCGTAATTGCTGTTCCAGGGGGTAATCGCGGCCGTTACTCCGATGGGCTGCATTGTGACCTCAGCCCGTCCGATCCGCCGCGTGAATTTGTAATCCTTGAGCACCTCGGCCATGTGCCGAAAACTGGATGCTGCATGAACGACGGCAAAACCGGTGAAATATTGCGGGGCGCCATATTCCGTCGCCATCGCCTCAGTTAGTTCCGCATTTCGTGCGGCAACGGCGTCGCTCAGGTGTTCAAGCATGGCGATGCGCTCCCGCTTGCCTGTCCGGGCAAAGGCCGGAAAGGCGCGCTTTGCCGCGGCGATCGCGGCCTTGGCATCTTCGACGTCGCCGAGACGCACTGTGCCGATCTTTTCCTCCGTCGAAGGATTTTGGAGATCGGCGATCTCCGTGCCATGCGGGGTTATGAACTGGCCGTCGATATAGATCTTGTCGATGATACGCATCGTCTTCTCCTTGAAAATGATGGGCTTAATCTGGCGGTTCGTCATTGATCTGATAAGCTGGGCGATAAAGGACAATCTGATAAGGAATAGCGGACAATGCTGCGTGGGACACTGGCCGAACTCGAGGCGGTCGTTGCTGTGGCCACGCATAGCGGTTTTCGCGCCGCAGCGCGTGAACTGGGCATATCCTCCTCCGCACTCAGCCAGCAGATCGCGGTTCTGGAAGCCCGCATCGGCGTGAGGCTATTCAACAGGACGACACGCAGCGTCGTCCTGTCTTCCGCCGGTGAGCAGTTCGTGGCCGAGATCGCACCGGCGCTGGCGGCAATCCGCAAGGCGGTCGATCTGGCGGATGAACATCGCACCGAGCCGAGCGGCACCCTGCGGATCAACACCTCCGTCGGTGCGGCGCGCATGGTGCTCAATCCAGTTCTCCTGGAGTACAGGCGGCGCCATACGCAAATGGCGGTCGAAATCGTCACGGAGGGCGCGCTGGTCGATATCAATGCGCAGGGCTTCGATGCCGGTATTCGCATTCGCGAGACCGTGCCGCCGGATATGATCATCCAGCCGATCAGCCGCTCCGTTCGCCCCGTTATCGTCGGCTCTCCCGGCTATTTCGAGCGGCATGGCAGGCCGAAAGTGCCGGCCGATCTGAAGAACCATGATTGCATCCGGGCGCGTATGGCGAGCGGTTCTCTCTATCACTGGGAATTCGAACGGCACGGCGAGGCCTTCACCTTGGATGTTCCGGGCCTGCTGACGCTTGACGAGAGCGACCTGATGCTGCGGGCCGCACGGGAAGGCGCCGGCCTTGCCTATCTCAATGCGTGGCAGGTCGCCGCGGACATTGCTGATGGCACATTGATTGAGGTTTTGGACGACTGGATCGCTCCCTATCCGGGTCTCTGCCTCTATTATCCCGGCCGGCGCCATATTCCGGCCAAGCTGCGGGCGCTGGTCGATCTGGTCAGGGAGGTCGCCTGGGACTAGCGTCGCCGTATACCGTGAACCCACCGTCTTTACGCGCTAAATCACCACCGCCTGCAGCACCAACAGGATGGTCGACAATGGATTTCAACCCGATCGCAACGTCGCTTTGCCTTGCCATACGGGAAAACCTTGTCCATGCCGCATTCCATTATCCTCTCCAATCTGTCCTGGTCCACTTCTGACGGTCGTCCGCTTTTCTCCGATCTGAATATCGTTTTCGGTCCCGAACGGGCCGGGCTCGTCGGCCGCAATGGTGTCGGCAAGACGACGCTTTTGAAATTGATCTCCGGTGAACTGCCGCCGGCTTCGGGATCTGTCACGGCACCCGCAGGCATCCACATCTTGCGTCACAGCGTACAGGTCGCGGAAGGGGCCACCGTCGCCGATCTCTTCGGTGTCCGTCATGCGCTGGCACTACTCGAGCGCGCTCAGGCAGGCACGCAACGCTCGAGGGAACTTCTCGCCGGCTGGCGCCAGGGCGCGATCGTCGACAGCCACGATCGGGAGCTTCTGTAAACTGTCGATGCGATCGTATAGCTGACATCGCTCGCCATCAGCCGTTATGGCGGAAACTGGAGCCATTACCGGGAAGGCAAGGCTCTTGAGCTTGCCGCGGCCCGGCATGATCTGGCCGACGCACAGAAGCGGCTCGGCGACGTCGAGCGCAAGGCACAGGAGACAGCGGAGCGGCAGGCGCGTCGCGATTGCGCAGGAAAAAGGAAGGCGGCAGAGGGCGGCATGCCGCGAATCTCGGCTGCCGGCCGCGCCATGCGTGCGGAGCAGACTGGTGGCGAAGAAGCCGAGGCCGCAAGCCGAATGGCGCGAGAGGCGAGGGCCGATGTGTCTGCTGCCCGCGACCGCCTGGAGGTTCTCGACCCCTTCAAGGTTTCGCTGCCATCCACGGGTCTTGTGGCGTCGAGGACGGTGCTGCGGCTGGACAAGGTGACTGCGGGTTATGCAAGCGATGCCCCAGTCCTCTCCAATGTTTCGCTGACAATGACTGGTCCCGAGCGGCTTGCCGTCATCGGCTCGGTCGGCACGGGCATGACGAGGCTGCTGTCCGTTATCACTGGAGGCCTAGCACCGTTTTCAGGGTCCGTCAGGGTCGAGTTGCCATGCGCCTTTCTCGACCAGAAGGTCAGCCTGCTGCACCTGCAGCTGTCGATCCGGGACAATTTCATGCGGCTCAATCCGGGAGCCAGCGAAAATGCTTGCCGGCGGCTCTCGCCCGCTTCATGTTTCGTGGCGATGCCAGCCTCAGGCAAGTGGGACAATTGTCGGGTGGGCAGATGCTGCGCGCCGGCCTAGCCCGTGTCCTCGGTGGAGAAAGGCCGCCGCAACTGCTTGTTCTCGACGAACCGACCAATCACCTCGATCTTGACTCCATCGCCGCCGTGGAGGCGGGGCTGGTCGCCTATGACGGTGCGCTTTTGGTGGTCAGCCGTGACGAGGCTTTCTCGAGGCCATCGGCATCACCCGGCGTTTTCTGCTTGGCGCGCCGCGTGGAGCGTAAAAAAGCCGCGCCTTTTTGGGCGCGGCTCAGTTTGATCGGAGATCTGCGGGGCCTTAGGCCGCGTCCCCATAAACGGGGTTCATCTTGTCGGCGGTGTGTGATTCATATGTGGAACGGCCCGGTTAGCAAGGTATTTTCCTCGTAAGTCTCCATCGGACGGCGCGTTCATATGTTCGGCCTG
>Ga0268255_10001256_pt1 | contig 15242 bp, 13 predicted proteins | sample AgamicOrMarz_FD_200256 | JGI IMG/M metagenome (GOLD analysis project Ga0268255, IMG submission 200256) | Agave microbial communities from Guanajuato, Mexico - Or.Ma.rz (v2) (version 3) | ecosystem: Host-associated > Plants > Phyllosphere > Phylloplane/Leaf | place: Guanajuato, Mexico...
CGCGGGTGGAAAGGTAACCGGTGCCACGGCGTGTTACGGCGACGTCATGGCCGGGCGGAGCGCCCGGCGTTGGCCGGCGCGGTGTCGAGCGCGGTGTCAAGCGCAGTGTTCTGCTCACCGACGGCCGCGCGCGGGCCGTGTGCAGATGGCATTGTACTTCGGCATGAGCGCGCGGCGGCGGTGAGGCATGCGCGGTTGCGGGTTGCTGCGAGGCTGTAGGCGGTCTATAGCCAGCTGGCTACGCCGCCGTGTCTCGAGCATGTGCCGCTGTGATGTCGGCTGAAACTGTAGCTGCCGTCGCGGCAGCGCGCCGTCGCGCCTTCAGGCGCCTTGCCTGACAGCGACTTGGCCGGCGCATGGACCGTGTTGCCGTCGCGATTGGTGTAGGTGTTGTGATTGCTGAGGTCGGCTTCGTTTGGCGTCGTACCCGGCGCGACATACGCGAAAGCCGGCGACATGCCGACCAGCAGCGCCGCCACGACTGCAACGCCGCAGCGAGCGGTTTTCAAGCCAATGCATTGCATCATTTTTATGGGTTGTTGTTGTGGTCGCGTCTGTCAGTTCACCCGCCGCCCGCTTGCCGGGTCGAAGAAATGCAAGTGCCGGGCGGGCAGCGCGACCTGCAGCGCTTGGCCGGCCGCCGGCCGGTGCGCGTGCGGCAATCGCACTGTCACGTCGTGCTTACCCCACCGTCCGTGCGCGAGATTGTCCGCGCCGAGCAACTCGCATGAATCGACGGTGAGCGTTGTATGCGGCGCATCGGCCTGCCCCGGGCTCATGTGTTCGGGACGAATGCCGAGCGTCCACTCGCGTCCTTTGGCGACTTCGCGGCCAACCGACGCGACGCCGGCGAGCGGCAGTTGCGGACCGTTGCCCGCCACATCGAAAGTCGAACCGTCTTCGGACACGCGGCCTTCCAGCAGATTCATGCCAGGCGAACCGATGAAGCCGGCGACGAACACGGTCGCGGGCCGCTCGTAGACTTCGGTTGGCGCGCCGATCTGTTCGGCGTGACCCTTGTTCATCACGATCACACGTTGCGCCAGCGTCATTGCTTCGATCTGATCGTGCGTCACGTAGAGGCTCGTGGTCGCTAGCCGAGCATGCAGCCGCTGGATTTCGAGCCGCATTTGCACGCGCAGACGCGCATCGAGATTGGACAGCGGCTCGTCGAACAGGAACACGGCGGGTTCGCGCACGATCGCGCGGCCCATTGCCACGCGCTGACGCTGTCCGCCCGACAGTTCGCGCGGCTTGCGCTGCAGCAGCGGTTCGAGTTCGAGAATTTGCGCGGCGGCGTTCACGCGTTGCGCGATCTGCGCCCGATCGACGCCCGCGATCTTCAGCGCGTAGCCCATGTTTTCCGCCACGCTCATATGCGGATAAAGCGCGTAGTTCTGAAACACCATCGCGATGTTGCGGTCTTTCGGCTCCAGCTCGTTGACCACTTTGCCGGCGATCGAGATGGTGCCTTCGGAGATCCGCTCGAGCCCGGCGACCATCCGCAGCAATGTGGATTTGCCGCAACCCGACGGCCCGACCATCACGACGAACTCGCCGTCGTTCACGTCGACGTCGATGCCGTGCAACACAAACTGTTTGCCGTCGTAGGTTTTTTTAACGCCTTGCAGTGTCAGTGCAGCCATGCGGTTTTAGCCCTTCGTTTCGTGTCGTTTATCTGTTGCCTACGCGGCGTCAGTGCATTGATGCGTTGATGCGCTGGCGAGGCGCTTTCATTTTTCCGCATCGACGAGTCCGCGCACGAACCAGCGTTGCATGGTCAGCACGACGGCGAGCGGCGGCAGCATGGCGAGCAGCGTGGCCGTCATCACCAGATGCCATTCAGTTGCCGTGTCGCCCGACGCGATCATGCTCTTGATGCCGACCACGGCCGTCGTCAGCGACTGCTGGCTCGTAATCAGAATCGGCCACAAATATTGATTCCAGCCGTAAATGAACGTGATCACGAACAGCGCCGCCATGTTGGTTTTGGACAGCGGCAGCACGACGTCCCAGAAGAAGCGCATGGCGCCCGCACCGTCGATGCGCGCGGCTTCCATCAACTCATCGGGCAAGGTCATGAAGAACTGACGGAAGAGAAACGTGGCAGTGGCCGAGGCGATCAGCGGCAACGTCAAGCCGCTATAGGTATTGCTGAGGTGCATCGACGAGACGACTTGCACGGTCGGAAAAATGCGGACTTCGACCGGCAGCATCAACGTGATGAAGATCAGCCAGAATGACAGGTTGCGAAACGGAAAGCGGAAAAACACGATCGCGAAAGCGGAGATCATCGACACGGCGATCTTGCCGATAGCGATGGCAAGCGCCATGACGAGGCTGTTGAACAGCATGCGGCCGAAGGGCGCCGCCGCGTTCCCGCTGCCGTGCGCCCAGACCGTCGTGACGTTTTCGAAGAGATGCGAACTCGGCACCAGCGAGAGCGGCACGGTGAACACTTCGCGCTCGCTCATGGTCGCCGCGCAGAACGCGACGTACACCGGAAACACCACCAACGCGACGCCGAGTATCAGCACCGCGTGGCAGAAGAGGTCGAAACCGCGGCGGTTTTCGATCATGAGTATTGAACCCTGCGTTCGATAAAGCGGAATTGCACGACCGTCAACGCGACGACGATCACCATCAGAACCACCGACTGCGCGCCGGAACTGCCGATGTCGAGGCCCTGGAAGCCTTCCGCGAAAATCTTGTAGATCAGCGTGCGCGTGGATTGCGCGGGACCGCCGCCGGTCGCTGCGTCGATCACGGGGAACGTGTCGAAAAATGCGTAGGTGATGTTGATGACCAGCAGGAAGAAGCTGGTCGGCGACAACAGCGGCAGTGCGATGCCGAAGAAGCGCCGCACGGGACCGGCGCCGTCGATGGCCGCGGCTTCGATCAGCGAGCGCGGAATCGCCTGCAAGCCCGCATAGAAGAAGAGGAAGTTGTAGCTGACCTGCTTCCACACCGAGGCTAGCACGACGAGAAACATCGCCTGTCCCGCATTGAGCGCGTGATTCCAGACGATGCCGTACTTTGCGAGCGCGAATGTGACGAGGCCGATACTGGGGTTGAACAGAAACGACCACAACACGGCCGCAATCGCCGGCGCGACCGCATACGGCCAGATCAGCAGCGTCTGATAAGCCTTCGCGCCGCGCGTGACTCGGTCGGCGCAAACGGCCAGCAGCAGCGAAATGACGAGACCGGAAACGGTGACGAGCGCACAGAAAATCAGCGTCGTGTTGAACGATGACAGGTAGAGCGGATCGGCGAACAGTTGGCGGAAGTTGGCGAGCCCGACAAATTCGCTCGACGTGCCGAAGGCGTCCTGGCTTTGCGTGGATTGCCACAGCGCTTCGCCTGCGGGCCACAGAAAAAACAGCGCGGTGATCGCCAGTTGCGGTGCGACGAGCAGGTAGGGCAGCAGACTGGTGCCGAAGCGGGAGCGCTTTTCCATTGAAGATTCCCAAGGGTTGCTGCAAGCGGGTTTCGACGCGATTGCGCCGAAACCCTGCCGACTGGCTTTATGCTTTTATTGCGCCGGGTTGCGGTTGTTCACCGCTATTGCTGCATGAACCGCATGGTCTACACGAGCTGCGCAGACCGATACTGCGCTTAACTGCCTGCTTTTTCGAAGCGCCGCAGCAACTCGTCGCCACGCGAAACCGCTGAGTCGAGTGCCTGTTGCGGCGTTTTTTTCTCAGCCCACACCTGTTCGAGTTCTTCGTCGATGATCGTGCGGATCTGCGGCATGTTGCCCAAACGCAGACCCTTCGTGTACGGCAGGGGCGGCTTGTTGAGCATCTGCTTGATGGCCGTGTCGCTGCCCGGGTTCTTCTCGTAGAAGCCCTGTTGTTGCGTCAACTGATAAGCGGCGGTCGTGACCGGCAGGTAGCCCGTGTCCTGATGCCACTTGGCGGCAACCGGTGCCGACGACAGATACGACAGGAATTTCGCCACGCCCTTGTAGACAGCCGGGTCTTTGCCCGCCAACACCCACAAGCTCGCACCGCCGATTATCGCGTTCTGCGGCGCGCCCTTCACGTTTGCGTCGTAAGGCATCATGCCGGTGCCGAAGTTGAACTTCGCGTACTTCTTGATGGTGGCAAGCGAGCCCGACGAGTTCGTGATGATCCCGCAATCGCCGCTGTAGAACTTCGAGACGGGTTCGTCCTTGCGGCCAACGTAGGTGAACGAGCCTTCCTTCTGCATGTTCTGCAGGAACTGGATGTGCGCGACCTGCAGCGGCTTGTTGAATTCGAGTTGCGCGTCGGCGCCGTCAAATCCGTTGTTCTTCGACGCAAACGGCGCGCCATGCCAGGCGCTGTAGTTCTCCAACTGGATCCAGCTTTGCCAGCCCGACGAATAACCGCACGCCATGCCGGAGGCTTTGAGCTTCTGCGCGTCGACCTGTAATTCGGCCCATGTCTTCGGCGGCTGGTTCGGATCGAGGCCGGCTTTCTTGAACGCGTCCTTGTTGTAGTAGAGAACCGGCGTCGAGCTGTTGAACGGCATCGAGATCAACTGGCCGCTTCTGGCGTCGCTGTAATAGCTTGCGATGGTCGGCACGAACGCTTTCTCGTCGAGCGGCACGCCGGCTTGCTTGAACACTTCCGATACGGGAATGACAGCCTTCTTCGCCTGCATCATGGTCGCGGTACCGACTTCGTAGACTTGCAGGACGGCTGGCGCGTTGCCGCTGCGGTAAGCGGCGATGCCGGCGGCAAGCGTCTGGTCGTAAGTGCCTTTGAACACCGGCACGATCTTGTAATCGGATTGCGACGCATTGAACGCGTTGGCGATATCGTTCAGACGTTCGCCCAGAGCGGCTTCCATTGCGTGCCAGAACTGGATTTCGGTGGCGGCCTGGGCCGTCTGGCTGGTGGCCATAATGCCCGCGCCCAGCACGGCGGCAACGGAAAGCGAACGGAACAGCGGCTTCAAACTCATCGATTAGTCTCCTGTGTCGATGGGAGTTAGCGCTTGAGCGCTTACTCCCATCCCATGCAACGCGGTCGATGGGAGTTAGCGCTTGAGCGCTTACTCCCATCCCATGCAACGCGGTCGATGGGAGTTAGCGCTTGAGCGCTTACTCCCATCCCATGCAACGCGGTCGATAGGAAGGAGTTAGCGCTAAAGCGCCACCTCCCGTCTCAGCAAAGCAAATGCGGAAAGGGCGCAATTGCGAATCGCGCGATTCTATTTGTGTTCGATGACAGTCCGGCGTCGCTTTTACTGTGGCGCCGAATGCCGCAATTTAACATCGCATGTCATGAAATTGAAACATTTGCGGTTGGATCAAATACTCGGCAGGTTGGGATGAGCCGGGGGTGACACCTGCACCCGCGCACAATCCCGGCGCGCTCAAGATCGATCGCACAGCATTGCCAGCCACTTCCAAAACCCGCAAAAAAACACAAAGCCCGCGCGAAGCGGGCTTTGACAGATGTGATACAGGCGGGAGCCGCGCGCAGCGACGCGGCCATGTATCAGCTGTTAGGCGCTCGAGGAAAGCGCCGGGCGTTACACGTTGAACAGGAAGTTCATCACGTCGCCGTCGTGCACGACATATTCCTTGCCTTCGGCGCGCATCTTGCCGGCTTCTTTCGCGCCTTGCTCGCCTTTATAGGCGATGTAGTCGTTGAAAGAGATGGTCTGCGCGCGAATAAAGCCGCGCTCGAAATCCGTGTGGATCGCGCCCGCAGCTTGCGGCGCCGTGTCGCCCACATGAATGGTCCATGCGCGTACTTCCTTCACGCCGGCCGTGAAGTAAGTTTGCAGGCCCAGCAGCTTGAAGCCGGCGCGAATCACTCGGTTCAAACCTGGCTCTTCCATGCCCATGTCGGCGAGAAACACTTCCATATCGGCTTCGTCGAGGTCGGCAATTTCCGCCTCGATTGCCGCGCAAACGGCGACCACCGGTGCGTTTTCCGACGCCGCGTACTTCGTCACCGCGTCCAGATGCGGATTGTTCGTGAAGCCGTCTTCTTTCACATTCGCGACGTACATGGTCGGCTTTGCCGTGATCAGGCAGAACGGCTTGAGCGTGGCCTTTTCTTCGTCCGACAGATCGAGCGCCCGGACCGGTTTGGCCTGATCCAGTTGCGCACGCACCTTTTCCAGCACCGCCGCGTTCTTGATGGCTTCCTTGTCGTTGCCCGATTTGGCGGCCTTCGAATAACGCGCGAGCGCTTTTTCGACCGTTGCGAGGTCCGCGAGCGCCAGTTCGGTGTTGATGACCTCGATGTCCGACAGCGGATCGATCTTGTTGGCCACGTGAATCACGTTTTCGTCTTCGAAGCAGCGGACAACGTGCGTGATCGCATCGGTTTCGCGGATGTTCGCGAGGAACTGGTTGCCGAGGCCTTCGCCCTTGCTCGCGCCCGCCACCAGACCGGCGATGTCCACGAATTCGACGACGGCCGGCAGAATGCGCTCGGGTTTGACGATTTCGGCGAGCGCCTTCAGGCGCGCGTCCGGCACTTCGACAATGCCGACGTTCGGCTCGATCGTGCAGAACGGGTAATTTTCGGCGGCGATGCCCGCCTTGGTCAGCGCGTTGAACAGAGTGGACTTGCCGACGTTAGGCAAGCCGACGATGCCGCATTTGAGGCTCATGGAAATCCTTCAGTAATTCAGTAAATTGCGTGATGCGCTCGACGCTGTGTGCAGGATTCGGGAAGCCTTCGCGTTTGGCGGCAAAGGGAACGCAGCGGAGCGGGACGCGACGCCAGAGCGGGTGTTGCCTCGACGATTCTGGGCGAGTTCTGTCACGGAAAACGCAATTGTAACCCGTTCCAATCAGGTTCTTGACGTGGCTTCAGAAAGCTGCGCGCCCGATCCGTCCCTCGCAACCCCGCAGCTATAATGCGCGGATGAACGCACACCATCAGACTTTCGATGCCGCCGTGATCGGCGGTGGGCTGGTCGGCAAGACCGCGGCGCTTGCGCTCACGCAAGGCGGATTGCGCGTCGCGCTGCTCGCGCAGCCCTGCGCGCCGCTCGCCGCCGGCGCTTCATTCGACTCGCGGGTGTATGCGTTGTCGTCGAGTTCCCAGGCACTGCTCGAGCGCTTGCGCGTCTGGCAGGCGCTCGACTTGTCGCGGCTTGGCCCCGTCTACGACATGCGCGTCTACGGCGACGCCCACGCCGAACTGCATTTTTCCGCGTTTCAGGCTTCGGTGCCGCAACTGGCGTGGATCGTCGAGTCGTCGGTGATCGAGCGCGCGCTCGATGCGGCGCTGCGCTTCCAGCCAAACCTCACGTGGATCGACAGCCGCGCGCAAGCGCTCGATTTCACCGCCGACAGCGCGAGCGTCGGTCTCGCGAACGGCAGCGTGCTCGCGGCGGATCTGCTCGTCGGCGCAGACGGCGCGCATTCATGGGTGCGCGCGCAGATCGGCTCGAAGATGAACCGGCGCGACTACCGGCAGACTGGCGTCGTCGCGAACTTCAAGGCCGAGAAACCGCACGGCGAGACCGCTTACCAATGGTTCAAGGACGGCGAGATCATCGCGCTGCTGCCGATGCCTGACGGTCACGTGTCGCTCGTGTGGTCGGCGCGCACGGAGCACGCCGAGCGGCTGATCGCGCTCGATCCGGCACAGCTCGCAGCAGAAGTGGAGCGCGTGACGGGCGGCCAGCTTGGCGGCCTCGACTGCGTGACGCCGGCACAGGGATTTCCGCTCGCGTTGCAAACTGTAGACCGCCTGGTGGCGCCGCGCGTCGCGCTGGTCGGCGACGCCGCGCATCTGATCCATCCGCTCGCCGGGCAGGGCATGAACCTCGGTCTGCGCGACGTCGCCGCGCTTGCCGATGTCGTTGCGGGCAAGGAGTCGTTTCGCGATCTCGGCGACATGGTCCTGCTGCGGCGCTACGAACGCGCGCGCCGCGAAGACATTCGTGCGCTGATGATCGCCACCGACGGTCTGCAAAAACTGTTTTCCGTGCCCGGCCCGCTGGCCAAGATCGTGCGCAATAGCGGCATGGCTTTCGTCGGTGCGCAGCCGTTCATCAAGCGCTGGCTCGTGTCGGCCGCGCTCGGCTGAAAGGCGGGCCGCATTACGGCTTCTACCCGGCTTCAATCCCGGCGCGGCATGCCGAACCGGTGAGACAGGTATCATGAACGCACAGTTGCTGCGGCCTTCCCAAGCAAAGGAGGGCAACGGCATGAACGCACAACGCGCGCAGCGCGCGATTGAATCAGGAATTCAGCATGAAACGAACCTTCCGCATGGCGACCGCCATGCTTGCGATTGCCGCTGTCACCATCGGCTGCTCCGCGCAAGCCGACCAGTCCACCGACAAACTCAAGGCCACGTTGCAAACGCGTCTCGCGGACGTGACGATCAAGAGCGTGACCAAGTCGCCGATTGCCGGCTTGTATGAAGTGAACCTCGGCAGCCAGATCGTGTACAGCGACGCCAACGGCGACTACGTGCTGCTCGGCGACATGGTCGACACGAAGACGCGCAAGAATCTGACGGAAGCGCGCCTGTCGGAAACCAATCGGATTGACTTCGCGAGCCTGCCGTTCGCCAACGCGGTGAAGGTCGTGAAGGGCAACGGATCGCGCAAGATCGCGGTGTTCTCCGACCCGAACTGCCCGTACTGCAAGCAGCTCGAAACCACGCTGAAGTCGATCGACAACGTGACGGTCTACACGTTCCTGTACCCGGTTTTGTCGCCGGACTCGACCGCCAAGTCGAAGTCGATCTGGTGCTCGACTGATCGCGCGAAGGCGTGGGAATCGTGGATGCAAGACCATCAGGCGCCCACGGCGGCCGGCACTTGTGACACTGCCGCGATCGACAAGAATCTCGCGCTCGGACATGCGATGAACGTGGAAGGCACACCTACCGTGTTCCTCGCCGACGGCCGCCGCCTGCCGGGCGCGGTGCCGGCCGACCGGCTCGACAAGGAAATGGCAGCGGTGCACTGACACACGCGGCACTGACCAACAGAAGGAGGCGCAAATGGCGCCTCCTTTCGCATCAAGCCCCCAACAATCAGCCAAAACCACCAATCGCCGCCGATGAAGCCGATCCGCTACACCATCGTTCCCAAGCAACCCGCCGCTCACCTGTTCGAAGTCACCGTCACCGTTGCCGATCCTGATCTGGCCGGCCAGCGTTTCATGCTGCCTGTATGGATTCCGGGCAGCTACATGGTCCGCGAGTTCGCGCGCAACATCGTGACGCTGCGCGCCTTCAACGACGCGGGCCGCAAGGTGCGTGTCGAGAAAACGGACAAGCACACGTGGCAGGCGGCGCCGGTAAAAGGCGCGCTGACGCTGCGCTACGAGGTCTATGCGTGGGATCTGTCGGTGCGCGCGGCGCATCTGGACGACACCACGGGTTTTTTCAACGGTACGAGCGTGTTCCTGGCGCCGCTCGGCCACGAGGAAGCGCAGTGCGTGGTCGATATCCAGAAACCGGAGGGCGCGGCGTATCGCAACTGGCGCGTCGCGACGGCGCTGCCGGAAGCGCGCGGCACGAAGCGTTATGGCTTCGGGGAATATCGCGCGCAGAACTACGATGAGCTGATCGATCATCCGGTCACGCTCGGCCGATTCGAATTGGCGACGTTCAACGCGCACGGTGTGCCGCACGACGTGGTGATCGCGGGGCGCGTGATCGGGCTGGACATGGCGCGGCTCAGCGCCGACCTGAAGCGCATTTGCGAAGCGCAAATCGCGCTCTTCGAGCCGAAGTCGAAGAAAGCGCCCGTGGATCGCTACGTGTTCATGACGCAAGCCGTCACCGACGGCTACGGCGGCCTCGAACACCGCGCGTCGACGGCGCTGATCTGCAATCGCGGCGATCTGCCCGTGCAAGGCCGCGATTCCCTGACGGAAGGCTATCGGACCTACCTCGGCCTGTGCAGTCACGAATACTTTCACACATGGAACGTGAAGCGGATCAAGCCGGCGGTCTTTGCGCCGTATGACCTTTCCGTCGAAAACTACACGTCGCTGTTGTGGATGTTCGAAGGCTTCACCTCATACTACGACGACCTGATTCTCGTGCGCAGCGGCCTGATTTCGGTCGACGATTATCTCGGCCTGCTCGGAAAGGTGATCGGCGGCGTGCAGCGCGGCAGCGGGCGACTGAAGCAGAGCGTCGCGGAAAGCTCGTTCGACGCCTGGGTCAAATACTACCGGCAGGACGAGAACGCGCCGAATGCCATCGTCAGCTATTACACGAAGGGCTCGCTCGTTGCGCTCGCGTTCGACCTGGCGATCCGCGCGCAGACCAACAATCGCAAGTCGCTCGACGACGTGATGCGTCTGCTGTGGCAGCGCTTTGGCCGCGATTTTTACCGCGGCAAACCGGTGGGCGTCGACGAACGCGAAGTCGAAGCACTGTTTGCGGAAGCAACCGGCGTGCACCTGGGTGAGCTGTTTGCGGAAGCGGTGCACGGCACGCGCGATTTGCCGCTCGAAACACTGTTGGAACCGTTCGGCGTCACGCTCGCGCCGGAAGTCGACAAGAGCGGCAAACCGTCGCTCGGCGTGCGGGTGCGCGGCGGCGCGGACTGTACGCTGACGGCTGTCCACGAAGGCAGCGCCGCGCAGAAAGCGGGGCTCTCGGCCGGCGACGTGCTGATCGCGCTCGACGGCCTGCGCGTGACGGGCTCGAATCTCGACACACTGCTCGCACGCTATCAGCCGGGGGCGAAAGTGGAAGTTCACGCATTCCGCCGCGACGAGTTGCGCACCGCGCAGCTCAAGCTGGAAGGGCCTGAAGTGTTGCGCTACAAGCTCACCGTCGCCGACCAGCGACCCGCCCCCCGCAAGGCGCGCGAGCGCTGGCTGACAAGCTGATCGTAATCCGCGCCGACGTCAATTCGCGTCGGCAGGCGGCGGATTGTTCTACCACTGCAACAATCCGTCGCTGCCGGATGGCTTTTTCCCGGATCGGTAAAAAAACACAATGGCTCCACTCGCGCAACACAGCGCGCCCCCTACTGGAGTCAACCATGACCACGATCCTGCAAATCAACTCGGCAGCCCGCTCGCAAGGCGCGAACTCGACGCTGCTCCTCAACGAGCTGACCGAAAAGCTGCAACAATCGAATCCGGGCGCGCAAGTCGTCGTCCGTAACCTGCAAGCCGAACCGCTGCCGCATCTGGACGACGCCATTCTGGGCGCGTTTTTCACGCCGGCTGATCAGCGTACCCCCGAGCAAGCCGCGATCGCCGCGCGCAGCGAAGCGCTGATCGCGGAACTGCAAGCCGCCGACATCATCGTGATCGGCGCGCCGATGTACAACTTCGGCATTTCGTCGCAACTGAAGACCTATTTCGACTTCATCGCCCGCGCCGGCATCACGTTCCGCTACACCGCCAACGGCCCCGAAGGTCTCGTGACGGGCAAGAAGGTCTACGTCGTTTCGGCCCGCGGCGGCAAGTACGTGGGCACGCCGAACGAGAGCCAGACGCCGTATCTGAAGAGCTTCCTTGGCTTCATCGGCATGACGGATGTCAACTTCATTTACGCCGAAGGTCTGAATATGGGCCCGGACGCAGCGGGCGCAGCGTTGGCTGCGGCGCGCGAGGCGATCGCGGCTGCTTGAGCTGGCTGACGAGTTCGCGGCCCAGGTTCGCTGCCTGGTTCGCGACTTGTGGCTTGCTGCTGTGGTTCGCAAGTTAAGCTGATTGCGAGCGTTGAAAACTGAAACGCCACGGAAATAGACTCCGTGGCGTTTTTGTTTTTTGCCGCTGGTTCTGCCCCGGTTTGCAGGCAGGAGCCGCTAAGCCAGCATTTGCGCTTCGTCGGGCAGGCGCCAGTCGATCGGTTCGCGGCCATGCTTCACGAGATACTCGTTTGCCTTCGCGAAATGTCCGCAGCCAAGAAAGCCGCGATGCGCGGACAACGGCGAAGGATGGGGCGCCTCCAGCACGTAATGCGACTTGCCGCCGAGCAGCGCGCGCTTCGCCTGCGCATGTGCGCCCCACAGCATGAACACGAGACCGTCGTGACGCATCGCGAGTTCGTGAATCAGCGAGTCTGTGCATTTTTCCCAGCCACGCTTCGCGTGGCTGGCGGCTGAGTCGCGCTCCACGGTCAGCACCGTGTTCAGCAGCAGCACGCCTTGCTTCGCCCACGTGTCGAGGCAACCGTGACGGGGCGGTTCGTGGCCGAGGCTTGCCGCAATTTCCTTGAAAATGTTTCGCAGCGACGGCGGCGTGCGCACGTTCGGCGCGACTGAAAATGCGAGCCCATGAGCTTGCGGTGTGCCGCGATCCTCGCCGTGATACGGGTCCTGGCCGAGAATCACGACCTTCACTTCATCGGGGCTCGTAAGCCGCAGCGCGCGGAACACGTCGGTGGGATAAACGGTTTTGCCGGCCGCACGCTCACCGTCGACGAAACGGCAGAGCGGCGCGTACGCATCGCTTTCAATGAAACACTTCAGGTGCGCTCGCCATTCGGCCGGTAGCGCGGCGAACTGCTCTTCGAGCGTGGGCGGCGTGCCGGCTGCTTGCTGGGATTGCGGCTGCGGCTCGACGGAAATAGTGCCGGCCGGCGCCGCGGCGTCGCCGAATAACGATGCTTGTGACGGCGCGGAGCGGGGGCGGGATGCAGTAGTCATGGCGCAGAAGTGTCGCAGCAAACGCGGTGTGACTCAAGCCGAGGCGGCGGCGCGCACTGTAAGCGGCGATAACGCGCGGCGATGACGCAACCCGCGCTCAGCCCGCGCGCAATTGATAGCCGCGCTGCGCCTTGCTGATGTTTTCGGGCGCGAGGCCGGCGATCTGCTTGCCGAGTTCGCTCGAAAGCGCGTGCAGCGCGGCTTCGTCGCCGGACTTCAGTTCGAGTTCGATTTCCGAAATAGGCGCGCGGCGCAATTCGCCGTTCACTTCGGCCAGCACGTTGCCCTGGTCGATTGCGGCTTCAACCTCGGAGCCGTCGACGCTCACTTGCCACAGCGTGCGTGTAAAGTCTGTGCGAAACAGTTCGATCAGTTGCGGCGCCGCTTCGCGCAACGCTCGCGCGGCGGCGGGCTCGTCGCACTCGCGCAGCAATGCGTCAATTTCGAGCGCTTCGCCCGCGACTGGCATTTCCCATTCGTGACGGCTGTGCAAGCCGTTTGCCGCACTGCCTACCGTCTTGAACGTCTGCAGCCAGCCGTCGGGTGTATGGCGCAGGCGCAACGCGCTCTTCGAGGCTGCCAGCGTGAGTTGCGGCGTGTCGAAGTAGATATTCGACAGCTCGATCGCGCGGCCCTCGTTGCCAGTGCGCGCGACGAACCACTGCCCGGCCGCTTTCACTTGCGCGGCCGGCAGCAGCAACTTGATCTCGCGTTCCATGGCCATGTCGTGCTCCGCTGTGTGTGCGTTAGATGAGCTGCGGTGTGCTCACGCCGCGCCCGGGAAAAACATGCGAGCAAGCTCCACGCCCGGTTCTTCCGCGCGCATGAATGCCTCGCCGACGAGGAACGTGTTCACGTCCATCGCGCGCAGCCTTTCGACATCGACGCGCGACAGAATGCCCGATTCCGTTACCACGATGCGGTCGTCGGGAATCGCTTCGAGCATGCCGATGGTGTTTTCGATCGACGTCTCGAAAGTGCGCAGATTGCGATTGTTGACGCCGATCAGCGGCGTTTTCAGCGTGAGCGCCTGCATCAGCTCGTCGCTGTCATGCACTTCGACGAGCACCGCGAGGCCGAGCGAATGCGCGAGCGCTTCGAGGTCCTGCATCTCCGAAGTTTCCAGCGCGGCGGCGATCAATAGAATCGCGTCGGCGCCCATCGCGCGTGCTTCGACAATCTGGTACGGATCGACGATGAAGTCTTTGCGCAGCACCGGCAACTGGCACGCAGCGCGCGCCTGCTCCAGATACGCGACGCTGCCCTGAAAGAACTGCACGTCGGTCAACACCGACAGACAGGCCGCGCCGTGCGTTTCATACGAACGCGCAATTTGCGCAGGCACGAAGTTCTCGCGCAGAACGCCTTTGGACGGGCTCGCTTTCTTCACCTCGGCGATCACTGCGGCGAGACCGGCCGCATGTTTTGCGCGCAGAGCGCCGACGAAATCGCGAATATCGCGCGACGACGCTTCGAGGCGCAGCTCTTCGAGCGGCGCGCTCTGCTCGGCGGCGCGGACTTCTTCGCGTTTGACCGCGATGATACGGTCGAGGATGTCGCTCATAAGAATCTCGCTACGTTGGTTGCTGCGTGATTAGTGCTTGAATTGCTGCGTGAAGCGGATCAGTTCGTCGACTTTTGCGCGAGCCTTGCCGCTGGCGATGGCTTCGCGCGCAAGCTCGATGCCGTTCGCGATGGACGACGCCACGTTCGCCGAGTACAGCGCCGTGCCCGCGTTCAGCGTAACGATCTCGCGTGCAACGCCCGGTTTGTTGTCGAGCGCTTCGAGCAGCATTGCTTTCGATTCCGTGGCGTCCACCACTTTCAACGTTCGATTCGACACCATCTGCATGCCGAAGTCTTCCGGATGAATCTCGTACTCGCGCACTTCGCCGTCACGCAACTCGCCGACTTGCGTGGCCGCGCCGAGCGACACTTCGTCCATGCCGTCCATACCGTACACCACGAGCACGTGCTTTGCGCCGAGGCGCTGCATCACGCGAACCTGAATGCCGACCAGGTCCGCATGGAACACGCCCATCAGCTGATTCGGCGCGCCGGCCGGATTCGTCAGCGGACCCAGAATGTTGAAGATGGTCCGCACGCCGAGTTCACGGCGCACCGGCGCGATGTTTTTCATTGCCGGGTGATGATTCGGCGCGAACATGAAACCCATGCCGGTTTCGGCAATCGACGCTGCGACTTGTTCCGGCTGCAGGTCGATATTCACGCCGAGCGCTTCGAGCACATCTGCGCTGCCCGACTTGCTCGACACGCCGCGATTGCCGTGCTTCGCGACTTTCGCGCCGGCTGCGGCGGACACGAACATTGTCGCCGTCGAGATATTGAAGGTATGCGAACCGTCTCCGCCGGTGCCGACGATATCGACGAAGTTCGAGTTGTCCTGCACCTCCACGTGCCGGGCAAATTCACGCATCACCGTGGCGGCGGCGGTGATTTCGCCGATGGTCTCTTTTTTGACGCGCAAGCCTGTAATGATCGCAGCCGCCATGACGGGCGAAAGTTCGCCGCGCATGATGAGCCGCATCAGATGCAGCATTTCGTCGTGGAAAATCTCGCGGTGCTCGATGGTCCGTTGCAGCGCTTCTTGCGGCGTGATTGTCATGATGTTATCTCGCTTC
>Ga0268255_10001263_pt1 | contig 15191 bp, 13 predicted proteins | sample AgamicOrMarz_FD_200256 | JGI IMG/M metagenome (GOLD analysis project Ga0268255, IMG submission 200256) | Agave microbial communities from Guanajuato, Mexico - Or.Ma.rz (v2) (version 3) | ecosystem: Host-associated > Plants > Phyllosphere > Phylloplane/Leaf | place: Guanajuato, Mexico...
CAAACGATACAAACAGGGAATTGAAGAAGCAAATGTGATTGATACTTTAGGTGCGGGAGATTCTTTCATTGCTGGTTTTTTAACCCACCACTTTAATGGATTTACCATAGAAGAATCATTGAAAGCGGCAGCACAGATTGCAGCAAGAACTTGTGAAGTGAACGGTGCATTTGGTTATGGTAAACAATTGACTTTCTAAGATAAAAAGGAATGAAATGGATATCCATTCATTCCTTTTATATTCGTATGAAGCCTTTTGCTCTTAAGTTGTTATTGTCAGTGCAATCAATTGGGTCTGTGTCTTGAAATTTGAAATATGAATTGGTACTCCTGTTTCGTCGTAAACAGTTTTATCAATATTGAATAGTGTTTCACCGATTTCACAATCTAAATATTCCGCTTCTAATTTTGAAGCCGGAATAACTGTTATTATTTTTTTACTTGAGCCAGAATTAATATTGATGTGGTAAATGTTTTTTAAAACCTCATACGTTGATTCATGTTCGGTGAAATGTGTCATTAAATCAGGAAAACGATCTAGGGAGTAATGGGCAATATCTAAGGTAAATGGCTGTTGGTCGATCGACATAATCCGGACCAATTTTAAGACAGGCGAACCAATAGCAATATGAAGAGATTCAGCAATTTCCGGAGTTGCTTTTATTTCTTCACAGGAAAGGATTCGCTTGGAGGGATTTTTCCCTATTTGTTTACTGAAGTCTGTGAATCCATCAATAGAAACTAATTCTCGTATGATTTTGGTTCTCGTTACAAATGTTCCCTTGCCTTGCTTTCGCTCTAAAAAGCCCTCATCAGCTAAATCCTGAATTGCTCTTCTTACCGTTATTCTGCTGACTCCATATAATTCGCATAATTCCGTCTCATTCGGCAGTCTTTCCCCAGATTTATAAACCCCTTGATCGATGTCGTCCTTTAGAATTTGTTTTAACTGGTCATATAATGGTGTTGAAATGGAGTTGTTTAATTTCATTGGAAAAATCCTTTCTAAACAATAAGTCATTATATAATATTATATAACAAGACAACTGATGACGTATAGGGTTACTGATAACATTTTTCATATTTATAAAATACTGGATTTTTAATTTGTATATAGCAAGATTCGCTAATAAGCATATCACCTTTGATTAAACCTGAATTTTAATTTAAACTAAGTAACAAATGTAGAATTGTGTGTGGTGGAATAATTGGAAAAACAAGTAGAACAAACATATGAAATTATGGAAGTCTGTTTGCTGGCGGGGAAAATCATGCTCCAAAGCGGGGGCGAGACCTATCGTGTTGAAGATACAATGATGCGGATGGCCGCTGCCTTTGGGATAGAACATACGCATAGTTATGTAACTCCTACGGGAATCATATTTTCAGCAGAAGGCACAGAACCAACCAAGACCAAGCTTATTCGAATCTCGGAGCGATCAACCGACTTGAAAAAGGTCTCGATGGTCAATAGCATTTCAAGAAGAATTAGTAGTGGTGAAATCAATCTGATAGAAGCCTGGGAGCTTCTTAAGGAAATTGATTCCTTAAATGTAACCTTTCCATTTAGGATCCAAGTGGCCGCTGCCACTTTATCAAGCGGTTGTTTTATGATTATGTTTGAGGGCGGCTGGAATGATTTTATTCCCGCGATGATTTCAGGAGGAATGGGTTACCTTAGCTTTGTCTATTTTCATCGTTTTGTCCCCATTAAGTTCTTCTCGGAATTTTTAGCATCGTTTGTGATTGGCTTGATTTCTTTTTTGTTTGTCCAACTGGGAGTCGGTCATCAATTAGATAAAATCATTATCGGCTCCGTGATGACGTTAGTTCCAGGGCTATTAGTGACCAATGCAATCAGAGATTTAATGGCGGGTCATCTAGTTTCGGGGCTATCTAAGGGAGCTGAGGCATTTCTGACGGCTTTCGCGATTGGAGCAGGGATTGCCGTCGTATTATCTTTTTTATGAAGGTGAGGTGTGTTAACCATGACTGTTCTTGCTCAGGCATTAACAAGTTTTATTGCAACAGGCGCCTTTGGAATACTTTTTAATGCGCCGAAAGAAACCTTAGTGAAGTGCGGTCTGATTGGAATGGGCGGGTGGTTAATTTATTTTTTTCTAGAAGACTTCTCAAATAACGCCATTTTAGCAACATTAGCTGCGACTATTTTTATAGCTGTTCTCAGTCAGGAATTAGCCAAGTTTTATAAAACACCAGTGATTATTTTTAGTGTAGCCGGAATTATTCCCCTCGTCCCAGGAGGCCTAGCCTATGATGCGATGAGGAATTTTGTGGAGAATGATTATTATTCAGCGATTACATTAGCAGCCAAAGTTTTCATGCTCGCAGGGTCGATTGCCTTCGGTTTAGTTTTTTCTGAGGTAATCAATCAGATCACTAAAAAAATTAAACAACAAATGATGCGAACCTGACCTCCATCCCTTTTAGTTAAAATACTAAAGGGGATTTTTTATTAAGGTAAAATTAAGATTCAAAGGGTATTATTAACTGGAAAATGTTTTCCTTTATTGCGTTCAGCTATTTTAGTAAGGTAATATAGTAGTATATTACTAGAATTATCATCAAAGTCTAATACAAGGAATGGTAAATTACTAGATGAAAAAATTTTTAGTCGCAATTATCGTTTTATTCATAATATTTATCAGTGCTAAAACCATTTATGCGGTAAAGTTTGACCGTCAAGCAACCGTACAAGTCACTGAAGCAGCCCCATTAATAACACGGGCATTGGCACTTATTTCAAAAGAGGCACCGAAATTGCCTGATAGTATCAAGCTGGATGTCCCGTTAATTAATCAAATGGACGCACCAAGACTCTACAACGGCTGTGAAATAACCAGTCTGGCAATGATACTTAATTATCACGGAGTAAAAGTGACAAAAAACGAATTAGCCAAAAAGGTTAAAACCGTCCCGTTAACTTATAGTAACGGGCAAAAAGGAAATCCTAATGCTGGGTTTGTCGGCGATATGGCGAATGGACCAGGTTTAGGAGTATATAATGGTCCCGTATTAGAAGTTGCGCAAAAATACGTGGGTGATCGTGCGGTTAATTTAACCAATCATTCATTTGATGACGTATTAAAAGAAGTAGGTCAAGGGCTTCCGGTCTGGATTATCACGACATCGAGCTTTGCACCTGTCTCTGTTTTTCAAACGTGGAATACTCCGCAGGGAAAAATCAATATTACCTTTAGTGAACATAGTGTTGTGATCACGGGTTATGATGAGAATTATATCTATATTAACAATCCTTATGGGGAAAAAAATCAAAAATTAAATCGAGCAAGTTTTATTAAAGCCTGGGAGCAAATGGGTAAACAAGCGATTGTTATCAAAAAATAAGAAAGAAAAGGGTCTGATGTGAAATCAGGCCTTTTTTTTGAAGATTATTAAAAAAAATTAGTCTTAAAATGGGCGAAGGCAGAGGAATGAATATCCCTCTGCCTTCTTTGCTTTATTCTTTAAAGAATCATATCGTAACTTGTGATTGAACATTGGACAGAGATTACTGTCTAGCTCCAGCACCCAGCGGCTAGTGTACTTCGCTCTCCGCCCTACGATAAGTCAACATCGAATCGCTAACGCTCTTCGTGTTTCCTTTATCTCGGTTGGAGCGCTCCAGTCCATACGCCGCTAAACGGGCGCTTCCGCTTTTCTAATCGCAAGGTAAAAATTTATATTATAATCATTGTTAATAAAAACAAGTTTGCCGCGGTTATTCTTCCACCTGAGGGTTTTATACCTAAACGATGTAAGCCCTACCTCTCTTACATCCTAACGGCTCCGAAGCCGATCCAGTGTGAATAAGTTTTTATTTTAAAACATAAGCAGAATGCCAGAAAAAATTCTTACATTGCGTTATCTAATGAATTACAAGTTACTTAAATGTGAAGCACAAATATTAATAATACAGGACTAGGACCTATTTGTCAATAAAAGTAATAAAACTATTTTATTTAAAGGAATAACCAAAGATGGAGAAGAACTATAATTCTATATACAATTAGAACGGGAGTAAAAGATAGGAGGTAAAATCAATGCTGCTTTTTCGAAGGTTGTTTCTTACCGCGGCTAAGTATCGGTATTGGACGGTATTGTTATTTACAACTGTTTATATTTTTATAAATGCCGAGGTCATGAGACTCCTAGAACCGAAAACATTTGAAAATACCTTCCATGCTGTTTGGTGGATTCTAACTACGATGACCACAGTCGGTTACGGTGATGTATATCCAACCACACAACTAGGGAGAATTTGGGCGATGGTCATCATCTATACAGCGGGTATTGGACTTTTTGGGACAGTAATTGGGATGATTGTTGATGCCGTGTCACGATACAAACAGATGAAGGAGGAAGGTAGAATGTCGTTTAAAGGAGAAAATCATTATGTCGTGATTGGCTGGACTGTAAAAAGTAAAAACACCATCAAAGAGCTGTTTATCGGAGACGAAAGAATAGAAATCGTGTTAATAGATGAATTAGCGACATCACCCTATGAACATGAGCGGTTTTTATATATCCAGGGGAGTCCGACCGATGAAGAAGTATTGAAAAGAGCAAAAATTGAAAGATCAAGAGCGGTTTTACTATTTGCCCCTGATGGAATTGACAATCCCGATTTAGCGGATGGAAAAACACTTTTAACCGCCTCCTCCATCGAGCGTTATGATGAAGGAACGGAAAAAAATATTTATACCATTGCAGAAATTCTAAATGAAAAGCATGTCGGCAATTTCAAACATGTCAAAATTGATGAATTTATTCTTTCCCATGAATCGGTGTCCAACTTAATGGCAAAGTCAGCGCAGACCAAAGGTGCCAGCCATTTGTTTACTCAGCTATTAAGCCGTAAGGATGGGGACGAGGGTAGTGATCTATGGGAAGTTGAAATAAGGTCCGAATGGAAGACTTACGGAGACGCTTACGAATACCTCAAGCAAAAAGGAGCCCAGCTCATTGCTGACCGGAGTGACTTAAATATATTGAAAAAATGGAGTGAGCCTATCCCTAAAGAGGCACGTTTATTGGTGATTTGTGACAAGAATACATATCAAACCTTATAAAAAAACTGCACCCTTCATTGTTAGATTGTGTCCAACAATGAGGGTGCAGTTCATTAAGATGCATTTTTTTTAATAAGTTAAACATCCAGCAATGACAATACCAATGGAAACCGACAGCAGCATAAGGAAAAGGCCCACTGCTTGGTTATCCTCTTCAATACTTTGACTGACATTAAATCGTGGTGTCAGCCACTCAGCTAGGTAAAACACGACAATCTGCACTACAATTCCGATGGCTCCCCATAAGGCCATATCCGTCAGAGAAATCGAATTAGCAGCCGTGGAATACAGGACAATCGCAAGTCCGAGAAGTCTACCGCCTAGGACATAGCTCGCTGCCTTATTTCCTTTTGCCATTAAGGAAAACTCCTTAACCTTTGTGGTTATTTCCATAAGAAATAGTCCTACAAATAAAAGACCAAGTGAAACGACTAAATATAATAAGAAATTCGTCATTTACATTCCCCCTGTTTGTGAATTCCTACTGGTAAAAAGTAAGATTCATTTCCTGTAATTTTTTCGCCAGCGCGAATGCCGATACAACTCGCTTTACCAGCAATAAGAAAAGACCCGAATACTAATGAAAGCTCCTCGTTTCCCTTTTCTGTTTCCAATGAAACTGTAGGGAGAGGTACATATTGTTGAAAGACTGAGACTTCCTCTTTATAGGTTTGAAAGGAATTTTGAGCAGTTACATGGGTGAATTGATCCCAAATCGTTACGGTGTCTCCTTCTCTGCCGAAAGCTGGTTTTTGAACATAAGAGCTCTGCCCGGTAAATTCCTCTGCTTCAAGGTAGGTGGGAAGCATATATTTCTTAATCCATTCCTGCTCTTCTTTTGAAAAATAGCCCCCCTGTTCTGCTAGCCCCCATATTAAGCATTGGATTGACTTTGGCTGCAGTAAAAAGGCAGAGACAGGATTCAATATCGAGAGTTTCCCTGTTTGTACCAGCTGTAATAAATCGATTCCAACCGATTCTCCTGTTAAGGGATCCCGATCATAAATCAGGTGTTCAAGAGGATAGGTTTGACGGTACAATACATCAATCGGAAAATCCTCATCATCAACAAGAATGCCGTCTATCATTCGAAGTGCGGATAATGGTACAGTTCGATTGTTAACCTGGCATAACTTGCTTAAATATTGGACAGTATTCCAGTCCTCAATATGATCAGAGTGGGCTGTGAACACAACGTTAGGTTCCCGTTTTCCTTTCGATGCTTCAATTACTGCACGTGTGATTCCGGAAGAAAGTAGTCGTTCCCCGCTTTCATTTGGATCCAGGTAACCCAACTCCTTGCAAACCTGGCCGTTAATCTGAAAACATTCCACAATAAAAGTCGGTGTATCACTGTTGAACTCCAGCAACTTGAATCCATCTTCTGTTAACACAAAATCAAACCGACCGATAACCGTTTCAGGATAGAGAGTTTTCAATCTCAGAAATGGAAGACTCTCCGATGGATACCCCAATTCAAGCAGTTGTACATCTGAAAGACTTCGTAACAGCTGGGCTGCTTTGAAGAAAACAGTGCCCATTCGTTCTGTGGCTTCATGTAAAAGCTTGACGCTTTGTTCGGCTATAGAAAAAACGTGATAAAGGCTGTATTCGCTATCGTTTAAATCAGACCAAAAGCTTGGAAATTGTGAATAAAACCTTTTCCGCTTTGACGAATAATGTGACATATTTAACCTCCAAATCCACCCTTAGAGCCACTTCCGAATCCGCTTTTAAAGCTTGATGAGGATTTGTATGACTTATAAGCCGAGGATTTCAAGAGTGATGATTTATTGCGATAATAACTTCCCCCATAAAAATAATGACCATAATGAGACGAGTGGGTATCATCACATTGCCAGACCCCTTGATCATCGTCCCAGTCCCAGTCTCGGCAGCTGCTGTCGTCTGGTTTAGGTGGGCGATCGTTTGAACAGCCAGAAAGGGTGCCGGCTAGGAGGGAAGTGATGACACCACTCACTAACCATTGGGTTTTATTCAATGTTTCACGCTCCTTATTTATTTGATAATTTAATTATAAAAGTAAATCTAAGGAAAACAATGGTAAAATGAAAAGAAAAGAAAGAGTGATGAAATTTGAGGCTGGAATATCGAATGGATGAGGAATTTCAAAAGTTCCCTGCCCTTTGGAGCTATCAAAACTTAACGGTTAGTGAGGCCGTAGCTAGAATGTCGTGTGAGTACTTCGTGAAAGAAGGCGAAACGTATCTGGTAACAGCCACAGCCATCGATCCTGATGGAACCACTGTCCTCTACGTAAAAAAGGAAAATTCCTACACGGATGTAACGGAGATAAATTATTCACATATAGGTTTTGAAGTAAGAGAACTTCAAAGAAACGGGTCTGTTCTGGTTGAGCAAAAGGAAGTATGGAATCATGAAGAAGTACTGTCTGTTCTACACTCCGATATTATTTACATTCAAAGAGAGGGAAGATGGTTAGAATTCACGCTTGATTCCAGGGAGATAGACGAAGACCGAAAATGTTATATTTATTACGGGAGTTTTACAGGAGAAACTCGATAGGACATACGATGTGATATTTTCTAAGTTCTAATTTGGTTTACTACGGGAGAATTTTAAAATTTTTTGCGAATTTTAAAGGAAAAAGGCGATTATTGTCGTATCTTTAGGAATATAGATGTATTGTCCTGGAGGAATAACGATGTTGGCAGAAAAACTTCTTTTGAATGTATTAATTACATTAGCACCTATCCTACTTTATAGCATAAAGATTGAAAACAATCGGAAAGTTAATTCTCCATTACTATGCGGCATTCTTCAAAGTATCGCATCACTTGCATGTATGATTTTTTCGTACTCGAACTATGGATTTAATTGGGACCTCCGTTATGTTCCACTGATCCTAGCCTTTCTTTATGCTGGTCCGGTGGCAGGGGGAATAGTTTTAACGACCCTTCTTGGAGCACGAGTCATAATGGGAGGGGAGACCGTTGTTTTTGGTATCGTAAATACTTTTTTCACGGCGCTACTCCCTATCCTATTTATGAAAAGGATTTGGAATTTTAATCCTAATAAAAGGGTGCTTCTCGCAACATTAATTGGTGCTTGGTCACTGCTCCTTTGTTATTTCTCTCTCACCACATTCCGCTATCTAGAGGGGGAGTTCTTTAAGTTAGATTTTAATATTCCTGACCTCCTCCTAGTTGGTCTCATTCAAACCATGTCAATTGCCTTAGAGGCAAAGCTTATTGAAGGAATTATCGAGCGAAATCGAATGAAGAAAGAGATCCAACGAAGTGAAAAGTTGAATACCCTTGGGGAGCTTGCGGCCTCCATTGCCCATGAGGTTCGGAATCCCTTAACAGTTGTGAAGGGATTCCTCCAATTAATGCAACAAGAAGAAAAAGGAAAAAATTACGAATATTTATCCCTCGTATTAAGCGAATTAGGCCGGGCCGAATCCATTATTAATGACTATTTAAATTTTGCAAAGCCGAAGTTTGAAAAGATAGAAGAATTTTCGTTAAAAGAAGTATTAACTGAAGTGGTCATGCTATTAGACCCTCTGGCTACCAAACAAGGGGTGGAACTTAAGAGTGAATTGGACTCAACTGGATTCGCCATCGTCACAGATCGCAACCAATTAAAACAAGCACTGGTTAACCTTATCAAAAATGCAATTGAAGCAACCCCCGAGGGTGGAAAAGTAACAATACATAACAAGTCAGATCAAAATCAAGCGTCTATTTTAATTGTCGATACTGGAAAAGGGATGACACCTGAGCAATTATCCCGAATTGGAACCTTATTTTATACAACTAAAGATAAGGGAACTGGTCTGGGTACATCCGTTTCCTTAAGAATTATTGAAACAATGAACGGGAAAGTTTCCTACAAGAGTAAGCCTGGCGTAGGGACTGAAGTGGAAATGGTCCTTCCGGGCAGCAAAAAAACAGCATTGGTAAATTTTTAATAAAATGGCTAACCGGCCTCAAGGACGGTTGGCTTATTTTTTTGGTATAGTAGTAGGGAAAAGTAAATACGAAAGGTGAGATACCAAACTATGCTTGAATTATTACCTCTCATGCTTGAACGTGTCGGTATTCTTATCATTGTAGCGTTTCTTCTCTCGAGGATGAAATCATTCCGTCAAGTTATTCATAATGAACACGGCATTACAGCAAAGGTAGCGATGATAGCTATTTTCGGTACCTTCGGTGTCATCAGCAACTACACCGGTGTAGAGATTGGACATGGGTCGATTACTTCCCAGGACTGGCTGACAAATATGGACAGAGAAAGTGCCATTGCCAATACCAGGATTATGGGGGTTACAATAGGTGGATTACTTGGTGGACCCATTGTTGGTATTGGTGTCGGTTTAATTGCCGGCATCCACCGATTGACCTTAGGAGGTTTTACAGCTGAAGCTTGTGCTCTTTCAACGATTATGGCTGGGGTTGTTACAGGTTTCTTAAGCAAACGCTTTAAGATTAAAGAGGGTATTTCGCCATGGAAGGCGGTTGTCATGGGGATATTAATGGAATGTGCCCAGATGGGGATCATTCTTTTACAAGCCAGACCATTTAACGAAGCCGTGAATCTTGTTGAGGTCATTGCCCTCCCCATGATTGCGATTAATGGCTTCGGGACCCTTCTTTTTGTGTTAATTATACAAGAGATTCTGCAAGAGCAAGAGCGAATGAGAGCTCTTCAAACCCATAAAGCATTATACATCGCCAATCAAACCCTTCCCTTTTTCAGACAGGGATTAAATGTGGATTCATGTACAAAAGCAGCGGAAATTATTCTTAATTGGACCAATGCGGATGCCATTTCGATTACAGATCAGTCTCATGTTCTTGCCCATGTTGGAACAGGCTCAGACCATCATATTCCATCAGGAAACATGGCAACGGAATTAACGAAAACGGTGCTGGAACAAGGGAGAATCACGATTGCAAGGACCGCTCACGAAATTCAATGCTTTCATCCAAACTGCCCATTGCAGGCAGCCGTCGTCCTGCCACTAAAGGTTCATACTAAAATCGTCGGAACTTTAAAGCTGTATTTCACAGATTCTAGTAAACTTGATCGGGTTGAACAAGAGTTGGCAGAAGGATTGAGCAACCTTTTTTCGGTCCAATTAGAAATGGCTGAACTGGAAATACAAAGAAGATTATTAAAAGATGCGGAGATCAAGGCCTTGCAAGCACAAGTCCATCCCCACTTCTTATTCAATGCCATTAATACCATCTCAAGCTTAATTCGAACAGATGCCGATAAAGCTAGGAGTCTTTTAATTAAACTCAGTACCTTTTTCAGAAGTAACCTTCAAGGAGCAAGGCAAATGCTCATACCACTTGAAAAAGAACTCGAACATGTTGAGGCTTACCTAACCATTGAGCAAGCACGCTTTCCAGACCGGTATCATGTTGAATTGGATATTGCACCAGCGTTAGAACGGGTACTCGTTCCGCCATTTACACTGCAGCCACTTGTTGAAAATGCCATTCGTTATGCTTTTCCGAAAGCAAAAAATGGGACTGTAAAAGTCCGTGCCTTTCAGGAAGGGGAGAACATGGTCCTTTTAACTGAAGATGACGGAAAGGGAATCTCAGCAGAGCTGCTTGGTACACTGGGAAACCAAACAGTGGATTCTTCTGGCGGGACAGGAACGGCACTTTGGAATATCAAGAAACGAATTGAAGAAATATATGATCAAAAGGCTTCTTTTCAAATAGAAAGCAGCATGAATAATGGAACGAAAGTATCGATTACACTACCAATAACACAACAACAAAAAGTGGGGTGAGGGATGTGTTAAAGGCTTTTATTGTGGATGATGAACCGTTAGCTAGGGATGAACTGGCCTATCTTCTGAAACGAAGCAAACAGATAGAGATAGTGGGGGAATCGGATTGCGTAGAAAGCGCGTTAGAAAAAATAAGCAATTTTGATCTTGATGTCATTTTTTTAGATATTCAGCTTGCTGATGAAAGTGGAATCGAAATTGCTGCTTTTGTTAATAAGCTGGATCATCCGCCATTAATTGTGTTTGCAACAGCGTTTGATGAATACGCCCTTAGAGCTTTTGAATTAAATGCTGTGGATTATATCTTAAAACCTTTTGATGAAAAAAGAGTCTTACAAACAATTAAGAAGCTTTATAAGCTTATAGAAAATAAAAAACAACCGATTCCTTTTTCTAGTCAGAAAAATAATTTTGTTAACGAAAGGTCCGAAAAGCTCGCAATAACAATTGATGAAAAAATTGTTATCGTAAAAATAAGTGACATCCTTTATATCGGCACACATGAGGGGAAAACAGTCATTGCCACAGAGAACACCAAGTACTCTGTCAGTGATTCGCTTGTCACCTTCGAAAGGAAGTTGCAGTATTCGTCGATCATTCGTGTTCACCGTGCTTATTTAGTCAATGTCAATGCAATAGTTGAGATAGAGCCATGGTTTAATTCTACCTACAACTTAATGATGAAGGATGGAGAAAAAGTTCCGGTAAGCAGAACCTATACAAAAGAACTAAAACAGCTTCTTGGTTTTTAAAGAGGCTGTTTTTTGCATTTCATTCTAGTATTCTTGTTTTTCATCCTCAAATCCTCGCATTTTAGCCTGAAAACCGAGTGTTAGCGTTTTCTTTCGATATGATAGTGACAAGAGAAAAAGGTATATAGGAGGTTTGAGTAATATGAATGCGGTTTCAATAGTAATTGGTTCGATTTGTATATTAATGATTGCTTATCGCTTATACGGAACATTTATGGCAGCAAAAGTTTTAAAATTAGATGATTCTAAGCCGACACCGGCACATGAATTAAACGATGGAAAGGATTATGTTCCAACCAATAAATGGGTAACATTTGGTCATCACTTTGCAGCCATCGCTGCAGCAGGACCGTTAGTTGGTCCAATCCTTGCTGCGCAATTTGGATATTTGCCAGGACTACTATGGCTCTTGATTGGAGCAGTTATTGGTGGAGCGGTCCATGATGCGGTCGTCCTTTTTGCATCGATGCGGAAAAAAGGAAAGTCTTTATCAGAAGTTGCAAAAGATGAACTAGGACCCGTTGCAGGTTTTTGTACCGGTCTTGCGATGCTGTTCATTATTACCATCACAATGGCAGGTCTTTCGATGGTAGTTCTTCATGCACTTGAGCATAATCCTTGGGGAACCTTCTCAGTGGGAATCACGATTCCAATTGCAATGTTGGTAGGGATTGCTTATAAAAAAACCGGCAACTTAAAATTAACATCCACGGTCGGATTTATTCTCGTAATGGTTGGAGTATTTGTTGGGCCGTCCATTCAAAATACAGTATTAGGTGATTGGCTGACCTTAGATACAAAAACATTAGCGATTATTTTACCGATTTACGCCTTCTTTGCAGCAGCGTTGCCAGTATGGCTTTTACTTGCTCCACGTGATTACTTAAGCAGTTTTATGAAAATCGGTGTATTTATTGCACTTATCATCGGTGTGTTCATTATCAATCCTGCGATTGAGATGCCTGCGTTTACAAAATTTACATCAGGCGGCGGCCCTGTATTGGGCGGACCTGTTTGGCCGTTTATCTCAATCACGATTGCTTGTGGTGCTATTTCAGGCTTCCATGCCTTTGTTGGTTCCGGTACGACTCCTAAAATGCTTGATCGCTGGTCTGATATAAAGGTTGTTGGTTTTGGCGCCATGCTAGTAGAGTGTGTGGTTGGAATCATGGCATTGATCGCGGCAACCGCCCTTCAGCCAGCAGACTACTTTGCGATTAACTCCACTCCTGAAGTCTTTAAAACACTTGGCATGCAGGTTCAGGAGTTACCGAAACTTGCCAATGAAATTGGCATTGATCTTGAAGGAAGAACCGGTGGTGCAGTGACTCTGGCAGTTGGTATGACCTATGTGTTCACAGCCATTCCGTGGTTTGCTAAATTATCATCCTACTTCTTCCAGTTTGTTATTATGTTCGAAGCGGTATTTATCTTAACCGCAATCGACTCCGGAACGCGTGTTGCTCGTTATTTAATCCAAGACTTTTTCGGAGAATTCTATAAACCATTGAAGAAGACAGATTGGCTTCCTGGATCAATATTTGCTAGTGCATTAGCATGTTTTATGTGGGGATATCTTCTTTTCTCCGGTGATATAGGTTCTGTGTGGGCACTGTTTGGTGTATCCAATCAGCTAATGGCATCAATCGGACTAATTGTTGGTGCGACAGTGATTCTAAGTATTGCTGATAAACGTCGTTATATGCTTACCTGCTTGATTCCGCTTGCGTATCTCTTTGTTACGGTCAACTATGCAGGATACTGGATGGTGAAAAATGTTTATCTTAATCAGGCGTCTGCAGGTTATAGTGTCTTGAATGGGGTATTGTCCATCATCATGCTATTACTGGGTATGATTATTATGGTCACAGCTATTAAGAAATGGATCGTAATGTGGAATTCACCACGAGTAAAACTTGAAAGAAAAATTGCTTAATCAACATTGAAAACCGGTGACTTTGAAAGGTTATTCTTTCAAAATTATCGGTTTTTTTTGTATGTTAAAAAAAGGAACAGATGAAATTTATGAAATATGGAAATAACATAATTATATCTATATAGTAGAAGCTCGTAACTGTTGTGAAAAATCAAAAGAACAAAGTGTAGTGATTTCCATGGAATTATTTTCAAATAATTATATTTTTCAAAATATATTGCTTTTTTAAGAAATTAATTATATTATTTCGATATACAATTTTATGCGGGATGTTTTTTCAGAACATTTCGACATAAATGATGGAGGTTTAGCCAATGAATTTATTTAGAAAAAAGTCAATTCAGGCGCTCATTCAAGAAGCTGGACAAAAAGATGTAGTCTTAAAGAAGGATTTAGGCGCATTTGATTTATCCATGCTTGGAATTGGGGCTATCATAGGAACAGGAATATTTGTATTGACAGGGGTTGCTGCGGCGGAACATGCAGGACCAGCACTTATTTTATCTTTTATTTTATCAGGACTAGCGTGCGTATTTGCTGCCCTTTGTTATGCGGAATTTGCTTCTACTGTTCCAGTCTCGGGAAGTGCGTATACGTATAGTTACGCTACTTTTGGAGAAATCATTGCCTGGATATTAGGCTGGGATTTAATCTTAGAATATGGATTAGCGTCATCTGCTGTTGCAAGTGGATGGTCAGGGTATTTACAAGGATTGCTCGCAGGGTTTGGGATTCATTTTCCAAAAGCGCTTACTAGTGCGTATGATCCCGCAAACGGTACATTTATCGATGTACCAGCCATCCTTATCGTATTAATCATTACCTTGTTATTAACTCAGGGTGTTAAGAAATCTGCTCGTTTTAACACGATTATGGTAATTATTAAGTTAGCCGTTGTTGTATTGTTCATTGCTGTAGGTGCTTGGTATGTAAAGCCTTCCAACTGGACACCATTTATGCCATTTGGTTTCTCAGGTGTTACAGCTGGTGCAGCAACTGTATTCTTTGCTTATATCGGTTTTGATGCAGTATCCACTGCAGCGGAAGAAGTTAAAAATCCGCAAAAGAATATGCCGATTGGTATTATTGCATCATTATTAGTATGTACCGTGTTATATATTATTGTTTCTGGAATTCTAACCGGTATCGTTCCTTATCAAGAATTAGGTGTAAAAAATCCTGTTGCATTTGCTCTTAATTACATTCATCAAGATTGGGTGGCAGGCTTTATCTCGCTTGGTGCGATTGCAGGTATCACCACTGTATTATTAGTAATGCTATACGGACAATCACGTTTATTCTATGCGATCAGCCGTGACGGTTTATTACCAAAAGTATTTTCTAAGGTAGATAAAAAGAAACAGACACCATTGGTGAATTCTTGGATTACTTGTTTATTAGTATCGATTTTTGCTGGATTAGTTCCATTAAGTAAACTGGCAGAACTAACAAATATCGGAACATTATTTGCCTTTATGACGGTATCAGTGGGCATTTTATATCTTCGTAAAAATAACCAAGCACCTAAAACAGGATTCCGTGTTCCATTTGTACCGTATATTCCAATTCTAGCTTTTGTGTTCTGTGGATATTTATCGCTTCAGTTACCT
>Ga0268255_10001264_pt1 | contig 15187 bp, 15 predicted proteins | sample AgamicOrMarz_FD_200256 | JGI IMG/M metagenome (GOLD analysis project Ga0268255, IMG submission 200256) | Agave microbial communities from Guanajuato, Mexico - Or.Ma.rz (v2) (version 3) | ecosystem: Host-associated > Plants > Phyllosphere > Phylloplane/Leaf | place: Guanajuato, Mexico...
GCCGCCCGCGATGCCCGGCCCCGATGCGGCCGGCGGCGCCGTGTTGGCGAGCTTCGCCGGCAGCGACGCAATCGTGCCGTCTTCCTTCAGCGCCGACAGCACCAGCGTTTCGGCAATAGCGCGAGCGTTGTATCCGGCATTGCCGGTCACCATCAGCGCGAACTTCGCATTGGGCACGACGAAAAATTCGGTCGAGTAGAACGCCGTGCCGCCGTCTTTTTCCCACCCGAGCACACCTGTGGCGTTGAGCGCGGGTTGTACCACGCTATCCCAGCCGAGACCCCAGCGCCATTCGGGCGACGGGTTGATCGTGAGGCTCTTCGTCTGGTCGACGCCCATCTCCGCGATGCCCGCGGCGGAGACGATGCGCTGTCCCTGGAATACGCCGCCGCCGTAGATCATCTGCGCGAGATTCATCATGTCGGCGGGCGTCGAACTCAGTCCGCCGGTCGCGTATGCATTGACAAATTCCTGATGCTGCGCGCCCTTCACGTACGGCAGCGAGAACGATCCATCGGACGGCACACTCGTCAGATAGCTGGAGTGCGTCATCTTCAGCGGCGCGAGAATCTCCGACTGCACGAAGTCCGCGAAGCTGCGGCCCGTCACGGCGAGGACGATCTGCTCGACCATCGTGAAGCCGTCGTTGCAATAGACGGCCAGCTCGCCTGGCAAATGCTTCAGGTGCGAGTTGGCGAGTTCGGCTTGCGTGTCGGCGGCGTAACCGGCAACCGGCTCAAACGTGAAGAGATTGCGCCCATTCGTGCCGGGCAAACCGGATGCGTGCGAGAGCAAATGACGCGTGGTGATCCGCGCGTATTCCGGCGACAGCATCGTGAAGGTCGGCAGATATTTGACGATCGGCGTGTCGAGCGTGATGAGCCCGCGGTCGACGAGGATGGCCGCCGCGAGCGCCGGAAACAGCTTGCTGACGGAGCCGATGTTAAAGCGCGTTTGCGGCGTCGCCTTGATCTGCCCCGGCACCGACGCCACACCGAACGCCTGCTGCCAGACCACCGCGTTGCCCTTGACCATCGCGACGGAGATTGCCGCGACAGGAGTCGACGGATCGCTGACGGCCTGCTGGATCATTTGCTGACCGAGTGCAATGGTCTGCTGATAAGGCGTCGACTGCACCTCGTCGCTGCCGCAACCGGGCAGCATCGCGGCGAGCACGCCGGCGCCGGTGTAGCCGAGAAACTGCCGCCGGCCTGTGTTGAACGGAACCTCGTGATTGCGATCGTAGCTGGCCACGGCATTCCCCTTCGTTCTGGTTTGTTTCCAGGACCTGCAAAAGGCGCTTTGTTCAACCGCTTGTTCAACCGCTTTCTTCAACCACGGGCCGCCGACGCGGCAAACACAGGCTTCACCAGTTTCGACGCAGCGGGACGGCGTTTTTGAATAGGCCAGGCGCCGCCCTGCTCCAATCATAGCTGCGCGGCGCGCGCGCGAATAGCGGCGTGTCGAGAGGCTGCGAAGCTATGGCTCAATAGAGCGTCCTTGCGCCTCGCCGCTCAATACGCGCTCAATAAGCAAACTGCCGGTAGTTTTCATCGAAGGTGCGCGCGGTTTCTTCGACGACCGGATTAAAGCGCAACAAACGCCGCGCGCGCGGCGGCAGTTCGGCGAGCACCTTGCGCGGCACGTCGATATGCACTTCGGGCCGGAAATACCACCCGCGGCTATAGCCGATCACCACCATCGGACGCGGCACGCCGGTCAGATTCGGCGTGCCGCGATGCAGCCCGCGCACGTCGCGGATCATCACGTCGCCGACTTGCATCGGCACGCGCTCGGCTGGGAAGCGCCCCGCTTCCAGACCTTCCAATGCTTCTTCCCGCGAGATGCGATGCGTGCCGCGCGTCGTCTCGAGCGGCCCATTGCTATCGTCGACATCCACGAGCGGGAAGTTGACCGCAAGCTGAAACGACGGCGTTTCCGGCGCGTCGTCAAAGAGCGGCGGCGTATCGCGATGCCAGTCCTGGAACTGCGAGCCGAGCACCGGCGTATCGGTGGCAAGCTGGCACATCACCGGATCGTGGCCCGCCACACGCTCCACGATACCGACGATGTCTTCATCGCAGACAATGGCCGGATCGGCAAAGAGGCCTTCGAACGGCAGCGTCACGTAATAGCGGCCGGGGCCGCGATTGCCGTTCGCGTCAGATTCGACATGAGGCTCGAGCAGCGGCGCGAATGCGTCGCGCCACGCTTCAATCGTCGCGCGCGGAAAGTGATTGCGCAACAGCACGAAGCCGTCGCGGTTGAACGCATCCGCGAGTGCGTCTCTCGTGCTTTCGTCGTAACGGGCCATGCGCGTCTCCTCCATGTCGGTTTGCAAAAAAGAATCGCATGCGTCGCTTTGGGTCGTCAATATTATTAGTAATACTCGGTGAAAACCCCGATCACATGGGCGCCGATGCGCGTTGTTCATCGCTAATATTAGTGGTAAGTTTGCTGCACTCCAGCCGGCAAGCCCATGAAGAAGACGACCCAACGCCGCCCTACCATGACCGACATTGCGAAGCTCACCGGAGTCTCGCAATCGACGGTTTCACTCGTGCTCAACAACGCGAGCGGCGCGAAGTTCTCCGACGCCACGCGCGACAAGGTACTGCGCGCGGCCCAGGAACTCGGCTACCGGATGACGCAGCGCGAAACGAGCGCGCTGCCCTCGTTCGACACGGCACAGGGCGAACGCAACCTGATCGTCTATCTCGCCGATGAGATCTCCACGAGCCCGCATCCGGTCGTCAGCATCGACGGCGCGCGCGATGCCGCGTTCGCTCACGGCCGCATGCTCGCCGTGTATTCGACGCACGGCAACGCGGAGATCGAAGCCCGCGTGCTCGAAGCGACGCTCGGCAATGCGAACGTGCTCGGCGTGATCTACGCGACCGTGTACACCCGCCGCGTGACCGTACCCGCGGCGCTCGCGCGCGTGCCGACCGTGCTGCTCAACTGCTATTCGAGCGATGCCGATGTGTCGTCGGTCGTGCCCGCCGAAGTCGCGGGCGGCCACACGGCGACGGACTATCTGCTCGCGGCGGGGCACAGGCGGATCGGTTATATCAACGGCGAGCCGTGGCAGGATGCGGCGCGCGATCGTCTGAAGGGTTATCGCACCGCTTTGGCGACGGCTGATTTGCCGTTCGCGCCGGAACTCGTGCGCGAAGGCGACTGGGGACCGGCGACCGGCTTCGAAGAAACGCTCTCGCTGATGCGCGAGCCGAATCCGCCGACGGCCATTTTCTGCGCCAACGATCTGATGGCGCTCGGCGCCATCGAAGCGCTCAAGCAGCTCGGCCTGCGCGTGCCCGACGATGTGTCCGTGCTCGGTTACGACGATCAGGAAATCGCGCGGCACACGCATCCGCCGCTATCGACCGTCGTGTTGCCGAACTACGAGCTTGGCAAATGGGCGGTCGACACGCTCTTGCAGGAAGAACACAACCGCGCGGCGGGCGCGCCCGTGCGGCGTCGCACGGTCAAGCTCGACGGACCGTTGATCGAGCGCGGCTCGGTCAAGGTCATCGCCGAAACGAAGCAACTCGCTATTAATAATATTAACGACTAGCCAGTGCATCTAGCTCTCTAGCTGGCGCTCTCGCAGCACGCAGTAGACCGGGCATCACAAGCATCGGCATTGACAAGAAGAGGCAAACCATCCTTATCGGAGGAAGACATGCTGTCGCTCACAAAGAAAACGGGCCTGCGCCCGATCGCTGCATCGTTTATCGCACTCGCTGCGCTCACCTTTTCCGCCGGCTTCGGCATCGCGCATGCCGCGGACGACGCGCTGCCGAAGATCCCGAACAAGAAGCCGCTGAGAGTCGGCTTTGCGCAGACGGAAAGCAATAACCCGTGGCGGCTCGCGGAGACGAGAAGCTTCAAGGAGATCGCCTCGAAGTGCGGCTGGCAGATGGTCATGACCGACGCGAACAGTTCCGCCGCCAAGCAGGTCGCGGACATTCAAAGCATGATCGCGCAGCACGTCGATCTGCTCGTGTTCCCGCCGCGTGAAGAAAAGCCGCTCGTGCCCGTCATCATGCAGGCGAAAAAGGCCGGCATTCCGGTGATTCTCGTCGACCGCAACGTCGATCAGTCGATGGCGAAAGCCGGCAAGGACTACATCACCTTCATCGGTTCGGACTTCATCGACCAGGGACAGCGCGCCGCCGACTGGCTCATCAAGGCGACCAATGGCAAGGCGACCATCATCGAACTCGAAGGCTCGACGGGCGCGTCCGCCGCGAACGATCGCAAGAAAGGCTTCGATGAAGTCATCGCCAAGAATCCGGGCATGAAGATCGTTGCGTCGCAAAGCGGCGACTTTGCACGCGACAAGGGCCGCCAGGTGATGGAGACGCTGTTGCAGGCGCATCCCGACGTGACCGCCGTCTATGCGCACAACGACGAAATGGCGCTCGGCGCGATCGCCGCGATCAAGGCCGCGGGCAAGCAGCCGGGCAAGGACATCCAGATCGTGACAATCGACGGCACCAAGGGCGGACTCGAAGCGATCAAGGCCGGCGAACTCGGCGCGAGCGTGCAATCGAGCCCGTTCTTCGGACCGCTCGCCTGCGACGTCGCGCAGAAGTACGCGAAAGGCGAAACCATTCCGCCGTGGGTCAAGGTCTCCGATCGCTTCTATGACAAGAGCAACGTCGACGCGAGCATGCAGTACGGCTATTGAGCGACAGCTCTGTGCCTTCGCGGGCGCTTTTCCAAAGCGCCCGCTTTGTCGTTTCAGTTCTTTCGATGATGGATGACGCACGATGGCTCAAGCTCCGTTGCTCGACATGCAGGACATCGACATCTCTTTCGGCGGTGTCGCCGCGTTGAAACGCGCGCGGCTGACCGTGACGGCGGGCGAAGTGCATGCGCTGATCGGTCAGAACGGCGCGGGCAAATCGACGCTCATCAAGATCCTCACCGGCGCGTATCGGAAAAGCGCGGGCACGATTCGCTTCGACGGACGCGAAGCCGATTTCCGCACGCCGAAGGAAGCGCGCGAAGCGGGCATCAGCACGATCTATCAGGAGATCAATCTGGTGCCGTTCCGCTCGGTCGCGGAGAACATCTTTCTCGGACGCGAGCCGCGCCGCTTTGGCCTGATCGACTGGAAAACCGTGCAGCGCCGCGCGGACGAACTGCTCGAATCGTTCGGACTGAAGATCGATGTGAAGAAGCCCGTGCGCGAATATTCCACAGCGATTCAGCAGATGGTCGCGCTCGCACGCGCGGTGTCGTCGGATGCGAAGATGGTCATCATGGACGAGTCCACCTCGTCGCTCGATGAACGCGAAGTCGAGTTGCTGTTCAGCGTCGTGCGCCGTCTTCGCGATGACGGACGTGCGGTGATTTTCGTCTCGCATCGGCTGGACGAACTGTATGCGTTGTGCGATCGCGTCACCGTGATGCGCGACGGGCAAACCGTCGCCGAAAGCGCGATGCAGGACATGGACAAGCTCAGGCTCGTCACGACGATGCTCGGCCGCACGCTCGCCGCCGTCGTGCATGAAGACAGCGCGGTCAAGGAAGCGAACCTCGCGAAGCGCGGCGGCCTCGCGCTGAGTGCGCAAGGACTGTCGGCCGGCGCAAAAGTCGCGGACGTGTCTCTCGATGTGCACGCGGGCGAAGCCGTCGGCCTCGCCGGACTGCTCGGCTCGGGCCGCACGGAGACGATGCGTTTGCTGTTCGGCGCGGATCGTCCGGAGAAAGGCACGCTGTCGATGAATGGCGAGACCGTCGCATGGAAATCGCCGAAAGATGCGATCGCGCATGGCGTCGCGTATCTGACCGAAGACCGCAAGGCCGAAGGCATCGTGCCGGAGTTGTCGGTGCGCGACAACCTCACGCTCGTGTGTCTGCCCGCGCTCACGAAACGCGGCATCGTGGATGTCGCTCGGCAAAAAGAAATTGTCGATGGCTTTATCGAGTCGCTCGGCATCAAGCTGCGTTCCGCCGATCAGCCGATCCGCGAACTCTCGGGCGGCAATCAGCAGAAGGTGCTGCTCGCGCGCTGGCTCGCGACGCATCCGCGTCTGCTGCTGCTGGATGAACCGACGCGCGGCATCGACGTCGGCGCGAAGGCCGACGTCGCGAAGATCGTGCGCGAATTGCGCGATTCGGGCCTGGCGGTGCTGCTGTCGGCGTCGGAACTCGAAGAGCTCACGGCGGTCGCGGATCGCGCAGTCGTTATCCGCGATGGACAGACCGTCGCGCAGCTCGACGGCGCGCAGATGAACGAGGCCTCGATCATGGACGCAATCGCACACGGCGCGGGCGAGCGGTCGACGCTGGCCGAAGCGGTGGAGGAAGCCAAACATGATCGATGATACGCAGCGCGCGGCACAAATCGTTCAGGCGCCCGCGAGGAAAAAACGCAGCGTCGCGATTCAGCGCGAGATCGTCGTGCTCGTCGCGATGATCGTCTTCAATCTGCTCTTCACGCCGCACTTCGTGTCGCTGCAAACGTTCAACGTCAACTTGACGCAAGTGGTGACGATCGTGATCGTCGGCATCGGCATGACGCTGGTGGTGGCCACAGGCGGCATCGATCTGTCGGTGGGCGCGTCGATGGCGATTGCCGGCGCGCTCGCGCCAATGCTCTTCATGAACATCGCGGGACCGCCCGGCATTGCCCTCGCCTTCACGCTGCCGATCGTCGCGGCCGCGCTATGCGGCGTGTTCAACGGCCTGCTCGTCACGCGGCTTCGCGTGCAGCCGATCGTCGCGACGCTCGTGCTGTTCATCGCGGGACGCGGCATCGCGCAGGTCGTCACCGACGGCAGCCTGCAGGCCTTCACCAATCCGGCGTTTCAATGGATCGCGCTCGGCAAGGTCGCGGGCGTGCCCTTCCAGATTCTGTTGATGCTCGCGCTCGTCGCCGTGTTTACGTGGATCGTGCGCAAGACGCTGTTCGGCAAGTATCTGCTGGTGACGGGCGGCAATGAAGACGCGGCGTATCTGTCGGGCATTCCGACCGTGCGCGTGAAGATGATTGCCTATACCGTCTGCGCGGCGCTCGCCGGACTCGCCGGTCTGATTTCGATTTCGGTGAATTCGTCGTCGGATGCAAACGTCATCGGTCTGGGCGTCGAGTTGGATGCGATCGCGGCGGTGGCCGTCGGCGGCACGGCGTTGACAGGCGGCAAGGCGTACATCACCGGCACGCTGATCGGTGCGCTCATCATCCAGTTGCTGCGTTACACGCTGCTCGCGCACGGTATTCCCGATGCGGCGGCGCTGGTGCTCAAGGCGGCGATCATCATCGTCGCGGTGTACGTGCAACGCAAGCGAGGCTGACGCTCATGAAGAAGAATCTGCCCATTATCAGCGCACTCGTTGCGCTGCTCGTGCTAGGCGTGACGCGCTACGAGCATTTCGCCGACGCGTACAACGTGCTTTCGTTCTGGCGCTACAACTCGATGTTTCTGCTGATCTCCATCGGCATGGCGTTCGTCATCATCACAGGCGGCATCGATCTTTCGGTAGGCGCGGTTGCGGCGCTCGCGAGTGTCGTGTCGGCGCTGGCGAGTCCGCATGGCGGCGTGGCCGCCGTGCTGGCGGGATCGTTAGCAGGGCTTGCTGTCGGCGTGCTCAACGGACTCGTCATCACGCGCATGCGTATTCTGCCGTTCATCGTCACGCTCGCGACGAGTCTCGGCGCGCATGGTCTCGCGCTGCTGCTCGGTCACAACGACGCGGTCGGCATCGCGCCGGATTCGAGCTTTGCGGGATTCGGCCAGGGCGATCTGTTCGGCTTGCCGATTCCGGGCATCGTGTCGGCAGTCGCTGCGATTCTCGGCTGGATCGCGCTGCGCTCGTCGCGCTTCGGGCGGCATGCGCTGGCTATCGGCGGCAGCGAGGAAGCGTCGCGGCTCATGGGGCTCAACGTGGATCGCACGCTGGTCGCCGTGTATGCGGTGAGCGGTTTGCTCGCGGGCATTGCCGGCAGCATTCTCGCCGCGCAGTTCGGCGCGGGGCAGCCCAACGAGGGCGTCGGCTGGGAGCTGTTCGCGATCTCGGCGGTCGTGCTCGGCGGCACACGGCTGACGGGCGGCGAAGGCTCGATTGCGATGACGATTGCGGGCGTCGCACTGCTCGCGCTCGTCTTCAATCTGCTCAACTTCGAGAACGGGCTCGGCTATATCAGCTTGTCGGCTTACTGGCAGTCGGTGATTCGCGGCATGTTCCTGCTGCTTGTCATCGTGTTGCAGGCGCGCGTGCTGAACCGCAATCGCGGCGCGGTGAAACTCGCGCATTGAGTCGCAGCGCCGCGCAACCGCAGCCGCCCGTTAACCTTGCATCGTGAAGACAGTGCGCAAGCGGCTGCCGCTTTCGTTCCAGTGCGTTGCAAGTTCGGCCAGAGGAACGGCCTGCGTGGCGATCTCGAAGCGGGATGGAATCGCGGCATGCAACACCTCGCGCGTCGCGTTGAACAGCCGCTCGAGAGGAATGCTGCCAATTCCGCTGCCCATCAACATAATCGCCGATGCACGCAGCGCCGCGCCCGGCAGCGAGATGGTTGCGCCGCCAACCGAGCCGATCTGCACGAAGCGCATCGGATAACCACCCGGAAGCGACCGCGCCGCGCCGGTCAGCAGCGTGAGCGCGCTGGCGCCCCAGAGGTAATCGAGCACCACGTCCACACCTTCATGAAAGTGAGGCTCGAGCGCGCGCTGCAATGCCGACTCTTCCTGATCGAGCGAAAGCACGTAATCCGCGCCTACGGATGCAAGCGTGCTGAGCGTCCGCGGATGCCGCCCTGTTGCGATCACCTTCGCGGCCCCGAGATGTCTGGCGATCTGCACAGCCAGCCGTCCCGACGCGCCCGTCGCACCGTTGATCAACACGGTCTCGCCGCGAGCGAAGTGCGCGCGTTCGGTGAGCGCTGCCCACGACGACATGCCGGGAATCGCCATCGCCGCGGCGATGACGGGATCGAGCGTCTCGGGGATCTCGATGCACTGGCTTTGCGCGACGACGGTTCGCTCGGCGAGGCCGCCTGACGGCTCCTTCGGCGCGAAGAAATAGACGCGCTTGCCGTCCTCGCGGCGGCGGCCCACGCCGTCGATGCCCGCGACGAACGGCAGACGCGCCGATGACGAATAGTGCGTGCCGGACGCCCTGCCGCGCGTGATGTGACTGAGCGCCGAAGCCTCCACGTCGATTATCGCGTGACCTTCCGCGGGCGCGGGCTCGTCGATGTCGGAATACACCGGCATCTGACCGGCTTGCATGACGACCGCTGCTTTCATGACCGCGCCTCGGTAGCCGAATGAGTCGGTGCCCCGCTATCGATCCACTCGCGCAACTGTGGATCGCGAATCATCACGAAGTCGAACAGGCCGGACGCGCGCAACGCCGGCAGCGCCTCGCGAATATCGGCGGCGGCCTGGCCGCGTGCGGTCTCGCTTGCGCTGGGATCGGTCCACACACGCGCATTGGCAAAAAAGGCCGCGATCGTGCCCTTGCGAATCGTCACGCCGCCGACATCGACGGAATCGGCATGGTCGGGAAGAATCTGTTCGGCTCGCATCGTGATGAACTCCTCGAAGTGGTAGTGAGTTCAGTCTAGAGATGCAGTGCCGGGTCGTCTCAGGTATAAATGCCATTCGATACGGATTTCGAGCCATGACTATTCCGCTGATTCGTCCAGAACTGCTCACAGCGCCTGACGTGCCCTTTCTGATGGCGGGAGAACTCACACAACGGGCGTCCCGCGAAGTGGCCTCGCACGCGCATGCACGCGGGCAGTTGATGGGCGCGTTGAGCGGCCTCGCGTCGGTCGGCGTGGGCCGGCAGCAATGGGTCGCGCCCGCCATTTACGCCATATGGGTGCCGCCGTATTGCGAGCATTCGATGCGCTCGCATGGTCCGTTTTCCGGCTGGAGCGTGTTCATTGCAGAGGAGCGGTGTGCCGGGTTGCCCGCGCAACCGCGGGCGATCCGCACGACGCCTTTGCTGCGCGCGGCCGTGCGCCGCGCGGCGAGCTGGACTGGCGCATTGCTCGATGCGCAGCAGGCGCGGGTTGCCGAAGTCATCATGGATGAACTGGCGGCGTCGAAGGCCGAGTCGCTGAATTTGCCGAGCCCGGAAGACCCGCGGCTCATGCGCATCACCGACGCGCTGGCCGCCGATCTGTCCGACTCGCGACGTCTCGAGGAATGGGCCGAGTGGGCGGGACTGTCGCCGCGCACGCTGAGCCGGCGCTTCGTCGCCGAGACGGGACTCAGCTTTGCGCAGTGGCGCGCGCAGGCGCGCCTGCTTCGCGCGCTGGAACTCGTCGCCGAGGGCGTCAGCGTGACGACCATCGCGCTCGAACTCGGCTATGAAAACGTGAGCGCGTTTATCGACATGTTCAGGCGCGCGACCGGGACCACGCCGGGGCGCTATGCGGCGGCGGCGACGTCAAATCAACAACCGGGCTGCGCCGCGTCTCGCGCGAGGGAAAACCCCTAAACCGCGCCACGTCCCCGCCCCACGCTGCTTTCACCGCTTCTTGCCGCGAATCGTTAGCCTCGCGATAACAAATGCTTGCCGAAGGTGATTGAAACCGGGTCTCTGTGTCCCATAGACTCGGCCATGCCCTAAAGAGCCGCGTTGTGCACGCAATGCTGGCTCGTAAGCGGTCAACCCCACCCGTCAGCAGCCCTTGCACAAAACGCGGGTAAGACACTAAAGCAAGAGAGTCGACCGCGGTCGACAGGAGACAACAGATGATCATCTACGGAACGGCGCTGCTCGCTTTCTGCCACCTTGCGGGACTCTTTCTCGGCGATCTGCTCGGGGTCGCGATCGGCGTCAAGACCAACGTCGGCGGTGTCGGCATCGCGATGCTGCTGCTGATTTTCCTGCGGCTCTATCTGCACGGCAAAGGACTGCTGCCGAAAGAAACCGAGGCCGGCGTCGGCTTCTGGGGCGCGATGTACATCCCCGTCGTCGTGGCGATGGCGGCGAATCAGAACGTGGTTGCCGCGCTCAAGGGCGGACCGGTCGCGCTGCTTTCCGCGTTGGGCGCGGTGGCTGTGTGCGCCGTGTGCATCGCGGTGCTCTCGCGCACCGGACGCGACAGCACCTCGTTCATCAGCAGCCCGCAACCCGAAGAGATCTGACGCAGGAGCCAGCCATGATCCATATGATCGACAAAGTACTGATACAAAACGGCCTCGTCACTGCGTTCGCGCTCGTGGGACTCATCATGTGGGTGTCGTCGATGATCTCGCGCAAGCTCACGTTCGGGCGCGTGCACGGCTCGGCGATCGCCATCGTGATCGGCCTCGTGCTCGCGTACTTCGGCGGCGCGTTCACCGCGGGTCAGAAAGGTCTCGCCGATTTGCCGCTGTTCGCGGGCGTCGGCTTGATGGGCGGCGCGATGCTGCGTGACTTCGCGATCGTCGCGACGGCCTTCGAAGTGCAGGCCACCGAAGCACGCAAGGCCGGGCTCATCGGCGTGCTGTCGCTGCTGCTGGGCACGGTGCTGCCGTTTATCGTGGGCGCAAGCGTCGCGCATGCGTTCGGCTATACCGATGCGGTCAGCATGACGACCATCGGCGCCGGCGCGGTCACGTACATCGTCGGACCGGTGACGGGCGCGGCGATCGGCGCGAGCTCCGACGTGATCGCGCTCAGCATTGCAACGGGTCTCATCAAGGCGATCATCGTGATGATCGGCACACCGCTCGCGGCCAACTTCATGGGTCTCAAGACGCCGCGCTCGGCGATGATTTTCGGCGGCCTCGCGGGCACGGTCAGCGGCGTGAGCGCGGGACTCGCGGCGACCGACCGGCGGCTCGTGCCTTACGGTGCGCTGATCGCCACGTTTCATACAGGCGTGGGCTGCCTGCTTGGACCGTCGCTGCTGTTCTTCGCGACGCGCGCGCTGGTCGGCGGCTGAGCGGCGACGCAAATGCGCAGCCCTGGTTTATGTGTCAGCCTTCGTTTAGCCTTCGTTTCGCGTACGAAGACGGCACACGGCCATCAGCGCGAGGAGATTCGGGTCGCGCTCGCGCGCCCGCAAAAAACTCACGCCGATGGTCTGGCGCATCCGGTATGGCGGTTTGAGCGCGATGAGCTGCACCTTGTCGCCGAACACGTCGCGCACGCGGCCCGGCAACAGCGTATAGCCGACGCCGCCGCTCACGAGGTTCATCAGCGAGAAAATGTCGCCGACTCGCATGGTCACGTTGGGCGTGAACTCCGCGACGCGAAACGCTTCCTGAAAGCCGTGATAGGTCGCAAAGCCCTCGCCGAGCGAAACGAAAGTTTCGTCACGGCAGTCGCGCAGATCGACCGCTTCGAGATTGGCATACGGCGAGTTGGCGGGCGCGGCAAAGAAAATGTCGTCTTCGAAAAGCGGAATGGATTCGATCTCGGGCTCGGCGTCGGGCAAGGCCATCAGCGCGGCGTCGATGGCGCCCTGCTTGAGCTTCTCGATCAGTTCGGCATTCGGGCCGAGCACGAGTTCGACCTGAAGCGCGGGCCGCCGCACCTTGATGTCGACGACGATGCCCGGCACCGTCCTGATGGTCAGCGAATAGAGCGAGCCGATCTTCAACCGGTCCGATGAATAGCCCGCCGCTTCGCGCGTCGCACGAATGCCGTCGGACATCAGCGTGATGACTTCCTGCGCGACGTCGGCGAGCATTTGCGCCGCATCGGTCGATCTGAGATTGCGGCCTTCGTGGCGAAACAGCGCGCAGCGCACGCCCTGTTCGAGCGAATGCAACGCGCGATGCACGCTGACCGTGCTCACGTTCAGCGCTTCGGCCGCCTTCGCGAGACTGCCGGTCTGCATGAAGGCGAGCAGCACTTCCAGTTTACGAAAGGTGATTTCGTCGTCGATTCGGTCGCGCATGTCGAGCTATGGAACGGTCGGAACCGTCCATTATCGGCTCGTGCGCGCCTGCTGCAAATAGCGTTAATCCCTCACGCGCCGGCGAGCTTGCGGCGCGTGCGTGCATACATCACGTCGGAGCCGGCCGCGCTGTCAGTGGCGATGCTGATGATGCCGCAACCAGTTCCACACGGGCGCGTGGTCGAGTTGGCGCAGCAATTGTGCGCGGCGATGCTCCCGCCGATAGTGGCCGACCGCGAAGATGATGCCTATCGCGAGCACCGCGCAGCCCATTACGATGCTTACCAGTTGTTCGTCCATGACTACTTTCTCGTCAATATTTCGATGCAACGATGAGAGGTTCGCCGCCTAGCGTTTGCGCGCCACCGCGTTGAGCATGGAATGACCTGCACAAGTGACATGCAGGCGCTGGTGTCCGGAAGCGAGGTCTTCGAGTGCGACGAGTTGCCGTTCAAGCAGCGTGTCGAGTTCTTCGCGACACATATCGATCTGATCCGGAGCAGCCTTGACCAACATGAGGGTGGCAAACTCCTTGGGGCTTAGCATAGTTGTCTCTCTCCAATGTTCTATTAATGCAGACGGAAGAATCAATTACCGGCCGTTGTATCTGAAAAGATAAAATGGCGGGAAGTCTTTCCGCTTTATATTGTTTGCGGCAGCGATGCGCCGGGGAAATAATTGTAAACTGAAATGATGCAATTCCGCCGCATGAATAAATGGATCGGCGTGGGGGGGCCGATAGCGATGGTTTAAACATATGATATGCAATCGGCGACCAGGCGGGCACGCGGTGGATCGCGATAGGGCGACCGGGTAATTGAACGTTTGAAGCTGAAAACGGCTATTTTATTTTTAATTCGCCCGCTTTCATTAAAACTTCTTAAAACGCGTTATCAGCTATCGTGCATTTCGCGAATCGCGAATTAAATCGCCGCATTCGAATAACGCGAATTTTTTTACGCCGCTATGGCGAGTTAATAGCCGCGCATGACGCGCGCGCGACCACTATCCGTTATCGCGGCGCGATCCTCGGCCGACGCGAACGTGCGGCACGCCACGGGCCGCGCAAGCGCGCCGGGCGAGGATTGGCCGCATGCCGTTGTTGCAGGCCGCCTTCGTTTTGCACCGACGACATCCCGATGCCGGCGTCGTGCTCGTCGTTGAATCCGCGGGCCGAGTCGATCGCGCGCAGCATCGTTTGCAGTTTTTTCAGCATCGCAGAAGAGGTTCCTCGTTAGGCCCACTCAAGCACTCAAGCCGCATTAAGCCGCGCCAGCTCCGTATCGACCAGGAGCTTCTTCAACTCCGGCACGCACGAGCCGCAGTTGCCGCCCGCCTTCAGACACGCGGTGATGTCGGCAGCGCTCTTCAGACCGTGCTCGCGTATCGCCGTGCATATCGTGTTGCGCCCGACGCCGAAGCAAGAACAGATGGTCGGCCCCGTATCGGCGCCCTTGCCGACCGACTGGCCGGAGAGCACGCCGATGCGGTCCGCGTCGTCGAGCTTGCCCTTTGCAAAGAGGCTCGCGAGCCATTCGCGCGCCGGCAGGTCCCGGCGCGCCGAAAGAAACACGCAGTTCTCGATGCGATCGTCGACGAGATGCACCGCGCGATAAACGCCTGCCGCGCGATCCTCGTATTCGAGCCAATCGGCGTGCGCATCGTCGACACCGAAGAGCGCACGCGCCCACGCGCCGCGATCGCCCTCCTCTCCAGGCGGATTGCGGCCGGCCAGTTCATAGCGCACGAACTGCGTGCCCTGCACGCGCGTCCAGTACGTGACGCCGTCGAGAACCGGCGCGCGGCGGCTCAGCGAAAAGCCATGCCACGCGACATGAAACTTGTCGACGCGCACGGGCGTGTGCTTGAACTCGGGCTCGCCGGAAACCGGATCGACCGACGGATTTACCACGGCCCCGACGCGCGCGTCGGACGCCACCTGATCGTTCCAGTGAATCGGCACGAACACGCTGCCGCGCGGCATGCCGCCGCCGTATTGCACGCGTGCGACCATCGCGCCCCAACGGCTCGACACTCGCGCGAGGTCGCCTTCGCGCACGCCGCACAACAACGCATCCTGCGGATGCATGTCGACGAACGCCTCGGTCACATGGCCCGCGAGTTTTTCGGACCTGCCGGTGCGGGTCATCGTGTGCCACTGGTCGCGCACGCGGCCCGTGTTGAGCGTCAGCGGATAGTCGTCATCGGGCGCATTCGCGGGCGCGCGCGGCGGCGTGGCGATGAAACGCGCGCGGCCGTCCGCGTGGCTAAAGCGGCGATCGTCGAAAAGACGCGCGGTGCCGGGTGCGGCCGTGTCGCTGG
>Ga0268255_10001267_pt1 | contig 15144 bp, 17 predicted proteins | sample AgamicOrMarz_FD_200256 | JGI IMG/M metagenome (GOLD analysis project Ga0268255, IMG submission 200256) | Agave microbial communities from Guanajuato, Mexico - Or.Ma.rz (v2) (version 3) | ecosystem: Host-associated > Plants > Phyllosphere > Phylloplane/Leaf | place: Guanajuato, Mexico...
CTTATATCTTAACTCGTCCTTTAGGAGCTTCTGTAGGAGACTACCTGTCACAGTCTCATCATGCTGGTGGACTTGGATTAGGAACAATGGGAACAAGTGCAATATTTCTTTTAGTAATCTTAAGCTTGGTTATTTATCTAACTAAAACGAAAAAGGATCAAGTACCCTTTATCCATGAAAAATAAGGGTGAATATCTTTATAAAAAACTTTAGAAGCATCCATATATACATATACCACTCTTTAACCTTCTAAAGAGTGGTATATGTGCGTTTAATTAAATTGAATTAATAAATTTTTAAGAAATAGTTAGTAACATTGTAAATAGCATGACTAATGGTAGGAAGGTGTAGATTTGATACGTTTTCAAAAAAAGAGAAAAAGATACAGATATATTTTAATAGGAGGCCTTCTTACTGTAGCATCATTCAGTTTTATTGGTACCTTATACAAAGGTAGCTTGCCTTTTTTAGACAATGTTTCCTGGAGTGAACCTCAAAAAGTAAGTCAGTTATTTGAGACTTACAAAGAGAACGCCATATTAAAGAATGAAATAGCCACTGACAACCAGGCTGAAGCGAATGTTTATAAGTTAGAACATGAAAAGAACGTGCTAACAAAATTTCTAAAAGTCCAAAATCAAATGAAAGCTTATAATCCTATATCTGCTACTGTAATTGATCGTTCAATAAGCAATTGGAATAACGAGCTAAGTATTGATAAGGGAGCTAAGCAAGGAATAAAAGTAGATATGAATGTGCTTAATGCAAATGGAGTTATTGGGAAGGTATCTAAAGTTTTTTCATCAACTTCTACGGTAGAACTAATTAGCTCAAACCTTCGGACAAATCGTATGGCGGTAATTCTAAAGGATAAAAAAGACGTGAATGGAACACTAGAAAGCTATGATGAAAAGAAGGGTAATTTAATTGTTAGAAAAATCCCTAGTGAGGCTGAGGTCAATGTAGGAGATAAAGTTCAAACTTCTCCCATCAGTTCCATATTCCAAGGGGGATTGGCTTTAGGGAAAGTAATTAAGGTGCAAGCCGATGAATATGGATTAACACAATTGGCCGTTGTAAAACCCTCATTCACCTTTAATGATATTAGTGAAGTAATGGTGATTAAAGCAAAAGAATAATAGATAAAAAGTAAGACACCACATTCTGATTTCTGAAAATTTATATTCAAGGGATTGTATCATATGAATTTTAAAATCCAATTTTTAGTGGCCTTTATTTTAAGTTTATATTTAATCATTTTTGTGGACATGATTTTTATTTTAATTCGTGGTGAGACATTTATTCATATTAATAGCATCATTTTATCTTATGTTCAACACCTGAAATCTCCTATATTTAAAAGAACAATGAAAGTTTTTATGTTTCTAGGTTCCACACCTTTTATTATAACGCTTTCTTTTGGAAGCTTATTTCTCTTCTATAAAATATTCAAATATAGGACTGAACTTATTTTGTTTTTTGGAATTACCAGTGGATCTTTCATACTTAATAAGATACAAAAAATGTTTTACTCTTTTGGTCGCCCAGATTTACATCACATAATTAAAATAAGTGGTTATAGCCTTCAACACGACGGGGAACATACAGTAAGTCTACTCATTGTATATGGAATACCGTTATTTCAAATATGGGGTCCTAGTTCTAGACTATGGGGGCGTTTTCTCTTAGTGTGTATCGCTTCTGTCGTCATCTTGGGCATTGGAATAAGTCGAATTTATCTTAGGTTCAATTATCCTAGTAATATTATGGGTTCCTATTTCACAATGGGGTGTTGGCTTGTAGTAGCTATATCCTTCTACTGGCGATGGAAAGAACGACATGAAAAGCAGAAAGCTATAAATGAAGGTAGAGTTTGAAAAGAGGGATAATATGAAAGAAAGTATTTTGATCGTGGAAGATGAAGTTGAGATTGGGAATATATTGAAAATGGAACTTGAACATGAAGGCTACCAAGTGAAAATTAAAAATAATGGACGGTGCGGTCTTGAAACGGCTTTATCAGATACGTTTGATTTAATTTTACTTGATATTATGCTACCTAAAATGAGTGGTATTGAGGTTTTACGTAAATTAAGAAAAAGGGAAATTAACGTACCTATCATTCTTTTAACAGCTCGTAACTCAACACTAGACAAGGTAATGGGGTTGGATCATGGAGCAAATGATTATATAACTAAGCCTTTTAAAACGGAAGAATTATTAGCGCGAATACGCTCTTTACTACGTTATAAGAATCTTGCTACTAGAGAAAAAATAGGAAAAGACTCGTTATTATTAATTAACGATGTGGTTATCAATATGGATTCAAGAGAAGTAACTAGAGCTGGACAAGATATCTGCTTAACGCCTAAAGAATATGATTTATTGGTTTATTTAGTCCTTCACAAAAATAAGACCGTTACGCGTGAAGGTATTTTGCTAAATGTGTGGGGGTATGAATACGAGGGAGATACAAATGTACTGGATGTTTATATAAGCTATTTAAGAAAGAAGATTGAAGAAGGATTTAATTCACCTTTTATTCAGACAGTTCGAGGTATAGGATATACGATTAAAGAAATTTAAAGTAACATTTTTATTATTATTCAGAAAGTCCTAACTTAAAACTCCTCTTCGTAATACCTATGTTATATAGGAGGTAACATCAATGATAGTGGGATATGTAGGATATAGTAATGATGATTACGCCTTAAAATTACAAATAGAGACATTAAAAAAATATGGTTGTAATCAAATGTTCCACTCGAAAAATTCTACATCAGAAACGAAAGATATCCAAGTACTAGGGATTTTAGATTTATTAAAGCCCGGTGACATGTTTGTTGTATGTAAATTAAAGCATCTAGCAGATTCCATTACTCAATTATTCGAGATTACGAATTATATCCGAGAAAAAGGCATTATATTTGTTAGTATCGAGGACCAGCTTGATACACGTGTACCAATAGGGAAGATTATGTTTAAGACTTTAGAAATTCTCAATGAATTTAGTCGAAACATTCTTCATGAACGCAAAGTAGCAAGTTTAAAAACAGGTAGGCCTAGAGGAAGAAACGGCGGAAGGCCTAAAGTTAATCAACAAAAGCTTAATGAAGCCATTTCTTTATATTTATCTCAAAAAATGACAGTTATGCAAATTCAAGAAGCTACAGGAATTTCAAGAACAACCTTATATCGTTCATTAAAGAAGATTAAGAAGTAATTTCATTTTTTCTTAATCTTTTTTTTATTTAAATCTAATTTTCATTTGATAAATTGAAGAAAAGTGCTTAAGGAAGGACGGAAATAATGAAAACATTTATTACAGCTACATTTGCTTACCTTTCAAAGCTGGGATATATAGGTATAGCATCAGCATTAATGGTAGAAGTAATTCCTAGTGAAATCGTATTATCCTATGCGGGATTTCTTGTCTCCCAAGGAAAAATCACCTTTATAGGAGCCGCAATTGCTGGAACAATAGGAGGCTTAATTGCACAAATATTTTTATATGTATTAGGTTCGTATGGGGGAAGGCCCTTGTTATTGAGGTACGGAAAATTTCTCTTAATAAGTCCAAGGCATCTCGAAAAATCCGAAACATGGTTCAATCAGTACGGGGCAGGGGTAGTCTTTTTTACTCGCTTTATTCCTATCATTCGACATGCTATTTCAATTCCTGCTGGAATTACAAAAATGGCTTTTACTCGCTTTATTTTGTATACGATTGCTGCCATCATTCCTTGGAGTATTTTATTCATTTACCTTGGAAAAACTTTAGGAAGCAATTGGAGGCAAATTAATCAAATTTCTGGATCATATGTACATTTGGCTTTATTACTTTCAGTTATAGCTTTTGGGCTTTATTTTGTTTTTAAAATTATTCGCAAAAATAAAGAAAAGTCAAACTATGAAGAGTTAAAAAAGTGAGAAGATAAAAATTTAATGTTTATAAGTTTCTATATTCTTTCATTTGGAAATAAAGGAGAATACTTTATATGCAAAAGGTACTAATTATAGAGGATGAAGAAGGACTAGTAGAATTTTTAGAATTAGAATTAAAATATGAGGGATATTTAGTTGACGTAGCTTATGATGGTCGTACTGGTTTAGATAAAGCAACTAAGCAGGATTACGATATTATATTACTTGATTTAATGATGCCTGGATTAAATGGCATTGAAGTGTGTAGAAGGCTGAGAACAACTAAGGATACTCCTGTTATTATGCTCACAGCCAAGGATAGCGTCATGGATAGGGTAATGGGGCTTGATAATGGAGCTGACGATTATTTGTCGAAACCATTTGCTATTGAAGAATTATTTGCAAGGATGCGAGTTATTTTTAGACGTCAAGAAAACAACAAGATAGTTGATCAGAAGCTACTATTAACATTTAAAGATATTGAACTGGATTTGGAATCAAGAACGGTGATAAAAGAGAAAATGCTGATTGAACTCACGAACAAAGAATTTGAACTCCTAGCTATTTTCATGCGTAACGTTAATAAAGTATTAACGAGAGATATACTTTTAGAGCAAGTGTGGGGGTACGATTCAGTTGTTGAAACGAATGTTGTAGATGTATATGTTAGATATTTAAGAAACAAATTAAGTGTAGAGGATAAAGAGTTATATATTCAGACCATCAGAGGGGTTGGATACGTGATGCGTGATGTTTAAATGAGAAAATGGATAAAATATATGAAAGACTTACCTATAAGGTGGAAGATAACTTTATGGTCTTCCATGTTTTTATTTTTTCTTTTTCTCTCTTATAACCTCTTTCAATATATTGTAATCGATAATAGTATTTTAAATTATGAGAAGCAAAATGGTATTCATCAATTAAACGAGGTTCTCGCTTTTATTCAATCTGATGATGAACCCTTATCCTTAAAACAAATTGAAAACAGTGAAGGATACTTATCGAAAATTAATGAAAAGAATCAGTTGATTCGTGTTCTTGATAGGAAAGGGAACATTATAACGAGTACCTCAAACAATGTTTCACCAAACTGGCAGCAACCGAAAACGGTGAAGCACCAAGAGTATAAAGTGATTCGAAACCACGATGAACGTCTACTCGTTCTTCGTTCTCCAATTGTCACCGACAACTTCACTGGAACTGTTGAAATTGTAAGAAATATGGAGATGTCCGATGTTTTTATGGACAAGATTTTTTTATTAATGCTTGCTGCAGGAGTAGGCTCACTAATCTTTAGTATTCTAGGTGGAACCATTCTAGCAAAAAAAATACTATCTAACATTCAAGCGTTAACATTGACGATGAAAAAAATAAAAACAAATGGCCTTGAAGAACGGGTTCCAGTTAATGAAAAAAACGATGAATTTGCTCAATTAGGCAGTTTATTTAATGAGTTGATGGATAGCCTGGAAGACTCCTTTTTACAGCAAAAACAGTTTGTAGAGGATGCTTCACATGAATTAAGAACTCCGTTAGCCATTATCCAAGGACATTTAATGTTGTTAAATCGCTGGGGAAAAAATGATGTGGCAGTACTAGATAAATCCTTGAAATCCAGTCTGAAAGAAGTAGAACGTTTAACAAATCTGGTTCAAGAATTATTAGAGCTATCTCGCGCTGAAAATAGTCTAATAAATCCTGTAGATGTTGAACCTATTAACGTATTGGCCACTGTTCAACATGTTGTAAGGAATTTTGAAGTGCTGTATAGCAACTATGGGTTCAAAATAAAACATTCACATGAAAATCTTTATGTGAATATTTCTTCTCGACACCTAGAACAAATACTAATTATTTTGCTAGATAATGCAGTCAAATATTCTAAGAAGGAAGAGAAAGAGGTAGTTATAGACTGTTCTCTAATCAATGAAAAAGTATCCCTTAAAGTAATGGATAAAGGAATTGGGATTCCAGAAGAAGATATACCCTATATTTTAAATAGATTTTACCGAGTGGATAAGGCAAGGAGCAGAAAGCAAGGGGGGCTTGGCTTAGGACTGGCTATAGCCAAACGATGGGTTGAAAAGTACCACGGTACCATTAATATAGAGAGTAAAGAAGGCGAAGGAACAAATGTAACGGTTGTATTGCCTCTGTTTAATAACTCTCTATAAATGTGCATATAAAATAAGGTCCTTATTTTTAATACTTCTAACTTCAAAAGCAAAGAAACATTAAAATCTAGTAATAAAAAGACTTTATCACATTTCATCAAAAGTAACTTGGTAAAGGACAGAAATTAGAGGTGTCTAGTATGAAGTTGAAATTTCAATTTACACTTGCTTTTATGTTAAGCGTGTTGTCCCTTATTTGTTTTAGTGGAATGGCTATTTTAATTAGTGGATCAAAAATTGTCGCATTTGATCGGTCTATTATATCGCTGATTCAAGGGTTCGAAACTCCTGGGCTAACGACTATTATGAAATGCTTTACTTTTATTGGCTCTACGCTATCTGTTGCAGTGATTTCTCTCTTTAGTTTGTTTTTTCTCTATAAAGTATTAAAACATCGAACAGAGCTTATTTTATTTATCGCGATCATTGTAGGTTCTCCAATCCTAAATGAGCTACTAAAACTCCTTTTTCATCGTGCACGTCCTGATTTCCATCGATTAATTGAAATCAATGGTTATAGTTTTCCAAGTGGACATGCCATGAGTGCCTTTGCTGTTTACGGCGTCCTTTCGTTTTTGCTCTGGCGTCATATTCCTACTCGCTGGGGACGTACACTTTTAATCGTTATTAGCATTATAATGATTTTAGCAATAGGTATTAGTCGTATTTACTTAGGCGTGCATTATCCTAGCGACGTTATTGGAGGCTATTTTGCTAGTGGTTGTTGGTTAGCTATTGCTATTTGGTTCTACCAACGCTATCAGGAGAAGCAGTTTGAGCAAAGAAGACCTACTCAAAGTAAAGAATGAATAAAATCATATATCAACACTGAAATAACCTTATAGTCTAAGACAGCAAGTGACTGTATTCATAATTAGGCGGGTGAAAGGGTGGATCATCAAAAGTACTGATATTAACGGGCGGTGGTTTTAAAATCAGCAAAAATATAGTTTAGTACATAACTTTTTAAGTACTTGAGCAAACTACCCAAGAAGCTGTAAAGTTTCCATCCTTTAATCAAATAAATGTAGCAGAAAAAACCTACTGGTTCCCTCCGTTCCAGTAGGTTTTTCTGTTTCTTAGGATGACTATGTTCTTCTTTTGAGGGCCCATAAATACCTAGAACGGGTAATCCTGCCTGTCTCATAAGAACGGTCATTTGTCCCCGGTGGTGGGCTTGATGTTGTATTAAAAACATTAAAAGTGACCCATTTGGTATTTTCTGACCCAAAAAGTCTATTCGTTCTTCTAACGTTTTGTCGATCCATTGAGTTTTTAATGCTTGTACAAATGCGTCACTTGCTTGCTGATAGCTGTCTGCTATAAACTGAGCCGTGGTAGGAACAGGCCAATCTTCAGATGGTGCCTCAAACGTTAAGTTAGTATTTGAAGCAATTATGTGAATGGCAGCTACTGTATGCCAAGCAATACGTCCTAGAGTCCAATTCTGTGAAGTAATTTCCTGTTTAAGAGACCCATCAGTTAAATTTTTTAGTAGTCTCTGGGTAGCATTTGCTTCATATTCCCAAGATCTTAAAAAACTATCTAAACTTTGAAACATAAAAATCCCCCTTTTGTTTATCCTTTTAATTCCATTTTAACAATAGTTGTATTATAAAACATTATGTATAAGACGTTTATTCCTAGTTAAGTCGGGTAGGCGCTGTCCACCTTGACCATTTAATTATGGCACCGTGGGGAAGGGTTTCTCCAATTTTCAAGGAATTAATTATCAGTAGCAATAAACTTAACGAGGTATCTAGAGTAGTGAAATAAATGGAAAATCGAATTAATTGTTGTTACATGTAGATATTTATTCTGAAAGGGGCTGGGACTATGAGTGTTTCTATCTTAAATAATTTAATGAGAAAAAGAGTATCTAAAAAGGACAAAGGGGAGTTCAACCAATGGACAGAAATAAATTCTCATCAATTGCCCACCGTAACCATTTATTTAGTAACCCGATAAGTGAAACTAAAATCAATAGAATTATAGATTTTCTTCAGTTAGAACCTCATGCAAAAGTGTTAGATATCGGGGCTGGGAAGTGTGAACTGTTAATACGTTTAGTTGAAAAATATGATATTGAAGCAACAGCCCTAGAGTTATATGAAGGTTCTATTTTAGAGGCAAAGCAACAGGCCCAAAAAAGAATTCCTAAAGAAAAAATTACGTACATTGTAAGAGATGCCAAACAAGTGGTAAGTGAATACGTCAATCATTTTGATGTAGGAATTTGTGTTGGTTCTACTCATGCTTTAGGAAGTCTGGAATTAACGTTACAATCTCTTAAAAGAAATGTTAAAAAAGGCGGCTTTATTCTAGTAGGAGAAGGATACTGGAAGAAGAAACCTAGTCAGACATATTTAGAAGCACTTGGTGGAGCAGATGAGTCAGAATTAAAAAAACACCATGAGAATGTTTTTATGGGAGAAAGTATGGGGCTCGTGCCAATTTGGTCAGTTGTTGCAAGTGATGATGATTGGGACGAATATGAAGGACTATATGCTATGTCTATGGAAAAATATTGTTATGAAAACCCGAACGACCCTGATTATCATAGTATGTTAAATAAAATTAGATCATGGAAACGTACTTATCTTACATGGGGCAGAGATACTTTAGGATTTGGACTTTATCTGTTTCAAAATCAATAAATCTCAACAGAACCTGGGATACCTTCCATTATGGAACAAGGAATTTCAGGTTTTCTATTTTCTTCAATCCACATTATGATAACTAAATATTTATACGTTATACATATTTCTTTCATCAACTAACAAGCCAAATATTCCTTTTAATAGAGGTTCCGAAAAGATCCATTATGGTAACTAGATTTGTATGGATAAGGTTATAATTGATTTTAAACAAAAATCTTATATATAGAGTTGATGAGAATGAATAAGGAAACACGTAAACAAAGAATAGAGGAACTTAAAAAAAAGAATCTAAAAAAACAATTGGAAGAAAAATTCAAATGCATTTGTGCTTCTATAACTGATTTTGAATTCCTTACATCTAAGGAAATTGAATTGAGGTTTCAAAATGTTTATTCTAATGATCAAGAGCCCCAGATTCGCTTCAGACATAATCTAAATAGAATTATGGAGGAAATGTCCTTTTTACAGGAAGAATTCGGAGCATATAGAAATGAATATATATTGCTAGATCAGATGGAAATACTTCCTTCTTACCGATTGAAATTAAGATTTGAAGACTTTTGGAATAACCTGAATCTAATAGCTGATTTTTTAAACCTTGAAGATGAGTCTTCACTCTTTCTCTTTACCTTACTAGGATATAAAAAGAATTTCGGAATCTTTATTTATGAAGATGAGTATGGACTAGATCATATTCTATTTTGGAAGGAAAACTTTTGATTTCGCTAATTATTGTAAATAATGGAGTCTTTTTTTCATGAGGTTTTATGAATATCAATCAGTAATGAATAACACTAAATGGGCAGAAATTAGAAATGCAATGAACGATTGTTCTATAAATACAATTTGGAGAACAAAGGATGTCAAAACTAAGTATATAAGTGATTGGGATGGAGACTGGTTTTATCATTTCAAAGGTAATTACAAAAATATTGAATGGTTAGAAATAAAGGTAGAAAATTTGGAAGAGAAAAATCAAGTAATAAATACACTCAGAACAATTAACGTACCAGGAGAAACAAAAGGTGATGTTATAAAAGTTTATGGTTACGTTCAAAACAGCAATTCTGTAGACTATTTATAAATAGCTAATGGTTCTTATAATTCTTTTTATGTTAACTAAAAGCGTGTATCATACGCTGATTAAAAGTAGATAAGAATACTGTTCGTGAACTAGCCTCCAGGTGTTGAACTGTGTCTAACACCTGAAGGCTAGTTCATTTTAGTTCACTTATATTTAATTTTTATCTTTAATTAGGGTTAATTCATTCGTTTGAGATATTAAATCAATTTTTTTATTTCCTTTTTCATAATAAGTAGAGGCTCCTTCTCGATCTTTCTCCTGCCATCCTTTTGATTTAATTACTAATTTATATCCTGATGGTATCCCATTTTCTTCAGAAGCTTTAGACCAATCATACATGTCTACACGTTCGTTTTCTTTTACTAACTGTGCATTTTTAGGTACAGGGAAACCGGAGAATTTATCAGACGGGGTATATGCAAAAAATGTAACAAAGTAGAAAGTTGCTGCCCCTATTAGTATAATTGCTGTAAGAGTGATCGTCACATTCTTTTTCAATTTACTGCCCTCCTTTTATATTCATTATTTTACCATTAATTATAATTAAAGGAAGTTCATTTGCCAGGTTTTTTATCTGAAGAAATATCTGTATAAAAAAGAATCCTTTGCCCTCGAGGCAAAGGATTCTTTTTGTATATATAAACATTTCGGTTCTGATGCAAATACTTGAAGAAAATATAAAAAAGCAAAAGATTTCTAGTGACCCTGTTCTTAAGCAACTAGTCCAAACAGTTGATGGATGAATTCTTTTTGATTTTGGACAGACTTCTTCTTTTGAAGAGTCTGTCTCTTTTTTAGAGTACTAGTATCAGTATGTCCAAGTTTTTGAGATTACTTGCAATTTTCTTGAGGTTTTTGCACCAGAACCAAAAATTTTATAACTTTTCTTAACAGTATTTCCGATAGACGTTAGGAGTTATATTTTCATATTTTTTAAATGTCTTGATGTAATACCCAGGATCGTTAAAACCCAATTCATCGCTAATCTGAGCGATAGAAAAATCCGTTTTTTCTAATAATTGTTTGGACCATTCTATTTTTTTGAGCGAAATAAAAACAGAAAAATTCATACCCGTTTCTTTGACAAATATACGGCTGAAATAACCTGTACTAATGTGACATAAATCAGCCATCTTTTGTTGAGATATTTTTTCCCTTTTATGTTTATAAATGTAGTCAAAGGCTGGCTGTAATACTTTGTTTTTACAAACTAAATGATCGTTAATAGACGTTTTTACGTAAGCATTAGTAACCGTATTGGCTAATTCCTTTTTTATATTTTGAATATTATCTAGAGAATAACCGTAAGAAATATCTTCAGTAGAGAGGTCCTCTTTTACTGGAGCCATCTTTTCATATACTTCTAAAATTAAGTTTTTATTCATGGCTTCCTCTACAATGTAGTTACAAAGCCTATATAACATTTGAGCAGCGTCGTTAATTTCTGTATAGGAGAGAGTAGGAATAGAATCATATAGACGCTGTATTTCCTCATTATTTAAATTCTGTTCAAATCCCTTAGATGGAACAGTAAGCATTTGTTCCAATTGAGGATGTTTGTCACCATCCTCAATTTTCACTTCTCCCGCCATGATGGCACCTACATATTTATCATCAATTATAATGGGGATGGCAATATCGACAATATTCCAGTGGCATAAATAGATATAAGGAGCATTGGTTCTAACTGCCTCTAACCCTCCCCGCGCATCGCACTTTTCACAAAGTTTTGCTGTATTAGGATTTTTACGCATAGTCTCACAAAATGGACGTACACCACTGTGTTGAGAAATGGGCACTCCTTTATAGTTAACCGTGACAATCGCTAATTTTGTAACAAGCGCAAGCGAATCTTGAAGATTTCGCCATTTCTTTAAATCTAGTATTTTATCTAAATTCATGTAAGTAGTTTTCAATGATGTTTTTATCTCCCTTGCTTCTACTTCCCGTGTGGTAGTTTGGATTACCTATTTGAGAATACTTTTATTTTATTCCTTAGTTCATAAAATAAAAGAGTGTTCAGCGATAAAGGCAACCTCTTTTCAACGTGAACTTAGTAATATTTTCACCTGAAATAATGTCATAATAATACCATATTAAATGAAGAGAGCAAAAAAATACGATAAAAGGTTGTAAAAACTGGTCATTTAAGACTAATGTAATCTTACACAAAAGATAGTAAAATTCCGATTGTAAGGGATTACAAAGTTAATTAGGAGGTTTTATTTATGAGAAAAGCATTTATTAGTCCTTCAAAATACATTCAAGGTGAAGATGAGATTTTAAATTTAGGTTATTTCGTGAAAACGTTTGGTACCTCTGCACTTTTAATAGCACATCCTGAAGATATTAAACGTGTACAAGACAAATTAGATGCAACAGCAGAAAAATATGGTATTACATTTTTTGAAGGCGGATTCAATGGCGAATGTTCAAGGCCAGAAATTTCTAGATTGCAGGAAATAGCAAAAGAAAACAACTGTGATTGTACAATTGGTTTAGGTGGCGGTAAGGCAATTGATACAGCAAAATGTGTGGCAGAGGGAGAGGGATTAATTATCGTCCCAACAATCGCTGCTACAGATGCACCTACAAGTCATTCCGCAGTTATATATACACCAGAGGGTGCTTTCGATGATTACGCATACTTTAAGCAAAGCCCAAGTGTTGTATTAATTGATACAACAGTAATCGCTAATGCACCTACTAGATTCTTAGTATCTGGTATGGGGGATGCATTATCCACTTATTTCGAAGCAAGAGCAACAGCACGTTCTTTCTCTAATGTAAATGCTGGATTACCTTGTGGAGTACGTGAGGACTTATGTTCACCAGCAAAAGGTACAAATGCAGCATTAGTGTTAGCAGAACATTGCTACAACACTCTATTAGAGGACGGGGTTAAAGCAAAAGCTGCAAGCGATCATAATGTTGTTACTCCAGCCTTAGAAAACATTATTGAAGCCAATATCTTATTATCAGGATTAGGGTTTGAAAGTGGTGGATTAGCTGGAGCACATGCGATTCATGATGGGCTTACTCTTTTAGAAAGTGCGCACCACTACTTCCATGGTGAAAAAGTAGCTTTTGGTACATTAGCACAATTGGTATTGGAAAATGCGCCAACTGAGGAAATAGAAGAAGTGGTAGATTTCTGTTTAGCAGTAGGACTTCCAGTTTGTCTCGCTGATATTGGAGTGGAACAAATTACACAAGAAGAGTTAATGGAAGTAGCTAATAAAGCTTGTATTCCAGAGGAATCGATTTATTCTATGCCATTCCCTGTTAATCCAGAGTCAGTAGCTGCAGCTATTCTTGCAGCAGATCAAATTGGAAATGATTATAAGAAGAGGTTGATATAAAATGAAAAAAATTATTAATAAACCGGAAGATGTTGTACTTGAGATGTGTAAAGGGATGGTTCTAGCACATCCTGAACTGAATTTAATTGAAAAATATAAAGTCATTAAAAAAGACCAAATTAATAAAAGTAAAGTAAGTATAATTAGCGGGGGCGGAAGTGGACATGAACCTGCTCATGCTGGATATGTTGGGAAGGGTATGTTAGATGCAGCAGTTTGTGGTGATGTATTTGCCTCACCTTCTCAAATACAGATTTATCAAGCCATTAAAGAAACAGCTAGCGATAAGGGAACTTTACTCGTGATTAAGAACTACAGTGGTGACATGATGAATTTCAAGAATGCTGCTTATCTTGCAGAAGAAGATGGCATTCAAGTGGATTATGTAAAAGTAGATGATGATATTGCTGTACAGGACAGTTTATATACCGTTGGAAGACGTGGAGTGGCTGGTACTGTTCTTGTCCATAAAATAGCAGGTGCTGCAGCAGAACGCGGATATGATCTACCAAAAGTGAAAGAGGCAGCAGAAAATGCTATTGCGAATGTTAAAAGCATTGGCTTTGGACTAACTTCCTGCACAGTTCCTGCTAAAGGAACTCCTACTTTCGAGATTGCAGAAGATGAGATGGAGTTTGGCGTTGGCATTCATGGAGAACCTGGTATCCGTCGTGAAAAAATTATTTCAGCAGACGAACTTGCAGAGCGTACGGTAACGTCATTATTAAAAGAAGTAGGGATAGAAGATGGAAATGGAGAAGTGGCTGTTCTAATTAATGGATTTGGAAGCACACCTCTTCAAGAACTATATTTATTAAATCATTCTGTCATTCGTGAATTGTCACGTAGAAACGTAACGATTGCAAGAACGTTTGTCGGAAACTACATGACAGCCATCGATATGGCCGGTGCTTCTATTTCAATTATGAAATTAGATGAGCACTTAAAGAGTCTCCTATCTAAAGAGTGCGATACTCCTGCGCTAAAAATCAAAGGTGAAGTACCAGCTGTTACTTATGATGAAATCATTGGTACGGTGGAGGCACCGAAAGTGTCTTATGAGGTGCAAACCAACAAAGAATATTCCGTAGTAACGGAAAATCGACTGACGTTGAATAATATTATTTTTATGGTTGACCAAATGAGTGAATGTATTATTAGAAATGAAGTACCTTTCTGTGAACTGGATTCCCATGCTGGTGACGGAGACTTTGGTATGAGTGTTGCTAAAGGGTTCAAACAGTTGAAAGCTGAATGGCACGAAATTCTAGAAAATAAATCAAATGATATTGGTAGCTTCTTAGAGGCTTGTTCCATTGTTATCATGGAGCATTGTGGTGGAGCATCAGGACCTATTTGGGGATCAGCATTTCGCGCAGCTGGAAAGAACACCCGATCTAAAACAGAACTTACTTTAACGGAATTTGCTGAAATGGTCCAAGCATCTGTAAAAGGAATTCAAGCAACAGGAGAACGTTCTTTTGGACGTGGAGCCGTTGTAGGAGATAAAACTTTAATTGATGCCTTAGTACCTTATGCAGATACGTTAATGTCAAGTGCTACTGAAGATGAAAGTTTTAAACATGCTCTTGTCAAAGCAGCAGAAGCTGCTGTAGAAGGAGCAAAATCAACGGAACAGATTGTTGCACGTATGGGGCGCGCCGGTACGGTTGGAGAAAGAAGTCTGGGTTATCCAGACGCCGGTGCACATGGTTTAAGCGTGATCTTTACTGAAATAGCCCAAGTAATGCAAGGAAATTAGTAAAAATCGGTATTATTACTTTTAAGTAACCAGTATAAGAAGCTCACTTTTTGAGAGTGGGCTTCCTATACTGAATTTCTTTCCTATAGTGAGACAAATAAAAAAACACCTTGATTTATAAGGTCTTTACAAGTTAGCAAGCTTTTGGTCAGCTATAAATTTCATAAGAATACCT
>Ga0268255_10001273_pt1 | contig 15094 bp, 10 predicted proteins | sample AgamicOrMarz_FD_200256 | JGI IMG/M metagenome (GOLD analysis project Ga0268255, IMG submission 200256) | Agave microbial communities from Guanajuato, Mexico - Or.Ma.rz (v2) (version 3) | ecosystem: Host-associated > Plants > Phyllosphere > Phylloplane/Leaf | place: Guanajuato, Mexico...
CGCTGGACCCGGTGACCGGCTGTTATCTGCTGGGCAACGGCTATCGGGCTTACGATCCGGCGCTGATGCGTTTCCACCGGCCCGACAGTTGGAGCCCTTTCGATGGCGGTGGGCTCAATCCCTATGCTTATTGTCTTGGAGACCCGATCAACCTGAGGGACCCGACGGGGCATATTTCCACCTGGGGCTGGATCAAGATCGGTATTAGCGCAGCTTTCGCGATTGCATCCGTTGCATTCACCCTGGCAACCCTGGGTGCCTCCGCGCCCTTGATAGGAATATCGTTTTCGGCCGCAGCAGCCTTGACACTGGAGGTGGTGTCAGGTGTCGCATCGATAGCCTCGATCGTGCTGGAAGAGGCGGCTCCGGACGCCGTCGCCACCCAGGTCCTGAGTTATGCCAGCCTTGCCTTGGGCGCCGTCTCCGGCGGAGCTTCCCTGACGGGGAAATTGCTGGGCAGGGGGACGTCTGTCGCCTTGCGCAATACGGTCGAGTCGCTCGGCGACACCGTGACATTGGGCCGCGGCAACGCCTTGCGCGGGACGCGCGTTGGTGGTTATGCCAGGGCTGCGAGTCCTTTGGTCCGAGGCGGAGGACGGCGCAACCTCATGGCTGTGCAAAGCGATCTCAATGATGTGCTGACCGCCAAGGACGTGGTCAGCTACGCCCACTATCCAATCAAGGGTGTCACCTACGCAATCGACAGGGACAAGTACATTGAAAAAGCCCGAGGGTTTCTGGGGCTGACCGGGGAAAGTTCCAGCGACCCCCAGCGTGGCGAGGCACCTCACGATATCTACGGTGATATCAGGGAACGAAGCTCGGATATCCGATTCGCGTGAAGATGCCTCATATAAATTATTGATATATGTGAATCTATAAAAGATATTGTTAAGGCATAAAAAATATCGGTATCTTCCGTACCACGCCAGCGATAGCACTTCGCTGGCACCCTCACCTAGGCCGTCGTCGATGACGACAGTGATATTCGATAAGGACACTGCATGAAAAAGGTTCTGTTGTTCACCGCATTGGCGGCAGCCCTGGCTTCGGGCCTGGCCCAGGCGGCGGAAAAACTGGTGGTAGCGGCAACGCCGGTGCCCCACGCTGAAATCCTCGAACTGATCAAGCCAGCCTTGGCCAAGGAGGGCGTCGACCTGCAGATCAAGGTGTTTACCGACTACGTCCAGCCCAACGTACAGGTTGACCAGAAGCGCCTGGACGCCAACTACTTCCAGACCCTGCCGTACCTGAAGAACTTCAACGAAGGCAAGGGCACGAATCTGGTGACCGTGATCGGCGTTCACGTCGAACCGTTCGGTGGCTATTCGAAGAAGTACAAAAACCTGGCCGATCTGCCAAACGGCGCGACCATCGCGCTGCCTAACGAAGGCAGCAACAGCGGGCGTGCTCTGCTTCTGCTGCAGAAGGCTGGCCTGATCGAGCTCAAGGACCCGAAAAACGCCCTGGCAACGCCGAAAGACATCGCCAAGAACCCACATAACTTCAAGTTCAAGGAACTGGAGTCGGCCATGCTGCCGCGGGTCCTGGACCAGGTCGACCTGGACCTGATCAACACCAACTACGCCCTGGAAGCGGGTCTTAACCCAGCCAAGGACGCACTGGTGATCGAAGGTTCGGATTCGCCCTACGTGAACTTCCTGGTGGCCCGTCCTGACAACAAGGACAACCCGGCCATCCAGAAACTGGCCAAGGCCCTGACCAGCCCGGAAGTGAAGGCCTTCATCGAGAAGAAATACAGCGGCGCGGTACTGCCGGCGTTCTGATTCGAGCGGTAAACCCTTTCACGGTTTGAACGCCGACGGCTGTGGCAGCGTCGGCGTTTTTTTATTGTCTGGATTGCGCTATGCAGGCCGTGTCTTCAATGCCCGGCGCAAGGCCACCAGCAGCTTGACGATATCTTGTGGGTCGAGGGGTTGCGGGGCTTTCACGTCAGCCATTCTTTATCGTCCTTGTGATAGAAGCCATGGAGTCTGGCCTTGAGCTGCGGTTCCTTGGAGAGGTTGCTGGAAAATTAGACCCTTCCTACAGCGCAAAGGAAAATAGCCTTCTTACTCGGTCTCTGCAAATACCGTCAGTCAATCCGGCCAGCTCCACGCGGGGGCATCCAGCATGCCCTGGCCCACTATGCCGGTCTGGCCCAGGGCTTTCTCCAGCATGATGCAATTGCAATCATCGTCCTGCTGCAAGGCGGCGATCAGACGTGTGGCGTGGGATACGACCCAGACCTGGCAATTGGCCGAAGCCCGGATGATCAGCCGCGCCAAGGCAGGCAACAGGTCCGGGTGCAGGCTGGTTTCCGGCTCGTTGAGCACCATCAGCGAGGGCGGTCGTGGCGTGAGCAGGGCGGCCACCAGCAGCAGGTATCGCAGGGTGCCGTCCGACAGCTCGGCGGCGGACAGCGGACGCAGCAGGCCATGCTGCTGGAATGCGATAGCGAAACGTCCGCCCTGGAGTTTTTCGATGTCCAGGCGGGCGCCGGGAAATGCATCGCCAATGGCGGCATGCAGCGCCTCGAAGTCGCCGATTTCAAGGATGGTCTGCAGGGCGGCCGCCAGGTCGCGGCCGTCGTGGTGCAACACCGGCGTACGGGTGCCCAGTTGCGGCTGGCGCACCGGAGCCTCGGCGTCGCTGCGAAAATGATCATAGAAGCGCCAGCGACGGATGAACTCGCGCATCTGCAAGACTTCCGGGGACGTGCGCAGGCTGCCAACCTGGTCGAACAGGCTGTCGAAGGTGGGGGTGTGCTGGGCCAGGACATCCCATGAGCGACCCTCCCGGGCACGCACCATTGGCCCGTTGCGGTCCACCAGCAGGCTGGCGGGACGAAAGACCGGCCCGGCCCAGATGGTTTCGCGCTTGATCTGCGGATCAAGCGAAAACGCCGAACGACTGGGTTCCGGCAGGCCCAGGGCGATCGAATAGGAAAAATCTTCGGCGGCGAATCCCAGGCGCAAGCGTTTGCTTCCCTGGCGTACGCTGCCCTGGACCGGCACCTCGCCGTTGCGCATGCGTCGGCTGGTGTGTTCCGGCCCGGCCCAGAAGGTCGAATCCAGCCCGCCTTCACGGGCCAGGGCGTTGACGACCCCGCCTTGGGCCGTCTCCGCCAACAGCCGAAGGGCGCGGTACAGGTTGGATTTTCCGCTGCCGTTGGGGCCGGTGATCAGGTTCAAGCGGCCGAGGGGAATGACCAGTTCATTGATGGATCGGTAGTTGGCCACCGCAAGGGTCTTGAGCATGAGAGATTGTCCTGCTGGCTGGACTTGCAGGCGCCGACTCGCTTGGCTCGTCGTTGCCTGCGCAAAAAAGGCAGTTTGCCTGATTGGCGTCTGCATTGTGATTCTGTGCAACCACTGAACCCTGCTCTAAGCTCACAGTCGTATCGTCACTGGCACGTCCGTACAACGCAAAGGAGTCTGCATGGCTGGTCCCCGAATCAAACTGGTTGTTGGCTTGGGTTTTTGCGTGTTGTTGGCAGGATGCGGTGATGAAAAACCTGGGGAAAAAGCGTTGCCACGGGTTTTCGTACAGCAGGCCATGCCCACCGAGTATGCGGCCTCGGTGACCCTGACTGGCGACGTCCAGGCCCGGGTAAAGACAGACCTGTCGTTTCGCGTAGGCGGCAAGATCATCGAACGCAAGGTCGACGTGGGCGATCGGGTCTCGGCCCGACAGGTGCTGGCCCGGCTCGACCCGCGGGACTTGCAGACCAACGTCGATTCCGCCGAGGCCCAGGTGGCCGCCGAACAGGCGCGGGTCAAGCAGAGTGCGGCGGCGTTCATGCGCCAGCAGAAACTCTTGCCCAAGGGCTACACCAGCCAGAGCGAATACGACGCGGCCCAGGCGCAATTGCGCAGCAGCCAGAGTGCGCTGACCGCTGCGCAGGCCCAGTTGGCCAATGCCCGGGAGCAGTTGAGCTACACCGCATTGATTGCCGAGGCTCCGGGCATCATCACGGCGCGCCAGGCGGAGGTCGGCCAGGTGGTACAGGCCACGGAGCCGATTTTCAGCCTGGCCCGCGATGGCGAGCGTGACGCGGTGTTTAATATCTACGAGTCCCTGCTGAGCGAGCCGCCTTCCGATCCGGCGATTGTCATCAGCCTGTTGGATAACCCGGCCATCCAGACCACCGGCAAGGTGCGCGAGATCACCCCGGCGGTGTCCGCCGAGACCGGCACCGTGCAGGTCAAGGTCACCCTCGACGATCTGCCCGAAGGCATGCGCCTGGGATCGGTGGTCAGCGCAACCGCCAAGTCCGCCGGCAAGACGGCGGTGGAGCTGCCATGGTCGGCCCTGACCAAGGATCTCAGCGATCCGGCGGTGTGGCTGGTGGACGGTGAGGGCCGCGCCCAATTGCGAACCGTCACCGTCGGCCGCTACCTGACTGGCAAGGTCATCATCAGCGACGGCCTGAAGGGCGGTGAAAAAGTCGTCACTGCCGGCGGGCAACTGCTGCACCCCGGCGTGCGTGTCGAGATTGCACAGAACACCCATGAGAAACCCCTGACGGGAGCCCAGCCATGAGGCGTTTATGGATGGTCTCGGCTGGCTTGTTGCTGGCGGCCTGTTCGAAGGAAGAAGCCCCTCCACAGCCGGTGCGTCCGGTGTTGTCGGTGGAGGTCAGGGCCTTGGATCAGCAGGCGCTGGGACGGTTCGCCGGGAATATCCAGGCGCGTTATGAAAGCAACGTCGGTTTCCGCGTACCGGGACGGATCGCCAGCCGCAACGTCGATGTCGGTGCCGAAGTGAAGAAGGGCGACCTGCTTGCCACCCTCGACCCCACCGATCAGCAGAACCAGCTGCGGGCCGCCCAGGGGGACCTGGCGCGGATCGAGGCGCAATACATCAATGCCCAGGCCAACGCCCGTCGGCAACAACAGCTTTTCGACCGGGGCGTCGGCGCCCAGGCGCAGCTCGACATTGCCCAGACCGAACTGAAAACCACCGGCGCTTCCTTGGAACAGGCTCGTGCCGCGGTGGAGCAGGCCCGCGACCAACTCAACTACAGCGAGCTGCGGACCGACCACGACGCGGTCGTTACCGCCTGGAATGCCGAGGCCGGGCAAGTGGTGACGGCCGGCCAGCAGGTGGTGACCCTGGCACGCCCGGACGTCAAGGAGGCGGTGATCGACCTGCCGGCCGGGTTGGCCGAACGCCTGCCTGAAGACGTGGTGTTCGAAGTTTCCGCGCAACTGGACCCGGCGATCCGCACCACTGCCATCGTGCGCGAGATCGAGCCCCAGGCCCAGAGCGCCACCCGCACCCGTCGCGCACGCCTGACCCTCACCGATACCCCGCCGGGCTTGCGCCTCGGCACGGCCATCAGCGTGACCCTGAGCTCGGCCATCGAGCCTCGGATCGAACTGCCGCTCAGTGCCTTGCAAGAGGTCGATGGCAAGGCGCGGATCTGGCTCGTCGACCCGCAGAGCCAGACCGTCTCGCCTCGCGAGGTGCGGATCCTGGAGCGATCAGCCGATACCGTGCTTGTGGTCAATGGCATCAAGCCCGGCGACCGCGTGGTCAGCGCCGGCGTGAACAGCCTCCAGCCGGGGCAGAAAGTGAAACTTGACGAGGACGCACGATGAAAGGGCCCTTCAATCTCTCCGAATGGGCCCTGCGGCATCAGTCCTTTGTCTGGTACTTGATGTTCGTTGCGCTGCTGATGGGCGTGTTTTCGTACATGAACCTGGGCCGCGAGGAAGACCCGTCGTTCACCATCAAGACCATGATCATCCAGACGCGCTGGCCCGGTGCGACGCAGGAGGAAACCCTCAAGCAGGTCACCGACCGTATCGAGAAAAAACTCGAGGAGCTCGATTCCCTCGACTACGTGAAGAGTTACACCCGGCCTGGGGAGTCGACGGTATTCGTCTACCTGCGCGACACCACCGGCGCCAAGGACATCCCCGAGATCTGGTACCAGGTCCGCAAGAAAATAAACGACATTCGCGGCGATTTTCCCGAGGGCCTGCAGGGGCCTGGGTTCAACGATGAGTTCGGTGATGTGTACGGTTCGGTGTACGCCTTTACCGGCGACGGTCTGTCGATGCGCCAGCTGCGCGACTACGTGGAACAGGTACGCGCCGAGATCCGCGATGTGCCAGGCCTGGGCAAGGTGGAGATGATCGGTGAGCAGGACGAGGTGCTGTACCTGAACTTCTCCACCCGCAAGCTCGCCGCCCTGGGCATCGACCAGCGCCAGGTGGTGCAGAGCCTGCAATCGCAGAACGCCGTGACCCCGGCGGGAGTGATCGACGCCGGGCCGGAGCGGATCTCCGTGCGTACGTCAGGACAGTTCCAGTCGGAGAAAGACCTGGCAAACGTCAACCTGCGCCTCAATGACCGGTTCTATCGACTGGCGGATATCGCGGACATCAGTCGCGGCTACGTCGACCCGGCTACTCCGATGTTCCGCTTCAACGGCACACCGGCCATTGGCCTGGCCATTGCCATGAAGAAGGGCGGCAACATCCAGGAGTTCGGCAAGGCCCTGCATGCGCGCATGACCGAACTGACCGCCGACCTGCCGGTGGGCGTCGGGGTGCACACGGTGTCGGATCAGGCCGAGGTGGTGAAGGAGGCGGTCGGCGGCTTCACCAGTGCCCTGTTCGAAGCGGTGGTGATCGTGCTGATCGTCAGCTTTGTCAGCCTCGGTATACGCGCCGGGCTAGTGGTGGCCTGTTCGATTCCGTTGGTGCTGGCGATGGTCTTTGTGTTCATGGAATACAGCGGCATCACCATGCAACGGATTTCCCTCGGCGCGCTGATCATCGCTCTTGGCCTGCTGGTGGACGACGCGATGATCACCGTGGAGATGATGGTCACACGCCTGGAAAAAGGTGAAACCAAGGAACAGGCAGCGACCTTCGCCTATACCTCGACCGCGTTCCCCATGCTGACCGGGACGCTGGTGACCGTGGCCGGTTTCGTGCCCATTGGCCTGAACGCCAGCTCCGCCGGCGAGTACACCTTTACCCTGTTTGCGGTGATTGCCGTGGCGATGCTGGTGTCGTGGATCGTCGCGGTGCTGTTCGCCCCGGTAATCGGCGTGCATATCCTCAGCACCCACGTAAAACCCCATGACAAGGAGCCGGGTCGGATCGGCCGCGCTTTCAATGGTGGTTTGCTGTGGGCGATGCGCAACCGCTGGTGGGCCATCGGCATCACCGTGCTGCTGTTCGTGTTGGCGGTGTTTTGCATGCGTTTCGTGCAGAACCAGTTCTTTCCCTCTTCGGACCGGCCGGAAATCCTGGTGGACCTCAATCTGCCGCAAAACGCCTCGATGGACGAGACACGCAAGGCTGTCGATCGTCTGGAAGCGACCCTCAAGGACGATCCGGACATCGCCCGTTGGAGCACCTACATCGGTGAAGGCGCGATTCGTTTCTACTTGCCTCTGGACCAGCAGTTGCAGAACCCGTACTACGCGCAACTGGTGATCGTCAGCAAGGGCCTGGAGTCACGCACGGCGCTCACCGAGCGCCTCCAAAAGCGTCTGCGCGAAGATTTCGTCGGGATCGGCAGCTACGTGCAGTCCCTGGAAATGGGCCCGCCGGTGGGGCGGCCAATCCAGTACCGGGTCAGCGGCAAGGACATCGACCAGGTGCGCAAGCACGCCATCGAACTGGCCACCGAACTGGACAAGAACGCCCACATCGGCGAAATCATTTACGACTGGAACGAACCGGGCAAGGTCCTGCGCATCGACATTGCCCAGGACAAGGCGCGGCAATTGGGCTTGTCTTCCGATGACGTCGCCCGGTTGATGAACAGCATCGTCAGTGGCTCGCCGGTGACCCAGGTCGACGACGATATCTACCTGATCAACGTGGTGGGGCGTGCCGAAGATGCCGAGCGTGGCTCGCCGGAAACCCTGCAAAACCTGCAGATCGTCACGCCAAGTGGCACCTCGATTCCGCTGCTGGCATTCGCCACCGTGCGCTATGAATTGGAGCAGCCATTGGTGTGGCGGCGCGACCGCAAGCCGACCATCACGATCAAGGCCGCGGTGCGCGACGAAATCCAACCCACCGACCTGGTGAAGCAACTGCAACCGGACATCGACAAATTCGCCGCCGGCTTACCGGTGGGCTACAAGATCGCCACCGGCGGTACGGTGGAAGAAAGCGGCAAGGCCCAGGGCCCGATCGCCAGTGTCGTGCCGCTGATGCTGTTTCTGATGGCCACTTTCCTGATGATTCAGCTGCACAGCGTGCAGAAGCTGTTCCTGGTAGCGAGCGTCGCGCCCCTCGGCTTGATTGGCGTGGTGCTGGCGCTGGTACCGACCGGCACGCCCATGGGGTTCGTGGCGATCCTCGGAATCCTCGCGCTGATCGGCATCATCATTCGTAACTCGGTGATTTTGGTGACCCAGATCGATGAGTATGAACGTGCCGGGTACACACCCTGGGACGCCGTGGTGGAAGCCACCGAGCACCGACGCCGACCGATCCTGCTGACGGCCGCTGCGGCGAGCCTGGGGATGATCCCGATTGCCCGGGAGGTGTTCTGGGGGCCGATGGCCTACGCGATGATCGGCGGGATCATCATCGCCACGCTGCTGACCCTGCTGTTCCTGCCGGCGCTGTACGTGGCCTGGTACAAGATTCGCGAGCCGAAGTGTGATTGAAGGGCTTGCTGCGCAGCCCATCGCGAGCAGGCTCGCTCCCACAGGGATCCTCAGTGAGCACATATTCTGTGAGCAACAGAGAACCAATGTGGGAGCGAGCCTGCTCGCGATAGGGTCCACCCAGTCATGCGAGCTTTTTACTTACGCACCAACCGCAACCCATTGAACACCACCAGCAAGCTCACCCCCATGTCGGCAAACACCGCCATCCACAGGGTGGCGAATCCGGTGAAGGTCACGCCAAGGAAGATTGCCTTCACCACCAGGGCCAGGGCGATGTTCTGTTTGAGAATGGCCGAGGTTTGTCGGGACAGCCGAATGAAGGCGGGGATCTTGCGCAGGTCGTCGTCCATCAGGGCGACGTCGGCCGTTTCGATGGCGGTATCGGTGCCGGCCGCTGCCATGGCGAAGCCGATCTCCGCACGGGCCAGGGCAGGGGCGTCGTTGATGCCGTCGCCGACCATGCCGACGCGATGCCCCTTGGCGTACAAATCCTCGATGGCCCGCAGCTTGTCTTCCGGCAGCAGGTCGCCCCGGGCCTGATCGATGCCGACTTGACTGGCAATTGCCTCGGCGGTGTGGGCGTTGTCGCCAGTGAGCATCAGGGTCTTGATCCCCAGGTCATGCAATTGCCGAATGGCTTCGCGGCTGGAGTCCTTCACGGTATCGGCCACGGCGAACAAGGCCAGTGGGCCCGTGCTGTCGAGTAACAGCACTACGGACTTGCCCTGTTTTTCCAGGGCGAAGAGTTGTTCTTCCAGCTCCGGGGAGCACAGGCCCAACTCTTCCACCAGGCGATGATTGCCCAAGTGATAGGTCTTGCCATCGATGTCGCCACGTACACCACGCCCAGGCAGGGCCTCGAAGTTATCCACAACCTGCGGCGTCAGTTGTTTATCCACCGTGGCTATCGCCTTCGACACCGGGTGGTCGGAGCGGGTGGCGAGGCTGGCGGCCAGGGCCGGTGCGGTGGTTTCCACGGTCGGGTCCAGCGCCAGGTAATCGGTTTGCACCGGTTTGCCGTGGGTGATCGTGCCGGTCTTGTCCAGGGCCAGGTAATCGAGCTTATAGCCTCCCTCCAGGTATACGCCGCCCTTGACCAGGATGCCCTTGCGCGCCGCCGCGGCAAGGCCACTGACGATGCTCACCGGGGTGGAAATGACCAGCGCACAAGGACAGGCCACCACCAACAACACCAGTGCTCGGTAAATCCAGTCGAACCACGCCGCGGCCATGAACAACGGCGGGATGACCGCCACCGCCAGTGCCAGGGCAAACACCGCGGGGGTGTAGATCTTCGAGAATCGATCAACGAAGCGCTGGGTCGGCGCCCGAGAGCCCTGGGCTTGTTCCACGGCGTGGATGATCCGTGCCAGGGTGGAATGCTCGGCCTTCGCCGTCACGGTGTATTCCAACTCTCCCGCCTGGTTGATCGTGCCGGCGAACACTTTGTCACCGACGGTTTTCTCCACCGGCAGGCTTTCCCCGGTGATGGGAGCCTGGTCAATGGTCGAACGACCGGCCACCACATCACCATCCAGGCCAACCCGCTCACCAGGGCGAACCCGCACCCGTGCGCCCAGGACGATGGCCTTGACCGCCTGCACTTGCCAGGTGCCATCGGCCTGTTGCACGGTGGCCTGTTCCGGGGCCATTTGCATCAAGCCACTGATGGCCTTGCGCGCTCGATCCAGGGATTTGGCTTCGATCAATTCGGCCACGGTGAACAGGAACATGACCATCGCCGCTTCCGGCCATTGCCCTATCAGCACCGCACCGGTCACCGCGATGCTCATCAGCGCGTTGATGTTCAGGTTGAGATTCTTCAGGGCAATCCAGCCCTTTTTATAAGTGCCGAGGCCGCCGCTGAGGATCGACACCAGCGCCACCAGCGCGACCACCCAGGTTGGCGCGGCATTGGTGAAGTGGATCACTTCGGCGCCCAGGGCCGTGACACCGGACAGCGCCAATGGCCACCAGGGCTTGGCCGGGGCGGGCAGTGGGTGTGTGCTTTCCCGGCCCGGCGTCAGCGGCTCGGCCTGCATGCCGAGGGACTGGATCGCCTCGATGATCGGTGCATCGCTGGGCAACTCGTGGGTCACGCCCAGGACGCGATTGATCAGGTTGAATTCCAGTTGCTGCACGCCGTCAAGCTTGCCGAGCTTGTTCTGGATCAGGGTCTGCTCGGTGGGGCAGTCCATGGCCTCGATGCGAAAACTGCTCAGCCGCGCACCGTCCGTCGGCGCCTTGCCGAGGTTGACCACTGCCGGCACGGCTTTCGAGGCGCAACAGGAATGCCCGTGGTGGTGGCCGTGGTCGGGCTTGTGGATGTGGAGTGAATCGCTCATCGGTTCTTGTCCATGAAAAGTGCCTGTTGCACAGTAAAGACCCTGTAGCCACTATAGGGTCAAGCACCTATCTGAGAGGCGGCGTCATGAAGATCGGAGAACTGGCGAAAATCACCGACTGCCAGGTCGAAACCATTCGCTACTACGAGCGCGAAGGTCTGCTGCCGGAGCCGGCCCGCAGCGACGGCAATTATCGCGTCTACACTCAGGCCCATGCCGAGCGGCTGACATTCATCCGCAACTGCCGCACCCTGGACATGACCCTGGAAGAGATCCGCAGCCTCCTGGCGCTGCGCGACAGCCCCCAAGACCAGTGCGAAAGCGTCAATGCCCTGATCGACGAACACATCCTTCACGTCAAGGCCCGCATCGACGGCCTGCTGGCCTTGCAGGCACAACTGATCGACCTGCGCCATCGCTGTAGCGAAGGGCCGGACCTGGATCAATGCGGGATCTTGCAGCGCCTGGAAGTGAGTGGGGCGGTGGCGCCGGAGGTGGAGCATTCACATGTGGGCAGGAGTCATGGGCATTGAGGGTGCCACATCTGTTCTGAACAACCCGGACTCCTTGTGGGAGCGAGCCTGCTCGCGATAGCGTCCTCACATCCAACATTGATGTTGCTGACAGGCCGCTATCGCGAGCAGGCTCGCTCCCACAGGGGAACTGGGGAACACAGGGAGTGGTGTTGGTTACACCGCCATCGGCGCCGTCATTGGCGCATGGTGCTGATAGCCTTCAAGGGAGAAGTCGCTCGGCTCCACCAGCTCCAGCCACTCCGGCTGGTAGACGCCGGTCTTGGCAAACTCCGGCACGCGCTCGGAAATCACCAGTTTGGGCATCGGGAACGGCTCGCGATTGAGCTGCTCCTTGAGCATGTCCAAGTGGTTTTCGTAGACGTGGGCGTCGCCGATGAAATAGGTGAACCAGCGCGGTGTGTAGCCGGTCAGGCGGCCGATCAGGCTCAACAGGGCGGCGCCTTCAGTGAGGTTGAACGGGGTGCCCAGGCCCAGGTCGTTGGAGCGGATGTAGAGGGTCAGGGAGATTTCCTTCGTCTCGACATTCGGGTGGAACTGGTAAAGCAGATGGCACGGCGGCAGGGCCATTTCATCGAGTTGCGCGCAGTTCCAGCCATGGAACAGGATGCGCCGGCTGCCCGGGTCCTTGATGATGGTGTCGACGCACTGGCGCACCTGGTCGATGGCCTTGTACAGCACCACGTAGGCCTGACCGTTTTCTTCACCTTCGGCAATCTGCCGGTAACCCTGGGCGAGGGTCTGCTCGATGGCCGCCCGATTGCCCAGAGCTATCTGCTTGTAGGCCGGCCACTTGCGCCACTGCACGCCGTAGATCTCGCCCAGGTCGTCGTCGCCGTGGCGGAACGGATTGGCCAGCCACTGGGCGTTTTCGTTGGCGTTCTGGTCCCAGACCTTGCAGCCCAGGGCGCGGAACTCGGCGGCGTTGTTCACGCCGCGCAGGAAGCCGCACATCTCGCCGATGGCAGATTTGAACGCCAGCTTGCGGGTGGTGATGGCCGGGAAGCCGTCCTTCAAGTCATAGCGCAGCATCGCGCCAGGAAAGCTGATGGTGTTCACGCCCGTGCGGTTGGCCTGCTTGGTGCCGTGCTTGATGACATGGGCCACCAGATCGAGATATTGCTTCATGGATTACCTGTGTCCTTGAACCCGAGGCCAGCGCCTCGGGGTCCGAATTTTTTAAGCCTTGGCCGCCGCAGCAGGCGCACGATGATAAGCCAGCCAGATCAGCACCAGGCCACCGACGATCATTGGCAGGCACAAGACCTGGCCCATGGTCAGCCAGTTCCAGGCCAGATAGCCGAGCTGGGCGTCCGGTACACGGACGAATTCAACGATGAACCGGAAGATCCCGTAGAACAGCGCGAACATGCCCGATACCGCCATGGTTGGCCGTGGCTTGCGTGAGAACAGCCAGAGAATCAGGAACAATGCCACGCCTTCAAGGGCGAATTGATAAAGCTGCGATGGATGGCGCGGCAGCTGCGCCGGATCGCTGAACGGCGGGAAGATCATCGCCCACGGCACATCGGTCGGCTTGCCCCACAATTCGGCGTTGATGAAGTTACCGATACGCCCTGCACCCAGACCGATCGGCACCATGGGCGCGACGAAGTCCATCAGCTCGAAAAACGACTTGTTGTTGCGCTTGCCGAACCAGACCGCCGCCAGCATCACGCCGATGAAACCGCCGTGGAACGACATGCCGCCCTTCCAGACTTCGAAAATCAGCGTCGGGTTGGCCAGGTAGGCGCTCAGGTCGTAGAACAGCACGTAACCCAGGCGTCCGCCGACAATCACGCCCATGGACAGCCAGAACACCAGGTCGGAGAGTTTCTCCTTGTTCCAGGTCGGGTCGAAACGGTTGAGCCGGCGCGAAGCCAGCAACCAGGCGCCGCCGATACCGACCAGGTACATCAGGCCGTACCAGTGGATTTTCAGCGGGCCGATGGCGAGGGCCACCGGATCGATCTGCGGGTAAGGCAGCATGGATATTCCTCGTAGACGTCAAAAATACCCGGGCGACGCTGCCACCTCGGGATTAAGCCAGGATTGCGTCAGAACAGAAAACTCAAGCCGACGCAAAACAGCAAAGCGGCAAACATCCGCTTGAGCAAGCGCGGCGACAAGCGATGGGCCAGCCGCGCGCCGAAGCGGGCGAAGACCATGCTGGTCAGTGCGATGCCCAGCAGTGCCGGCAGATACACAAAACCGAGACTATGGGCCGGCAACAGCGGATCATGCCACCCCAGAATCATGAAACTTGCGGCACTGGCCAGGGCAATCGGCAGGCCACAGGCCGACGAGGTCGCCACCGCCTGTTGCATCGGCACGCTGCGCCAGGTCAGGAACGGTACGGTCAGCGAGCCGCCGCCGATCCCGAAGATCGCCGAAGCCCAGCCAATCACCGTGCCGGCCAGGGTCAGCCCGGCCTTGCCCGGTACCGTCCGGCTGGCCTTGGGCTTGAAGTCCAGGGCCAGTTGCACAGAGACGATCATGGCGAATACACCGATGATTTTTTGCAGGTTCGGGCCCGAAATCGCTTCGGCGGTGAGTGCGCCGAAACCGGCGCCGATCAGGATCCCGACGGTCATCCAGGCGAAGATCGGCCAGCGCACCGCGCCTTTGCGCTGGTGCTCGCGCACGGCATTGACCGAGGTGAAGATGATCGATGCCAGGGATGTGCCGACCGCCAGGTGCGTCAACACCTGTGGGTCGAAGCCCTGCAAGGTGAAGCTGAACACCAGTACCGGGACGATGATCATCCCGCCACCCACGCCGAACAGCCCGGCCAGTACGCCAGCGCAGGCGCCGAGCAGCAGATAGAGCACAAATTCCACCAGCGTCTCCCTACCCATCCCCAAAACAAGAGCGGCATGGTAACGGATCCATGGCCTCGGGCTCCACTGAAGGCGATGGGTGTAGGGGACAATGCTCACCAGCCGGTGCAACACGGTACCCTTTTGTCCCAAAAGAGGCGCATTCGATTTATCCTTTGAGCTGTTTGGCATCATTAACGGGACTACCTGATGTGCCTGATCGTATTTGCCTGGCGCCCCGGCCACGCCCAGCCGCTGGTCGTGGCGGCCAACCGCGACGAGTTCTACGCCCGCCCGACCCTGCCCCTGGCGCAGTGGGAAGATGCGCCTGATGTCCATGCCGGTCGCGATCTTGAGGCCGGCGGTACCTGGCTCGGCGTTGGTGCTGGCGGTCGTTTTGCGGCCTTGACCAACATCCGCGATCCGGGCCAGTTACCGGCGTCCAAGTCGCGGGGCGAGCTGGTGGCGCGGTTTCTGATGGGGCCTCTGTCAATCGCCGAATATTTGAGCCAAGTGGTACCCCGTACAGGTGAGTACGGCGGATTCAACCTGCTGCTGGGTGATGGCGCTGAGCTGTGGCACTACAACGCCCGCGACGCGCGGCCACAGCGGTTGGCCGAAGGTGTCTACGGCTTGTCGAATGCGGGGTTGAACACCCCTTGGCCCAAGCTGCTCAAGGCTCGGGCAGCCTTGGGCGAAGTGCTGGACGATCCGCGCCCCGAGGCCTTGCTTGCGCTGCTGAAC
>Ga0268255_10001276_pt1 | contig 15093 bp, 12 predicted proteins | sample AgamicOrMarz_FD_200256 | JGI IMG/M metagenome (GOLD analysis project Ga0268255, IMG submission 200256) | Agave microbial communities from Guanajuato, Mexico - Or.Ma.rz (v2) (version 3) | ecosystem: Host-associated > Plants > Phyllosphere > Phylloplane/Leaf | place: Guanajuato, Mexico...
ATTGGCAAATTGCTGGCCTGGATTTTAATAATCTTATTTCCTCTCTTTATAAAGCTTGGTGTGGAACCAATCTTAAGGAACTTCGCTGATGCATTTTGCAGATCAATCATGGCTAAATCTAATGTAGAAAAAATTTCATCCGTTGTCCGGAGTGAAAGGATTGAATTAACAGATTTAATCGCCACCTTTTCCTCAATGCCCGATTGGAGGATCTTTTGTAAAAGGAGCAAGGTTTCTTTACTCTCGTAATGTGCCCTTTCTCCATTTCCCATCCCATCGCTGATAGCAATCGCATATTTACCAAATCCGAGTTCAATCGTCGAATAGCTATCGCCAGAAACAAGACCGCCATCCTTAGCGGCATGGGCTACACCTGTTTCCACTGTATATGCCTTTGACGACCTAAACGTCACATGACAAAAGTCAGTTGGAACGGTTGCACATTCTTCCAGTTTTACGACGATAGTCTCACCAAGAATATCTGATAGCATAGGCGCAATTAACTTTTCACATTCACCATGGCCATTGCAAAATGGCAAGGACATTTCAATATCGACATTTCCTTGTTCAAGACTATAAATTTCCACCTGCTCAATATGAATACCGAACGATTGCATCGCCTCCATAATTTGCTCTTCCTGTTTGTGGTGATTTTCTCTTTCCCGCTGGATCTCCTTTGCGAAATTCTCCATTACCTCTGACACACCTAACAATTGATCAGCAACAAGCTTACGACTCTCCTGAACCTGTCGTTTTAGCTTTTGGTTAGCTTGGAAAAAGGTTAATTCCTGGCCAATTGATTCATAGACTCTTTTGGAACGTGTACAAATTTTTTCCCACTCCCTTGCTAGTTTAGAAGAAATATTCCCATCGTTTTGATCCATTTCATGAATAATCTCTTCCATATAAGCATAGGTTGTATTAAAATTGCTCGCCCAACATTGATCCTTCTTAAAGCAGGTTTGGCAGGTTTTTTCGGTCACATTGCTCATAAAGTAATCCATTTCCCGCTCATGTTCTTCTTCCCTTGGCTGAACTTCCATTTGTGAAAAGCTTTTGGACAAGGCATGAAAGACATTCGAGAATTGTGATACCCGCTGCGCCGTGACGTCGCGCATCTTCCGCATATATTTTTGTTGTTCAGCTGTGTATTCCGGCGTACCAGGGATATATTTTGCTAATCTTGAAGTTAATACCTGAGGTGTTAACATGAATAAGAAAACGGCTGCCGCGGTTTCTAAAACAGTCATCAGAATCGAACCATCGCCGCCTTCCCCATACATACCAATGAGGAGCGTGGCAATAAATAAACCAATCGATACACCTATTTTCTTACCTTCCTTCATTAGGCCGCCCAGAACACCTGAAAAAGCTAGTAGACTCATATGATAAAAACTTGAAACACTTGCAAGGCTAAAAATTAACCCCGTGACAACCCCAACAGTGGAGCCTACCGTTGCCCCTGCAATAAATGAAAACACCAGCACTAAGTATCTCGACAAGATATGTTCCACCGATAAGTCATATACCTTCCAGCCAATTGTCCCTGTCATGATAGATGCAAGCATGATAATCAAACAGACAATTTCTTCCGTCTTTAACAATTGTCTCCGTTTGTTAAAGGTTAACAATGGAATACTTTGTAAAAAGATAAGCGTCAATATAAAAGCAAGACTTGTCTGTACCCCGACCATCATGAAATCATATAGTGTCAATTGTGTCGAAAGGATAAACGCCTCAGCTAGTTTCCCCAGTCCAAGCACAATGGCGACAAAAAATGGCGCTGCCTTCAGCTCATTTCTTAGCCATTTCTTGCTAATACGAAAAACAACGATAAAACCAAGGGTAATAATAAAGGTACTGGCAGCATTTGATAATGAAATGGTCACTGCTCCGATAACCAGTCCGATCAAGGCAAGCGGTGCCCGATCTCGTTTAATTAAATAAACAGAAGCGAAGAAGGGAAGGCAAAAAGGAGTCAGCTTCGCCAAAATCAAGGCCCGTCCAAGCAAAAAACCAACCAATAACAGCAAGAACCCCTTTTTTATGAAAAAGGACTCAAGCATTAGTTGAATTTTTTTCAATCCACTCTGCAAAGCCCATTTGGATGGCTGAAGATTAACTTCACTGACGGGTTCTATGAAACTAGCATTTGTCTTTTCCATAAATCACACTCCCTATTCTTTCATTGTTCAGATAATTATAAAATTAATAGACTTAGAAGTTTGTCAAATTAGTGAACAAGCAAAAAAAATCGTTCGACGGTTTTCACTATTATCATTCAAATAATATTTATTAGTGTCGAAACAAAACGGGTGTCAGGCACCATGTGAATTCTTCACATGGTGCCTGACACCCGTTTTCAATTAAAAGACACAAAAAAGACAGGTCATTTTGACCTGTCTTTAAATATAGATATGAAGTGACTCCACTTTTTATCTGATTAAAAGTTTAGCAGCAAGTTACCCCCGCTTAGCTCCTCTTCCTCCACGTTTGGACTCTGTGTTCCTTTTTAAGGAAGATAAACGATCCTCACTATCTTTTAAGAATTTTGCCATTTTGGTTTCAAAATTTTCCGGCTTAAAATTATTACGATCGTTGTTTCTACCCTGACGAGGGCGTTGTGAGTTTGAGTTAGAGTAGGATCTTTGCTGTGACTCAGGGCGATCCTTTGCCTTTTTAATCGACAGTCCAATCTTCCCATCCTTCTCAACATTAATGACTTTTACCTCTACTTGGTCGCCAACCTTCAGATGGTCATTAATATCCTTCACATAATTGTCTGCGACCTCACTGATGTGTACGAGTCCTGTTGAGCCCCCCGGCAGCTCCACAAACGCTCCAAAATTAGTAATCCCGGTTACCTTTCCTTGTAACTTGCTGCCTACTTCAATTGACATAAAAAGAATGTTCCTCCTTAAAAGTATAAAAAATCAATCTTACTCTATATTATACAAAAAGAAAAAAATCAGTGTCAATATGACTATAAATTGGTTCATTTACCCTTCTTTTCATCTGGAATATTAAAAATGATTTCACCTTTATTGGAGAAAAAGTACTCTTTTCTTGCCAACTTTGCAATATAATCATCATCATTTAATTTAATGATATTTTCATTTAGAATTTCTTGCTGCCCTTTTAATTTCTTTAACTCATGATCCAGCTGCTTCTTCTGTGCAATCTTAGCATTGAGCTTTGCCGTTTGGGAAATGTTACTGGAGATCATCAAGTAAGAGAGAATGCTCGCAAAAACCAAAAACATTGTCAGCCTTCTTGCTAATAACTTCTTTTTCCTAGCTGAAGCAATTTCTGCATATTCTTGCTGCTTTACAAAGGTTGTCTGAATCTTTGATACACTACTCTTTTGTTCTGCTCCCATTTCCCTCACCGCCTTACTCTTTTCTTTTTTTCCATCTATCTATTAACTTAGTAATATAATTCCTGATTCTCTGAAAATTTCCTGCCGTTTTATTATATAACTTCTCGACGGATTTTTTAATACTTTTCGGCAAAAGTTTCCAAAAAAGCAACAGGATTTTTTGCAACGGAACGAAAATAATTTTGACTATTAATAATAAAACCTTACCAATAAATTTAACAAGGGTGTAAAGGCCCCTGCCAATCGCAATGATAATGATGATAACTAACTGAATAAGACCAACAATTGGCTTATAGATCAAGAGCTGGAAGGTCCTTTTTAGGAAGCGGCTGATCGCAATAACAGATTTTATCACAAATTCGAGCAAGCGAAGGTAGATGCCCTTAAATAGGCTCTGGTAAGCAGCAAATCCACAAATAAGAGCGAGGAAGATATAAAATCTAAGCTCGCCATTATTGACTAAAAATAGGGTATAAAAAATAATCACTGCTTGAATAATCCAAAAGAGTAAATCATTAAAAAAGACAATCCATTGCTTCCTTTTCGGTCGTTTTAAAAACCTCTGATAGGTATCGAACATGGCACCAAACAACGTGCCCATTCCAATCATCGAAAGCAGGGTGAAAAATTGAGTCGAGAGGGTCATCGGAATAACTTACTAAAGAATCCTTTAGCTTTCTCCCCGTGCTGTTCATCAAGGTAAACTAAATCAAAGATCTTCCCCTTAATCGAAACAAGCCCCTTTTCTACATCTAAATTTTTCATTTGCAGGTTTTGACCTTTGATGGCTAAAAATCCCATGGATGTCTCGAGTAAAAACTCTTCATTATCAAAACTTTCAACTTGTTTAACCCCTGTAATATCAAGTAACTTTCGGCCCCTCATGATGACATCATGTTCTGGAACGCTGCTCTTTGATGGATTATTCTCATAAAATTGGCTCATTAACATCCCTCACAATCTTTGTACAACCTTTTTGATACATATTTATGTGAGGGATGAAAGAATTAGAACCCGGTTACTAAAAGGGCGATTCAGTGGAGCCAATTCTTTCTTCATTTATGATGGTATACATTTCTGCGGCTTCTTCCTTGCGTGTAGTATCTTGAATCCGGTCAATCCTTGCCGTTACCTTTCTTTGCCCCAAACGAATGGTTAATTCATCGCCGACTTTTACCGTTGAACTGGCCTTTGCCTCTTTCCCATTAATTTCTATTCTCCCTTGATCCGATACTTCTTTTGCTAAGGTCCTTCTTTTAATTAAACGAGATACTTTTAAAAATTTATCAAGACGCATGTAGTTTTCCCCCTCTTTTATAATCCCTTAACTTTTGCTTCATCCCAATAATGGTCAAGTTGTTCAAGTGTATGTTCCTCAAATGTCCGGCCGCTTTCTTTAACCTTTTCCTCAACAAACTGAAACCGGCGGGTAAACTTTTCATTTGTTTCAAACAAAGCTTCTTCTGGATGAATCTTTAAGAATCTGGCGACATTCACAAACGCAAATAATAAATCACCAAATTCCCCTTTCGCTCGTTCCATCCCTTCTTCTGTTCCATCTAGCTCCTGCACAAATTCTTCGAGTTCTTCCTTCACTTTCTCCAAAGCAGGGGTGATTTCCTGCCAATCAAAGCCAACCTTAGCTGCTTTCTTTTGTAGTTCATAGGCTCTTAACAGATTCGGTAATGCCATCGACACACCCTCAAGTAAAGAGTTAGGTTCATCTCTACCATTTTCCTGTTTCTTAATCTCCTGCCAATTTCTAAGTGCCTCTTCTGCATTCTCTGCCACTACATTTCCGAACACATGGGGATGGCGTCGAATCATTTTCGCTGATAATCCCTCAATAATGTCATCTATCGAAAAATAACCATCATCCTCACCAATCTGCGCATGGAGCATGACCTGCAACAGTACATCACCAAGTTCTTCGATTATATGATCAATATCTCCACTATTTATCGCGTCAATAACCTCGTAGGTTTCTTCAATTAAGTATTTCTTTAAGGATTCATGTGTTTGCTCCCTGTCCCATGGACAGCCTGTTGGACTTCTAAGTTCGGCAATAATTTCCCGCAGTTTTGAAAAATTCTTCAACAGGATTTGTTCCTCTTTGACTGGCGGGATATATACGGACGTTAAATTGTTGATCGATACATTTCGATCCAACTCATATAAAGGTACTTTCTCGATGATTTCCTGGCTGCTTCCTGCTGCCGTTACAATATACACCAAATAATCATCAGGTAATTTTTCCATTAACGTTAATTTCACGTTGGAAGCAACAAATTGATCATATACTTGTCCAATGATCATATGTTGTTCAATCTGCAGCTGCTCTTTGGAAAGTGATGTCCCGTCTAACAATTGAAATCCTTCAATGGGGTCAATTTTTAACGAAGTGAATAAGGCGTCAATAAAGCTTTGACCGCCGCCAATCGTAATTTCAATCCCTCGCATTGGCCCATACTCTATAAGGAGCTGTACGGTCTGCTCCGCCACAAGCGGATGACCTGGAACCGCATAAACCACTGTCTCGCGGCTGGCCTTATCCAATAGTGTCTGAACAATTTCTTCATATACTTCCTCAAATTGATCATGTTTTTCATAAATCGAATCAAACGAAAGATATGTAAATCCTTCTTTTTCTAACTCAGAGACAACAGGATGCTCCTTCGTCCGTAAAAATACCTCTCCTGCGTTCAGTAATTTCTTATATACTCCGACGGGAAGCTGCGCTAAATCTCCTGCACCTAACCCAAGAATTTCGATCTTTTTCACCATTTATTCCTATCCTTTCGGGCCATTAATTTTATTAATTTACTTCCAAATGGAAATAATGATAGTTCTTCCTCATGAAACACTCTACCTCTAATCATCACGAATAAAAAGAGGAATCCACCTAATATAGCGGAACTTAGCGATTGAAAGACGGCCTCGATTCGTCCAATATCACCAGTGCCCAATAAATATAAATAAATTTTTAAAAAGACGACCATAGCTGCTGTCGCCATGATCACCGTCCATGCAAAGCGAAGAGAAAATAGCGAGAACCTGGTGATCTTTTTAAATTGAACGAATAACAGAACTGTGACGAGACATAGTGAAACCAGTGATGAAATGGCAGCACCCATAGTTCCATATAAGGGAACGAACACACCATTTAGCACATATTTTAATGGAAAGGCAAGGGCAGAAACGATTGCAGGAAAAAGCATGACACCCAGCCCTTGCATAATGGCAATGATCGTTGATGTAATTGATGTAAATAGGATCATAAAACCAAGCACACCGATGACCTCAGATCCTGCGTTATTTTCAAAAAGCATCGTATTTGTTGGTTCAATAATAGCCCATAGTCCGGCCGAAGCCCCAACACCAATGATCACACTTACCTTAAGGGCAACTTGAATTTTGTGTTGTAAAAATTCTGGTTTGGCAGATAAACGCTCTCTTGTAATTAAGGGAACGAGTGTTAAGGACATCGAGGTCGCAGCAATGGTTCCTAACTGAATAAGCGGCTGACCCCGATCAAATATCCCCTTAAGGCCCTTAGCCATGTCCTTTTCAATTCCGCTTGAGACAAGCAGGGAGAAAAGATTTAATGAATCCCCTAACTGGATAAAAATCATCAGCATTCCACTGATACAAATCGTTAGTCCTTGAAAGATTAGTGCCTTTAGGATCTTTTTGGCCTCACCAGCATAGTTTTGAAACATACCTGGGCTGGGTGCTATTACCTTCCATTCTTTACGAATCCACAAAAACATAAACAAGATGATTCCTGAGACCATACTACCTGTAATCGATCCAAACATTGCCCCTCCGCCGACAAGATACAAAGAATAGCCTCTTTCCATAAAAAGATATGCCAGAAAGAGAATGGTTACCACCCTTGTTGATTGTTCCCCCACCTGGGATAAGGCGGTAGGAACCATGTTGCCAACTCCTTGGTAATACCCACGTAAGATTGACATCACCGGAAACATTAAAAACACAACCGAGACAACTCGTAAAAGAATAGCTAGATGCGGATCATTCATCCAAACAGCGATGCTGCCCGCCCCAAAATAAAGAGTCAAGAAACAAAGAAAACCAAATAATTGCAAATAAATAAAGGAGAAAAACAGCAGGAGACGTGATTTTATATCGTCACCTTTAAGTTTCTGCTCCGCATAAAGCTTAGAAATAACAACCGGAAAGCCCGTCGTCGACAGGACGATAGCCATTCCATAAAACGGGTACACTTGTTGGTATATGTAAAAACCGATATCGCCAACAATGTTTTGAAAAGGAATCCGGTAAAAGGCACTTAATATTTTAGTGATTAGTGCCGCAAGCATTAAGATAAAAGCCCCCCTAAACAGAGCCTTAGACTGTTTCACATTTACTGACCTCATTCATACACCTACCAAAAAATACAAACTCGAATTGTATTATAGCATAGGTAGAGCTTTTTTAAGCCTAAATAAAAAAGACAGCTCTCGCTGCCTTTTTTTATGATTCCATTTGTCGAGCGAGGAAACCAGCTGCGGTTTCAACCGCCTTTTGTTCCACTTCGCCAAGAGTTCCTTCTTTAGAAAAAATAATAACTGCTCCGATTGGGTCACCATTTGCAATAATCGGTCCAATGGTATAGGAAGTTACCGCTTCCTCATTTCCATCCACTAAGGAAATGTCGCCCTTTTGCGTGTTCAGGACTGAGTTTCGTTCTTCCATCGTTTTTTCAATAACATCACTAATATTTTTATTTAAGTATTCCTTCTTAGAACCACCAGCCATTGCGATGACAGTATCTCTATCACAAATTAACACAGGGTTTCCAAGGCTATCAAAAAGTGCTTCAGCATATTCTTTAGCAAAATCACCCAACTCACTAATAGGCGAATATTTTTTCAAGATGACTTCTCCGTCTCGATCAACAAAGATCTCTAACGGATCCCCTTCACGGATACGCAAAGTTCTGCGTATTTCTTTGGGAATGACAACACGACCCAAATCATCGATTCGACGAACTATTCCAGTTGCTTTCATCCAATGTTGCCTCACTTTCATCTGATGATTATTCAACTTGGTAATGATTCTCTTTCCTGAAATTGTATTCATCACCAACTTTGAACTTAGTATCTTTCATCTGGAAAGTTATATACATAAACGTAATATTTTTTCAAATATCTTAGAATTATCCCAAATTGGATAATGCTTCATATCCCTGGAATGATTCAGTCAAACGATTAACTTGAGTAATTTAACTTTGTGTTGGTCAAATTCCCTTAATTTACGGGGTTCTCATGGCCCTTTTTGGCTTTGGACACGCCCTTAACCATCTCAAAGGCAATGTTCAACCATTGTGAGACAGGGTAATCCTTAATCTTAATGACAATTTTTAATCGAGGACCTTCCATTCCAGGAGTAACATTTCGGCCAAACTGACTGCCAATTTGGAAAATCTTACTTCCATCAATGGTGTTGGTCACCTCTTCATTTATTAAAATGGTTACTTCTTGTTTCGTCTGTTTAATTTGTTCCACACCATTAAGTAGAGCATAAACTTTCATTTCAGCTATCTGAAATAAAGAGGCAACCTCTTCTGGATACTCACCAAAACGATCGATCATTTCCGATTCAAGTTCCTCAATATCATCGAGGGACTCAGCACCCCTGAACCGTTTATACATCTCTATCTTTTGATGCCCATCCTTAATATATGTATCAGGAATATAAGCATCAATTTCAAGATCAATTTCGACTGATTGTTTTGCGGCTGTTCCAGCCACGCCAATGGTTACCTTTCGCTCTTCAATCGCCTCTTTTAACATCTGTGAATAAAGGTCAAAACCAACAGAGTCAATAAAGCCATGCTGTTGGGCACCTAGTAAATTACCCGCTCCCCTGATTGACAAATCACGCATGGCAATTTTAAAACCAGAACCTAATTCGGTAAATTCCTTAATTGCTTGAAGACGCTTTTCTGCGACTTCCGTTAAGACTTTATCTTTTCGATAAGTAAAATAGGCATAGGCGACACGATTTGAACGGCCGACGCGTCCGCGGAGTTGATAAAGCTGAGAAAGCCCCATTCGATCCGCATCATAAACGATCAAGGTATTTACATTCGGTATGTCCACACCGGTTTCAATGATGGTGGTACTAACAAGAACATCAAATTCACCCGCTAAAAAGCCAATCATCACGGTTTCCAATTCATTTTCTGTCATCTGACCATGAGCACAAACCACGCGTGCATCTGGCACAAGCATCGATATTTCTTCTGCCTTTCGTTCAATGTCTTCCACCCTGTTATATAGATAATATACTTGTCCGTCTCGGGCTAGTTCCCTTTCGATCGCTTCCCGCACCAACGATCCATTATATTCCATTACATACGTTTGGACAGGGAATCGGTTTTCAGGCGGCGTTTCAATAACCGATAAATCTCGGACACCAAGCATGGACATATGCAGCGTTCGAGGGATTGGCGTTGCCGTCAAAGTTAAGACATCGACATTTGTTTTTAGTTTCTTAATTTTTTCCTTATGGGTAACCCCAAAACGCTGCTCCTCGTCAATAATCAACAGTCCTAAATCACGGTAAACAATATCTTTTGACAGCAGGCGGTGTGTTCCTACGACAATATCAATGGTCCCTGCTTTTAATCCTTTAATCGTTTCAGTTTGTTGTTTTTTTGAACGGAAACGGTTCAACAAACCGATATTAATTGGGAAATCCTGAAATCTTTCCCTTATTGTTTCATGATGCTGCTGGGCCAAAATGGTTGTCGGGACCAAAATGGCCACCTGTTTTCCATCAGCAATGGCCTTGAAGGCAGCACGAATTGCTACCTCTGTTTTTCCATAGCCAACGTCCCCACAGAGAAGACGATCCATCGGACGCGGCCTTTCCATGTCTTTTTTAATCTCATGAATCGAGCGCAGCTGATCATCTGTCTCTTGGTATGCAAACGATGATTCAAAATCTCTTTGCATATCGCCATCAGGAGAATAGGCATAGCCGACCGCTGCTTCTCGTTCTGCATACAATTTAATTAAATCGTCAGCAATATCTTCAACAGAGGATTGAACCTTCTTCTTGACCTTTTTCCAATCGGTTCCGCCCAGCTTATAGATCTTTGGCTCTTTACCTTCCGAACCAACATACTTCATGACCAGGTCTATCTGTTCGACAGGGACATACAGTTTGTCTGTTCCTTGATAACGGATATGGAGATAATCCTTATGAATTCCGTTAATGACAAGCGTTTCAATCCCTAAATACTTACCGATTCCATGATTGACGTGGACTACATAATCACCAACTTTTAGCTCAGAGTAACTCTTAATTCTTTCAGCATTTGATAGTTTTTGGCGATTAGTAGATTTTTTGACACGTTTATTAAATAGTTCTTCCTCAGTAATCACCGCAATTTTCTGAATGGACAGTTCAAAACCTGTTTGCAGGTTCCCATGCATAATTTGAACTTTACCAGGCAGTAACTGCTGTCCCCTCTTGATCACACTTGCACTGATTTCATAGTCCTCGAGGACACGCTCTAGCTTTTTAACCCGCTCTTCATCAGGTCCTAAAAATAAAATAGAATAATTGCCTTTTTTCCATCGGTCCACCTCTGCTTTTAATAAATGCATCTGACCGTGAAAGTTTTGCATTTGTTTGCAGGAAATATTGATTATATTTTGTGGACTGGTATTAGCTACATGTCGCAAAAATAAGGACATATAAACAATCGGCCATTCCTTTTTTTGCAAAAGGACAGCAAGGTCATGAGAGATATGTAAATCATGGACAATCTGACCGGTGCCAAGTAAACTTGTATACCATTCTGCCTCTTCTTTTACTAAAGAATCATTCATTTCTTGAACCCGGCTTATTTCGTCAATAAACACAAGTCCATTTCTTGGCAGGTAGTCTAGTAGACTACTAGCGCTATCGTAGGCTAGTGATAGGTATTTAAAGACTTGGTCAGGCTTCTGTCCATTTTTTAATTGTTCTAATTCAAAACTAATATTCTGTGACAGCTGCATTTTTGCCTTATCATCCTTCAGCTTTCGAAGGCTTTTCCCTAACCCTGCTTCAAGCTTCTCAACAATTTGGCTATAATTCTCTGCTTCCAATAATACCTCTGTTGCCGGTCCAATCTGAATCTCCGAAACCTTTTCCTTCGAACGTTGATCTTCTAATGAGAAGGAACGAATCGAGTCGATTTCTGTATCAAATAATTCAATTCGAAGCGGATGGGCTTCCGTTAGCGGATAAATATCAATGATTCCGCCTCTTACACTAAATTCTCCAGGCGTTGTCACCATCTCTGCTCGAACATACCCCATTTTGACAAATGTATTTAAGGTTTGGTCGATATTTATATCTTCTCCTAATTTTAACGAAAGTTGGTATTTCTCCCATATTGACTTAGGCGGGACAATTTTTTTTAATCCTGCAATCGGGACAATTAATATTCCTTTTTTATGCTTGCTCCAGTAGTTTAAGGCCTCTATTCTTTGTGCCTTTAATTCAGGACTGGCAATGCTCATTTCGGCAGCAATTAACTCATTGGCAGGAAAAAGGAAAACTTCCTTCTCGCTTAATAGATTGACAATATCATCATAAAGCTTTTGGGCTTGTAATAGATTATGGGTGACAAGCATGATCGGCCTTTGCATTTGTTCGTAAATAGATGCGGCTAAAACGGTTCTAGACGAACCCGATAACCCGGCAATCAGCTGTTCCTTTAGGCCCTCCTCCACTCCTGCAATCACGGAATAGACATCTTCCTGCTTGAGGAATAACGATGTTAAAGCATTCAAGGTTTCTCCTCCCTCCTTCTTCCATCAAAAATCATATTATTATACTTATATTAGTAAATTATAAATAGAAAAACGCTTTGGATAATCAGTCCAAAGCTGGTTAGTGAATAAGGAAATCGTATTGGTGGTAATCTGGAGTCCGTTCTAAAGCTTCTTGACAGTCTTCACAAATGGCTGTGATGTGAATATCACCAGATGAGTCATACGCTACCATTTCCAGTCTTTCTTGATCATTTAATTTATGAAGACCGAGGGCCTCGCTGTGTATGGATGCTTTGTCAATCGAACCAAGGTTTGTACCACAATGCCGACAATGGTAATGGATGGCCACGCCTGTCCCTCCCTATCTAGGATTCCTTAATAGTATGAACCTTCTGGGAAGAACTTATTCAATTAGAAACCGTTATCATCATGACCCAACATATCTTTTTATTGCTTTATTGTATGAAACAAATGGTGAATTCATGAATTATCATGACTGATTATACTCATTCATTACCTGCAAGAAAGGCTTCTCTAGCCACGCTGCGCAGGCTTCTGCACTTTTTTTCACGGCCTCTTCCATTGGTGCCTTTTCATCCGGACGAAAACGGCCAAGAACATAATCAGGCACGCTCATTCCTGCTTGAGGACGATCGATTCCAATTCTAATTCGATTAAACTCCTGGGTGCCAAGATGAGCAACTGTTGACTTAATTCCATTATGTCCACCTGGACTCCCTTTTTGCCTAAGTCTAATCTTTCCAACGGGCAAGTCAAGATCATCATAAATAACGAGCAAATCTTCCTGGGCTATTTCATAATAATCCATGACAGCCCTAATTGATTCTCCGGATAGATTCATATAGGTCAGCGGTTTTAACAAAATTGCCTTTTCGCCGTTATAAAAACCCATTCCATACAGCCCTTTAAATTTAGACTGGTTAAGTGGAATAGAAAAAGTACTGGATAGTGCATCAATGACTTCAAATCCAATATTGTGCCTCGTATGTTCATATTGTTTCCCAGGGTTACCTAAACCAACTATTAATTTCATTCTGGGTCCCACCTCTTCCGGTTTAGCCAACCTTTTAAATAATTTTCGAAACATGTTTTTTCTCCCATGAGAGTGTAATGAAGTAAAAGACGTAACCTTGTAAAGATTACGCCTTGTTGCTACTCTTTAATTTACAGTGAATAGAGAACATTGTCTAGCCTAAGGTGCAGGTCTTTTTATTCTGGAGTGGTCTCTCTGCCTTCTTCATTATCAGGATGTCCGCCATCTTGCTGCTCTCCTGCATTGATCTCATCTTCTTGTTTTGGAGGAAGGATTGAAGCAATCACTTCATCATTTTCATGGTTGATTTGGAAAGTAGATCCTTGGTTGAGAATGTCTGCAATGGTTAGCGTTTCGCCGACCTGCAGATTTGTTACATCCACCTCAATTTGTTGCGGGATATTATCCGGTGTCGACGTAATCGATAATTGATGGAGCGGCTGCTGTAAGACACCACCATCCTTTACACCTGCTGCATCCCCAGCTAAAACAAGTCTTACCTCTACATTAATCTTAGAGGATTTATCGACCGCTAAGAAATCAACATGGATGATTTCTCTTTTAATTGAATCCTCTTGGTAATCGGTTAAGACTACGTCCTGTTTGCTGCCGTCCACATCTAAAGAGATAACTCCATTCCGGCCAACTTGGCGGATTGTTTTTGTTAAGTCAGCCGAACTAACATACACTGGTTTACTATCAACCTTGGTACCATAAATGATGGCTGGGATATTTCCATTGGTTCTAATTTGCTTTAATTCTGAGTGACGGAGTTCCTTCCGTTCCTTTGCCTGTAAAACATTACTCATGTTTAACACCCTCCTATATTATCGAAAACTGTCTATATAAAAATGCCCCAAAACAGGTGGGTCTAAACATTTTTTTAGCGGTTTATCTAAAACAAGAGGATGTCTTTAATACAAAATAGGATCTGGCCTTATTGGCCAGATCCTTAAACTTTTGATCAATCAAACAATGTACTTACTGATTGCTCTTCGTGAACCCGAATAATTGCTTCACCAAGAAGCGGAGCAACGGATAGGTTAACGATTTTATCAATCTTTTTCTCCTCTGGAAGTGCAATCGAATTGGTAATAACTAATTCTTTGATGTTTGAATTTTGAATTCGTTCAATCGCAGGTCCTGATAAGACTGGATGAGTACAGCAAGCATACACTTCTGATGCACCGTTTTCAATTAGGGCGTTTGCAGCTAGTGTGATTGTACCGGCTGTATCAATGATATCATCAATCAAAATCGCTGTTTTTCCTTCGATATTACCGACGATATTCATGACTTCCGCCACGTTTGGTCTTGGGCGGCGTTTATCAATAATCGCAATTGGTGCTTTTAACCGCTCAGCCATTTTGCGGGCTCTTGTCACTCCACCATGGTCTGGAGAGACAATGACGATATCGCTTTGGAATTCTCTCGTTTTAAAATAATCCGCTAAGATCGGTACACCCATTAAATGATCTGTAGGAATATCAAAGAATCCTTGAATTTGTGGTGCGTGCAAATCAAGACAAATGACACGGGTCGCACCTGCCGTTTCAAGCAGAGTTGCCACTAATTTAGCTGTAATTGGCTCACGTGCACGTGCCTTACGATCCTGACGTGCATAGCCATAATAAGGCATAACAATATTAATGGTCTTGGCTGATGCTCTTTTTAACGCATCAATCATGATTAATAATTCCATGATATTTTCATTTACTGGCTGGCTAGTCGATTGGATAACATACACATCGCCGCCACGAATACTTTCTTCGATATTAATTTGAATTTCACCGTCACTAAATCTTGTGACCGAACATTTTCCTAATTCAACACCGATGAATTTCGCAATTTCACTTGCA
>Ga0268255_10001279_pt1 | contig 15062 bp, 19 predicted proteins | sample AgamicOrMarz_FD_200256 | JGI IMG/M metagenome (GOLD analysis project Ga0268255, IMG submission 200256) | Agave microbial communities from Guanajuato, Mexico - Or.Ma.rz (v2) (version 3) | ecosystem: Host-associated > Plants > Phyllosphere > Phylloplane/Leaf | place: Guanajuato, Mexico...
GCCATCTTACTAGAGAAGTTCAAACCTGATTACGTTATTAACACAGGATCAGCAGGCGGCTTCCATCCAGAGTTAAACGTAGGGGATGCGGTTATTTCAACAGAAGTTCGTCATCATGATGTAGATGTAACGGTATTCAACTATGAATACGGTCAAGTGCCAAACTTGCCTGCAGCTTTTAAAGCAGATGAAAAACTAGTTCGTCTTGCTGAAGAAAGCGCTCTTGAAGTAACGGATATGAAAATTGTAAAAGGACTAATTGCTACAGGAGATTCGTTCATGAACGATCCTGTGCGCGTAGAGTTTGTTCGCTCTAAGTTTCCAGACCTGTATGCAGCTGAAATGGAAGCGGCGGCTGTTGCTCAAGTATGCTATCAATTTGGCGTACCGTTTGTTATTCTTCGTGCTCTTTCTGACATCGCCGGCAAAGAATCAAATGTTTCTTTTGAGCAATTTTTAGAAAAAGCAGCTGTTAATTCAACGAAATTAGTATTGAATTTTATTACAAAATTAAAATAAGCTGTTCGTAAAATATAGAGTTTGTTTTCGTCTACACTCTGCATCGTTTATCATAACATGGGGTGTAGACTATATTTTTACCTTAATTCCGACTTTATTTATAGGTTAAGTTATATTATTCGATAGCGAGGTGTTCAAGATTATGAAGGTAGCCAAAAACGTTCATGAATTGATTGGAAACACACCTGTGATTGAGATTACACAATTTGATTTACCCAGAGAAATCAGGATATTTGCTAAACTGGAATATGTTAATCCAGGAGGAAGTGTAAAAGATCGTTTAGGAAAAGAACTGCTGAAAGAAGCTCTTAGCTCTGGAAGACTGAAGCGAGGCGGAACGGTGGTTGAGCCTACTGCTGGAAATACGGGGATTGGGCTGGCTTTAGCTGCTCTTCAGCACGAAATAAACGTTATACTATGTGTTCCAGAAAAATTCAGTATTGAAAAACAGCAGCTTATGAAGGCTTTGGGGGCAACTGTGGTTCAAACACCTACTGAAGCTGGTATGAAAGGTGCTATAAACAAGGCTCAAGAGCTGCTGCGTGAAATACCTGGTTCTTATTGTCCTCAGCAGTTTGCTAATCCGGCCAATCCTATGACTTATTACAAAACCTTAGGGCCAGAAATATATGAACAGCTTGATGGAAAAATCGACGTGTTTGTAGCTGGAGCAGGTACAGGTGGAACATTTATGGGTACAGCAAAATTTTTGAAAGAAAAAAATCCTTCTCTAAAAACAGTCATTGTTGAGCCAGAAGGTTCGATTTTAAACGGTGGGAAATCCGGCCCTCACTTAACTGAAGGAATTGGAATGGAGTTCATCCCTGATTATATGGAGCGGTCTTATTTTAATGCTATTCATACTGTTGAAGATGTTTATGCTTTTCAAAGAGTGAAAGAGCTGGCTTTAAAAGAAGGGTTACTAGTAGGGAGCTCTTCAGGAGCAGCCTTCGAAGCAGCCCTGCTCGAAGCAAAAAATGCAGAAAAAGGCGCTCATATTGTCACTATTTTTCCCGATAGCAGCGAACGGTACTTAAGTAAAAATATTTACAGTGGAGGAAGATAAGATGAAACGTAAAACACAATTAATTCATGGTGGAATTGTTGGCGATGAACAGACGGGTGCTGTCTCTGTTCCTATTTATCAAGTGAGCACTTATAAACAAGAGGGAGCTGGAAAACATACGGGATACGAATATTCGAGAACCGGTAACCCTACACGACACGCCTTAGAAGAACTTATCAAAGAAATTGAAGGAGGATATGCTGGGTTTGCGTTTGGATCTGGTATGGCAGCTACTACTGCTGTATTCATGCTGTTTAACAGCGGAGATCATGTGCTAATTACAGATGACGTATACGGAGGAACGTACCGAGTGATTACAAAAGTGCTGAGCCGTATTGGCATTGAAGCTACTTTTATTGATACAAGCGACATCGAAAATATTAAGAAAGAAATTCGCCCCAACACAAAAGCTATTTATATCGAGACTCCCACGAATCCTCTCCTAAAAATTACTGACTTGCAGCAGGCTTCTTCAGTAGCTAAACAGCATCATTTACTTACCATCGTTGATAACACATTCAGTACCCCGTATTGGCAAAACCCTATCGAAAAAGGTGCGGATATCGTTCTGCACAGTGCAACTAAGTATCTAGGCGGCCACAGTGACGTTGTAGCAGGGCTAGCCGTTGTGAATTCGCCTAAATTGGCAGAAGACCTTCATTTTATTCAAAATGCGACTGGAGGCATTTTAGGACCCCAAGATTCTTGGCTTTTGATGAGGGGGATTAAAACATTAGGAATACGAATGGAAGAACATGAATTCAACACTGGGAAAATAGTAGAATTTTTACTTGCTCATCCTGCTGTTACAAAAGTATATTATCCAGGATTAAAAACCCACCCAAACCACCTCATTGCTAAAAAGCAAGCAAGAGGTTTTGGGGGAATGGTTTCTTTTGATGTGGGAAGCGAAGAGAAAGCGGAACAAGTACTGAGCAAAGTGAAGTATTTTACATTAGCAGAAAGTTTAGGAGCCATTGAAAGCCTTATTTCCATTCCTTCTAAAATGACTCATGCTTCTATACCGAGCGACCGACGTAAAGAGCTAGGAATTACAGATGGATTAATTCGTATTTCTGTAGGCCTTGAAGATGTAGAAGATTTAATTGAAGACTTAGAAGAGGCATTGAAATAAGGGTGGTAAAAATAGGATTTTTATAGACCTATAGATCTATGATAGAGTAGAGTTATAACATTCTACTGAGAAGGTGATTGTATGAAAGCTCAACGCATCAAAGCAAAAATTGAAGATTACAGCCGCTTTATTTACGTCCTTCTAGCCGTAAGTACATTCTTGTACATTGGTGTTATGATTGGCCAAGGTGAAAAAAGTGATATGCAGCTTGGAATAATGGAAGCCATCGTTATTCTTTTTGCCGCCCTTGCCTTTTATTTTAGTTATCAAACTAAAAAACTGAAAAAAGAACTAATGAAAGAAAAAGAATAATAGATATAAAAAGGCGATCATACATCGTCTTTTTTTTATGAGGGTTGAAAAAATAAAAAAATTCCCTATTTTTCAAAAAAACAGTTTACTTTTTATGAGTCCGTGGATATAATTACCATTGTAAGGAAAATACTTTATTAAAAGGAGGTCGAGTCATATGTTAAGACGTTTATCAGTTATGGGTCATCCAGTTTCAACTATGTTCAAAAATCGTCTATATACGTATACTATTCGGCCGTGTTCCTGTATCAAGTAACTTTCTTACTTTGATCATTAAAACACGTTAATTCACCACAGGTGCGAATAGTAGCCCTGTGGTTTTTATTATTTTTCAGCCACAGGATGCTTATGCATTACTGTGGCTTTTTTGTGTATAAGGAGGTGATTGTAATGACACTGAACATTTTCTTTTTAACTATTACCATAAAGTCTCGTCAATACTCTGAGGCAGAAATTAAGCATGAACAGTATGTAAGACAATTAGAAGAAGAAATAAAAGACCGCAAGTATGAGTTTTATCGTCATTTCTAATTTGAACAGTGGAAAGGAGTGGATGAATGATGATTAATCAAAAAGGATATATCGTTGTATGGCTGCTTGTGGAGAAAGATTCCACCTAAATGATTAGTAGGGGGAGTAATGATGTGTTTGCTACGGATTATTATTTGGAAATTATTTTAAAAAAAGAGCGGAAAGAAGGATTAATTCTCCTTCTTTCCGCTCTTTTTTTTCTCTTTTTCGGCTCTGTAAAATTCGTGAAACATTTTCATCAGCGCTCGCTTTTCAATTCGCGAAACATAACTTCTTGAAATATTTAATTCTTTTGCAATTTCTCGCTGGGTTTTTTCATCCTGCAGATCCAAACCGAAGCGACCAACAATTACTTCCTTTTCCCGATCATCGAGAATATCGATGTATTCTTTTATTTTTTCTAATTCCATATTTAGTTGAATCATATCAATTACATCGTCTGATTCTGATTTTAATACATCAATCAAACTGATTTCATTTCCTTCTTTATCCTGGCCAATTGGATCATGCAGAGACACATCTTTTTTTGTTTTTTTGAGCGCTCGCAAGTGCATCAATATTTCATTTTCAATACATCGTGCGGCATAAGTAGCTAATTTTGTTCCTTTTCCCTGCGAATAACTTTCGATTGCTTTAATTAAACCGATTGTCCCAATTGAAATTAAATCTTCCGCATCCTCTCCCGTGTTTTCAAACTTTTTAACAATATGCGCAACGAGCCGGAGATTGTGTTCGATAAGAAGGTTTCGCGCTTCTTGATCTCCTTGTTCCATTAAAGATAAATATCTCTTTTCTTCAGCAGCAGACAAGGGTTGAGGAAACGCATTGTTTTTTACGTAGGAAACAAGGAAAACCAATTCTTTAAAGAAATAGCCTAGTGCGGTAAATAATGCAGACATCTCTTCACCTCCATAAGGGGATATCAACCTGTGAGAGACTAACATTACACTATATGTAAAAAGAAGGATGTCTTTGCCTGTACGTTTAAAATTCCCCCCGGGGACAAGAGAGTTTGAAAAAGTCCACAGATTTTTCTTTATAGATAGTTACCAGCCTATACAGGGAAAAAGTATGTACATACGCTAGTAGTAGTTCATAGTGTAAGGAGGGAAAGTATGTACGGTTACGGAGGCTGCTGTTATCCTAATTATCCAGCTTACCCATGTGGAGGAGGCTTCGGCTGGGGACTTGGATTGTTGATTGTTCTGTTTGTCCTGTTATTAATTTTCGGAAGCTTCTATTGGTTTTTTAGCTGCTGGTATTAAAAAAAACTCATGCATGCGCATGAGTTTTTTTAGATGACATATCCTACCGAATAGAACCATTCATTCTTAAGAATTCTTAAGGAATTTTCGCTTTGTTTCTTAAAGAAGATGATTTATTCTATAATTAAGAAAAGAAGCAAGACGATAATATTCCTCTGCAAAAGTAAATGGAGCTCTACACTTTTTTTAGCTTGAAAGTACTAATCATCAAGCAAGCGAGTACGATAATTAAAAACATATAAAAGTGTGAAGGCAAATAAGGGACGCCCAAGTAGCTAAGAGTTAATAAACAACCTGCTGCGGTAATAGGGAGCCCTGTAAAATACCCAGTATTTTCTGTGATGTTAAAGCGGGCAAGACGAAGTGCTCCGCAAGCAATGTAACAGATGGTAACAATTGAACCTGCAGCACCAAAGTGAGACAAAATACTTTGATAAAGTAGTAGAGCTGGAGCGATGCCAAATGATATAATATCGCACATGGAGTCCAGTTGTTTTCCAAGTTCAGATTCAATTTGCAGCTTTCTGGCTACCATGCCGTCGAATCGGTCTGCTAACGCTGCTAAAAAAATTAGTAATAAACTTAAGTTCAATTCATTTTTCATGACAAATAAAATAGCAAAGCTTCCTAAACTTAAATTAACAATCGTTAAGGAGTTTGCCGCTTGGGATCTCAGCTTTTTAATTGTATGATCTAGATAGTCTAATAAAAACAATTTCCTCACTCCTTTAAAGGATGGAATGAACTAAAGGTAAAAATAATGGTAATTTCATTGTAGACGCAAACCTTATTCTAGTAAAGAACTATTCAGTATGTGGAGGTAAAATTATTGTTGCAGCACCTGTATCGAACGTTTATTGAGCTTACGAATCACCAAGGATCATCGAAGCTCATTCGAAAATTCACTTTCTCTAAATGGAGTCGGTTTGTTATACCCTCCTATACAAAAGTTTTTAAAGTAAATAAAGAAGAAATGGACAAGCCTCTGCATCACTATCAAACCTTACACGAGCTATTTATTCGCCGTTTGAATCCTTCTGCCCGTCCGGTCGATCAGCAGAAAGACAGCGTTGTCAGTCCTGTAGATGCAAAGATAGAAGCATATGGAGTCATTACGCCTCAAAAAGAAATGATTGTAAAAAACAAACCTTATTCTATACAGGAAATGGTTTCAAATGATCTCATTCTTGAAAAATATATAGAGGGACAGTTTATTATTCTCTATCTTAGTCCGAAAGACTATCATCGCATTCACAGTCCTCTTAAAGCCCAAGTGGGGAATACGTGGACCGTTGGACAAAAGTCTTATCCAGTAAATTCATTAGGAATCAAGTACGGGAAAGAACCGCTGGTGAAAAATTTCCGGAAGCTCACGGAGTTAACATTTGAAAATGGTCACATGCTGATGGTAAAAGTAGGAGCCATGTTTATCAACAGCATTGAAGCGGTTTCTAAAAAAGAAGTAGTCGAAAAAGGGGAAGAAATGGCTTACTTCACGTTTGGTTCGACTGTCATTTTATTATTTGAGAAGAACTCAATCACTTTTGATTCTAACGTTCACTCAGGTTCTTATGTAAAGTATGGAGAACCAATTGCTCATTTGAAAAAATAGAGCCTATATAATAAAAGAGTAGATAGATAAATGAAGATGCAGCTTTCTTTTATTAAGAAGGCTCTTTTATTCGTTAAGAAGGAATTTGTATGCTAATCTTTAATGATCTTCTTTCAATTTCCTCTTCAATTAATTTTATAAAATCAGGGCTTAATTGCAGTTCAGTTGCTTTGCTGTATGATTCAATAAGCAGCTCATCTGATAATTTTCTCATAAGATTGCCGCCACCTCCTACTAAAATAAATATCCTAAAAAGTTATATTTAAATGCTAATAAATTCCTTATTTATAATCTAACATGAATCAAATAAAGGAACAATCGTTCTGTTATCCACAGCTTTCGGTGGATAAAATGTGGGTATGTTGTTTATAATTACCATTAATTGCTGAACTATAACAGAGGATAATGTGTATAAACTTATCCACATAATTGGGCTTATCATTTTTTGTCGAAAACTTTTAACAGAATTTGTTTACCACTTACCCTATTTGATAAGTAATAAACGTTTTCTGCACTATTTTTTATTTTAAGTTTGCAGAGAGTGAATATATCGTAAGCCCACGAACAAATGGAGGTTTACTACCTTTTGTCAATAACTTTCTGTATAAAGTTAAAGCATTCACAAGGCATATCCTTTATACTAAGAAAAGACCTGTTTTTGAAGAGAATAAAATTTTAGGTTGGAAAATAACAAGAAGTCGTTATAATGATAGACGGCGTTAATTTTAGTATGTAACTATATATTCGAGGTGCATGATACGTGTTGAAACTTTTTTTACCAAATGAACATGTGAAAAACGTGTTTCAAATTAAGCCAGACGATTTGAAAGAGCGCGGAATAAAAGGAATTATTACCGACTTAGATAACACGTTGGTGGAATGGGATCGCCCTGATGCCACTCCGGAATTAATTGAGTGGTTTCAGTTAATGAAAGATAGTGGAATTAAAATTACGATTGTATCGAATAATGTGGAGAAACGAGTCAAGCTGTTTTCAGATCCAGTTGGACTTCCATTTGTATATAAAGCACGCAAACCGATGCGTAAAGCATTTAGAAGAGCTCTTCGTGATATGGAGCTGCAAAAAGATGAGGTTGTAGTTATTGGTGACCAGCTTTTAACGGATGTATTAGGAGGAAATCGTCTCGGCGTATATACGGTTTTGGTTGTACCAGTTGCGCAAACAGATGGATTTGTAACGAAATTTAACCGTAAAATGGAACGAAGAATTCTAGGTTGGATGAAACGAAAAGGTATGATTAACTGGGAGGATTAAAACGTGAGTGAAGAAAAATTACAGTGCGTAGGATGCGGAGTGGAGATTCAAACAGAACGACCGGATGAACTTGGCTATGCTCCAAAATCAGCACTAGAAAAAGAAGCTATTATTTGCCAGCGATGCTTTCGCTTGAAGCATTATAATGAAGTACAAGATGTTTCCTTAACAGACGATGATTTTTTAAAAATCTTAAATGGAATTGGTCAAACGGACGGTTTAGTTGTAAAAGTTGTAGATATCTTTGACTTTAACGGCAGCTGGTTACCTGGTTTGCATCGATTTGTTGGAAATAACAAGGTTCTTTTAGTGGGAAATAAAGCAGATTTACTGCCAAAGTCTATAAAGAAAAATAAACTAATTCATTGGATGAAGCGAGAAGCGAAAGAGCTTGGGCTAAAATCAGTGGATGTGTTCCTCATGAGCGCGCAAAAAGGACAAGGAATTCGAGAAATTGCCGAAGCCATTGAACATTATCGCGAAGGTAAAGATGTATATGTTGTGGGATGTACAAACGTTGGTAAATCAACATTTATTAATGCCATTATTAAAGAAGTAACGGGAGAAAAAGATATTATTACTACATCTCAATATCCGGGCACAACGCTGGATATGATTGATATCCCGCTTGATAACGGCGCGTCTTTATATGATACGCCTGGTATTATTAATCACCATCAGATGGCTCACTATGTAGATAAACGAGACTTAAAGCTGATTTCTCCTAAAAAAGAAATAAAGCCGAAGGTTTATCAGCTAAATGAAGGGCAAACGTTATACTTTGGAGGACTGGCGCGCTTAGATTATGTACAGGGAGGCCGCAAGTCATTAACATGTTATGTATCGAACGATTTGCATATCCATCGTACGAAGCTTGAAAAAGCAGATGAGTTGTATGAAAAGCAAGCAGGTGAACTGCTTCAGCCGCCGCGCCCAGAGCAAATGGATGAGTTTCCTGAACTGGTTGCACATGAATTTACAATAAAAAATGAAAAAACGGATATTGTTTTTTCAGGGCTTGGCTGGGTGACGGTTAATGAGTCAGGTTCAAAAGTTGTGGCGCATGCACCAAAAGGAGTCGGCGTATTTGTGCGCGATTCTTTAATTTAAACAAAAAGGGGAAAAAATCTTGAGTACATTATATGGGCTAGTTGGTTATCCGCTTGGGCATTCACTATCGCCATTGATGCAAAATGATGCCTTTAAACGTCTGAATATGGATGCTCATTATGAAGCTTTTCCAATTGAACCTGTTCATTTTGAGTCAGCCATTGGAGAGCTAAAAGATAAAAACATTCAAGGATTTAATGTCACGATTCCTTATAAAGTTGATATTATGAAGCATTTGGATGAAGTCGATCCATTAGCAAAGGCAATTGGCGCTGTAAATACAGTTGTTAATCAAGATGGCCGTTATATTGGATACAATACCGACGGAGAGGGGTATGTGACGTCTTTACTCAAAGCAGTAGAAGGAAGCTTATCCCAAAAAAGAATTTTAATTATTGGAGCTGGAGGAGCCGCAAAAGCTATTTTTTATACAATTGCAGCTCAGCATGCTCCCGAGGTAATTGCGATATGCAATCGTACCGTCGAAAAAGCAGCTGTATTAGCTAACGAGCTGCCTTTTTCGACGAAAACGGCGGCGATGTCTATTTCTGATGCAGAAAAACAATTAGATACATTCGATATTATTATTAATACCACTTCAGTGGGAATGTATCCTAACGTGGATGAGCTGCCATTAGCACTTACTTTATTGCAAAAAGAAGCCGTAGTCAGCGATATTATTTACAACCCTTTAAAAACAAAGCTTTTAAAAGAGGCTGAAGCAAAAGGGGCAGGCACTCATAACGGTGTCGGTATGTTTGTACTGCAAGGTGCACTTGCATTTGAAAAGTGGACGAACGTCCGTCCTGACGAAGAGGCAATGGAACACATTGTTCTTTCAACACTAACTAAGAGATAAGATACAACGGAGGTTTTTATGTTAACAGGTAAACAAAAACGTTTTTTACGTTCAAAAGCACATCATTTAAATCCAATTTTCCAAGTAGGAAAAGGTGGAGTCAACGAAAATATGATTGGTCAAATTGCTGATGCATTAGAAGCAAGAGAATTATTAAAAGTAAGCATTCTGCAAAACTGTGACGAAGATCGTGACACGGTTGCTGCTCGATTAACAAAAGGAACAAAAGCAGAGCTTGTACAAGTGATTGGAAATACAATTGTATTATATAAAGAATCACGCGAAAATAAGCAGTTAATGCTTCCAAAAGTGAAATGAAATAGAGCGGGGAAACCCGCTCTATTTAAAAATGAAGTAAATTAAAGGAGTCGGGGATTGTTGAAGAGTATTGGAATTTTAGGTGGAACATTCAACCCGCCTCATTTGGGGCATTTAATGATGGCAAATGAGGTTTTGCATGCCTTGAAATTAGATGAGATATGGTTCATGCCGTCGTATATTCCACCTCATAAAACAATCAAAGAGCCTATTGAGCCATATCATCGTTTACAAATGCTAAAGCTAGCTATTGAAGAACATGATCAATTTACCCTGCAGCCGATTGAATTTGAGCGCAAAGAGCCTTCATATACATATGATACGATGAGAATACTAACAGAGAAATATCCAACGTATCAGTTTCATTTCATCGTTGGTGCTGATATGGTAGAATATTTGCCGAAGTGGTATGAAATTGATGAATTAGTCAATTTGGTTACATTTGTAGGTGTAAAACGCCCGGGGTATACCATTACGTCCCCTTACCCGATAAAAGAAGTAGAAGTTCCGCAGTTTGATGTCTCCTCTTCCTTTATTCGCGAACGAGTAGTAAAGAAAGAAACCATTCGTTATTTTATACCTGCTGGTGTTAAACAATATATCGAGGAGAATCAATTATATGAATCGAACTGAGGCATTAGAAATCGTAAAGAAACAGTTAACAGAACGCCGTTATATTCATACTGTCGGGGTAATGGAAACAGCAATTGAATTAGCTAAGCGTTTTGAAGCAGACGAAAAAAAAGCAGAACTGGCTGCTATTTTTCATGACTACGCCAAGTTTCGTCCAAAGGAAGAGATGAAGCAAATTATTATTGATCAAAACATGAACCCTTCTTTATTGGAATACAATACCGAATTATGGCATGCTCCAGTAGGCGCGTTTTTAGTGAGAAATGAAGTAGGGATTACGGATAAGGAAGTATTGGATGCAATTGCTTACCATACATCCGGAAGACCTGGCATGGCGTTACTTGAAAAAATTGTGTACGTTGCTGATTACATTGAACCCGGAAGGAGATTTCCAGGTGTTGATGAAGTGCGGGAGTTAGCTGAAACCGACTTAAATGCAGCACTTATTCAATCACTGAAAAACACCATTTCTTTTTTAATGACTAAACATCAGGCCGTTTATCCCGATACGATGATGACATATAATGATTTAATCTTAGGAGGTCAAACACATGACTGAACGTGAATTGCTATCTCTTGTTGTAGAAGCAGCAGACGATAAAAAAGCAATCGATATCGTAGCGTTAAATATGGAAGGAATCTCACTTGTGGCAGATTATTTTGTTATTTGTCACGGTAACTCAGATAAACAAGTGCAGGCAATCGCTCGTGAAATTAAAGAAAAAGCACACGAACAAGGCATTTCTGTGAAGCGTTTAGAAGGATTTGAGCAGGCTAAGTGGGTTCTTGTTGATCTTGGAGATGTTGTGGTTCACATTTTCCATAAAGATGAGCGCGGATATTATAACTTAGAACGCTTATGGGGAGATGCACCATTTGTAAGTTCAGAAGAGCTACAGCTATGAGCAGGTACGGAGAATTTGCCTACGTATATGATCAGCTAATGGCAGACGTTCCGTATGACGATTGGGCTGAATTTTTTAATCAGCAGGTGGCAAAAGCGAAAACAAAGCCTGACAGTATATTAGACCTTGCCTGCGGCACGGGAGAACTCTCCGTTCGATTTGCACAAGAAGGTTTCTCCGTAGTAGGCGTTGATTTGTCTGATGATATGCTTATGGTAGCCCAGGAAAAGGCGGCAGAAGCAGGGGTAACGCTATCTCTTTTTCAGCAAAACATGGCGGAACTTGAGTTATTGAAAGAGTTCGACTGTGTAGTAATCTTTTGTGATTCTTTGAACTATTTGCAAAGTGATAAAGAAGTTCAAGAAACCATTCAACGTGTATATAAGCACTTAAAACCAGGTGGGCTCTTTATATTTGATGTTCATTCAGTGCACAAGATGAAGGACGTATTTGGAAATCAATCTTTTTCTTACGTAGATGAAGACGTGTCATATATTTGGAACTGCACCTATGACGATACAGACATGCGCGTAGAGCATGATATTACGTTTTTTGCTTATGATGAAGAAATGGATGCATATCATCGCTTTGATGAGGTGCATGCTCAGCGCACTTGGTCGATTGACCATTATCAATCATGGCTGAGCGAAGCTGGTTTTATAAATATAGAAGTAAGTGCAGATTTCAAAATGAGTGAGCCTACTTCAAACAGTGAGCGCATCTTTTTCTCTGCGCAAAAAAAAGAAGCCGAGTAGAGGCTTCTTTTTTTGTTTCAAAGCAGGATTTCTACAGAAATTATGGAATAAGACTATCAAACTGATTGTGAACAAGCTCAATGTCTTCGTCAAATTTTTCATGTGTTTTTTGAAATACGTGCACAAACATCTCTCCGAGTTCAGCTTCTAAAACTTTAATACCTTCTCCGGTTACACCGCCTTTTACGCATACTTTATCCTGCAAGGTAGGAAGCGTAAATATTTCTTTTTCCAACAGTTTTCCCATTCCAATAATCATATCACTGGCCATGACGGTAGCTTCTTCTTCAGAAATATTTGTTTCTTGAACTGCTGCATCAATAAAGCGTTGAAGCAAAAAGCTGAAGAATGCAGGACCGCAGCTTACGATATCGGATGATACGCGCGTAATCGTTTGATCAATAGCCACAGGCTTTGACATAGATGAAAATAATTCATGTAAATAATTTTGGTAAAAAGGCGTACATCTTTCTCCAAACGTGAAAAGAGAAACACCTGCTAATGCCCGATTCGTAATGCTAGGGATAATTCTAGCTGCTTGACTCGGAATGAGGCGTTCGATTTGTTCTACGCTAATTGGACTGGTAATGGATACAATGCAGTGATCTTTCGTCAGCAGTGGTTCTAATTTTATTAAAAGGGGGTGAATATCCAATGGCTTAACACAAATAAAAATGACTTTGGATGCGTGAACAACTTCTTCAGCTGTATCAGCAACATGAATTTTTTTATGCTGCTGTTGAATCTCTTTGGCTCTTTTTTTTGTGCGATTCATAATAGTAATTTTAGAAGGACGTACGGCTTTTGATTCAATAAACGCATCAATTAATATTTTCCCCATGTTTCCTGTTCCGATAAACCCTATGTTCACTGATTCATTCCCTCCTTCAAAAGCCTTTTCTTCTAAACACTATGAAGACGTAATGGAATTTATGACGTTACTTCAAAATTCAAAGGAGTGTACAATTTGACTTTTTCAAAAAAACAATGGCTAATTGGGTGGATTTGTTTAGCAGTTGGATTGGCTTTTTATATTTATCGCACAGGCGGAGAGAAACCGGAAAGTTCTCTTCAAACCTCAGATATGATAAAGGCAGAATCTTCTGCTGCAAAAAAAGAAGGAGAGTCGTCTGATCAAGTAATTTCGAGCCAAGATTCCCCGTTTGTTATGGTGGATATTAAAGGAGCTGTTCAGAAGCCTGGTGTATACCAGCTTCCGAAAGATGCAAGGGTAAAAGATGCTCTAGCACAAGCCGGAGGCGCTACGAAAGAAGCGGACTTAAGACAGCTCAATTTAGCTAGCAAGCTACAAGATGAAATGGCTGTTTACATTCCAGCTGCTGGAGAAGAAATCCCGCCTTCATCTCCAGTTTCTTCAATCTCTTCCTCAGGAACTTCAAATGATCAGCCCCTTGTTAATATCAATACAGCGAACACTGATGAACTGCAAACGCTAAATGGAATTGGACCTTCAAAAGCGAGTGCCATCGTTTCATATCGAGAGGAAAATGGCTTGTTTCAAACAGTAGAGGATTTGGGGCAAGTATCAGGTATTGGCGAGAAGTCGCTAGAAAAAATCAAAGCTCAAATTACGGTACAGTAGAGACTTATTGACGAAAAAGGAAAAGAAACGCTACACTATGAAAGAGACAAGTATAATTATAATTATTGAGTTTTAAATAAAAAGGTAGGGAATGAGATGAACCGGATTTCATGGGATCAATATTTTATGGCACAAAGCCATTTGCTAGCCTTAAGAAGCACTTGTGAACGTCTGGCTGTTGGGGCTACAGTGGTGCGTGATAAACGTATTATAGCTGGAGGATACAACGGCTCGATCAGCGGAGGCGTGCATTGTGCTGACGAAGGCTGTTATGTGATTGATGGACACTGTGTAAGAACTGTCCATGCAGAAGTGAATGCACTCTTGCAGTGTGCTAAGTTTGGTGTGAAAACAGAAGATGCGGAAGTATACGTCACGCATTTTCCGTGTTTAAACTGCTGTAAAGCCCTTATTCAAGCGGGAATTAAAACAGTATATTACGCTAATGATTACAAAAATCATCCGTATGCTGTTGAGTTATTTCAACAGGCGGGAGTGAAAACAGCAAAAGTTGAACTTGATGAAGCAATCATTGACTTAAAAAGTAAAGAGAAGCTTCAATTTGTGACGGATGTTCTCGCTCGTTTAGAAAAAAGCGGAGCGGACGAAGCAGAAGTGATGAATTTACAGCGTGAAGCTCTCGCTTTGTTTACGGCAAATTAAAGGTAAAAGAGGTTTTTTACTTGGTAACAGTAAGAAGCCTCTTTCTTTTAAGAAGAAAGGAGCTAAAAGTGAAAGGATATTATATTTACTGTGCTTTTAGCATGATGATAGCTTTATATGTATATGATAATCATTCCGCTGTAAGCCTGTTTTTGCTAATCGTGCTTTTCATTTTTCAATGGCTACAATGTCCGAGGAAAGTGGTTATTACTTCTGCACTGTTGAGTGTTTTGTGCGTCTACCTATTAGCTGAGACAAATAAGCATAACAAAACGGTTCTTTTAACTGAATCTTCTTCTTTTACAGGCGAAATTTCATCTGTGCCGCATAGTGACGGCGACAAGCTTACTTTTAAGTTTACGGTTCAAAATGAAGAGGTCATGGCTTTTTATAAACTAAAAACGTTGGAAGAGAAACAGCAGCTCGAAAAGCTAACGATTCATCAAGTTTGTCAACTAGCGGGGCAATTAACTTCTCCTTCACCTGCTCGCAACCTTCAT